>Ga0213870_1000065_pt1 | contig 52843 bp, 47 predicted proteins | sample WICALVC2017_Meta_FD_160119 | JGI IMG/M metagenome (GOLD analysis project Ga0213870, IMG submission 160119) | Freshwater microbial communities from subterranean cave lake in Wind Cave National Park, South Dakota, United States - WICALVC2017 | ecosystem: Environmental > Aquatic > Deep subsurface >...
GGTTATGGGACTGCTGGTTCTGTGGGCCTGGGCCCCGCGAGACCTGCCGGAACCGGGGACTGTGCGCCTGACATTTTTGGACGTGGGCCAGGGCGATGCCGCCTTGGTTGAAACAGCCGACGGGCACACCCTGCTGATTGACGGCGGTACGGCGTCCGACACTTATGATATCGGGCGGATGGCGGTGGCGCCGGTGCTCTGGGACCGCGGCATCCGGCGACTCGATCTGGTGGTGGCCACCCATCCTCAGCAGGATCATGTCGGGGGGCTGGCCTTCGTGGTGGGCGCGTTCGAGGTCGGGGAATTCTGGACGAACGGCGTGAGCCGTGACATGGCGTTTCTTCAGCGACTGGACGCGGTAATCGCCGCGCGTGGAGTGACGGTCAGGCCCGTTTCCAGCGCGGAGGCGGACCGGTCGGTCGGAGACTGCCGGGCGCGTGTGTTGAATCCGGTCCTCTCTCCGGATGGAGGTGTTCACGGGCGCGCCGGCACCGGCCTGAATAACCAATCCGTCGTGCTCCATCTCCGGTGCGGCCGGTCGGCGTTTCTGTTTACCGGGGACATTGAGCGCGAAGCAGAGGCAGGGCTGACCGGGGGGGGCGACAATCTGGAGGCGGCGGTCCTGAAGGTCCCGCACCATGGCGCGCGGGGATCGGTGTATCCGCCGTTGCTCGCCGCCGTCAACCCACAGGTGGCGGTGGTCTCGGTCGGCCGGGCGAATGCGTACGGGCACCCCTCTCCGGTGATGCTGGACGCTTATGCCGGGCTGGGGATTCCGGTCCTGCGGACGGACCGCCATGGCGCCGTCACGGTCATCGGAACGGATGCCGGCTTGCAGGTGAGTTGCGAGTCGGGACGGCGTTTGAGACGAGTCAATCTTGGAGCAGGGCTGGGGGCGGGGACCGGCCATGCAGAAGCCCAGAACATGCGGCGACTCTTTGGTGAACCTGGACGCTGTCATGTTGCGGCGTGAGGCGGTTCAGGACATGCAGGACAGAATGGTGTAAGCCGGCACTATTTGGTATCTTTCATTGACTGGACAGCCTTTCGATGTGTACCATCTGAAAAACACGCATGGCTTCCGCGCATTCCATTGAGATAACTCGAGGTATCTATTGCACTACGAAGAATTCTGGGGGCTGAAGAAGGCGCCCTTCGATAACGTGCCGGACCCGTGCTTCTATTTCCCGTCCTCCAGGCACGAGGAAGGGTTGCACAGGCTGACGTATGGCGTGGAGGCTCGGAAAGGGGCGGTTATGCTGACAGGGGAAATCGGATGCGGCAAGACCCTGCTGAGCCGCGCCCTGATCCAGCACCTCGCCTCTGAGCGGTATGACGTGGCCCTCATTGCCAATCCCAGCTTCAACGCCGCAGATTTTCTGAAAGAAATTCTCTATCAGTTGGGGGTTGCCCGGAAAAGGACCAAGCTGGCCGCGGTCCATGCGCTCAACGAGCGGCTCTTGGAGAACCTCAAGAATGACAAGGATACCATTCTGATCGTTGACGAAGCGCAGGCGATCACTGATTTGGCGGTCTTCGAGGAACTGCGGCTGCTCTTGAATTTTCAACTGAACGACCGGTTTCTGCTGACTTTGATCTTGCTGGGGCAGCCGGAACTGAGGAGCAAAGTGGAGGCGATCCCGCAACTGTCCCAACGGGTGGTGATTCGGTATCACCTGATGCCCTTCACGGTGGATGAAGTCGGCGACTATATCGGTTTTCGGATGCAGGCGGCCGGCGCGTCGCGCGCGGTGTTTACGCCGGACGCCATGGTCGCGGTCTATGACGCGAGTGGCGGGATTCCGCGTAAAGTGAATACCATTGCGGATCTCGCACTTCTGATCGGGTGTATGGAGCGGTGCCCACTGGTCGGCCCTGACGTCGTCAAGAAAGCAGTGGTGGAGGCCCAATAGTTCATCATGGCGCGTCTGACGGAGCTCGTAAGGAATCAAGGAGACGCCCCGGCGGAGGACAAGGGCCGCCCGACGCCAATGCCGTCCCCACACGTGTCCTTCAAGAACATTGAGGCGAGCGTGGCGCAGGCGTCCGTGGAACAGGGCGCCCAGCGGATCCTTGATGCCGACCACTGGTATGCCCAAGCGGAGAGGGAGTTACTGCCCATCATCGAGGCCGTTCGCCGGGCACAGCCGTTCTCGCTCGACGGGGCCACGCGCGTGGTGCAGGGGTGTATCGAGTCCCTCGCCCACAGCGACCGGCTCCTCGTCAAGGCGATTGCCGCGGAACGGGGTGGGCTGGTGATGTCCAACATGATCAACACGGCCATCCTGTCGCTCAAGATCGGGATGGGGTTGAAGTATGTCCACGACGACCTGCTGCGTCTGGGACTGGCGGCTATCCTGCATGATGTGGGCATGTGCCTGATCCCCGACGACATTGTAAACAAGCCAGGCCCGCTGAGCCCGGCGGAGCGCCACCTCATCACGGGCCATCCTGAACAGGGCGCCCAGGCGATTCGCCGGCTGGGGGCGGACGCCGTATGGGTGGCGGATATCGTGGCGCAGGAACATGAGCGGTGGGGGGGGCAGGGCTACCCGCGCGGGCTCACGGGCGCCGAGATCCATGTGTATGCCCAAATCATCGGCCTGGCCGACACGTTCGAGGCCCTGCTCCATGCCCGCCCTTACCGGAAGCGATTTCTGTCGCATGACGCGGTGCGCGAGCTGATGGTCAAGGAGAAAGCGTCGTTTTCAACCAGCCTGTTGAAGTGCCTGATCCAACAATTCTCCGTGTTTCCGCTGGGGACCATGGTGCAACTCAACACCGGGGAGATCGGAGAAGTCGTGGAGTTGAATCCGCAGTATCAGCTCAGGCCCATCGTCAAGGTCTCGATGGATCGCGGCCGCGTGCAGTTGCAGGAGCCGCGGCTGCAAGACCTCAGCAAGACGCCGTTGGTCCATATCACCGAAGGCGTTCAGGACGACCGGCCGATATGATTCGGAACGTTCGTCGGGGCACGGCGCGCCGTGCCCCGACACGCACATGGTTGGCATTGTGGTGTGCGCTGGTGGCCGTGAGCCTGCCGTTCGGCTGCTCGCCGGTGCCGTTCACGTCGGGCACAGAGTCGCCGTACTCCCGGCCGATTCAACCTGAGGATCTGTACGTGGCGGAGTCCGATCAGGCCCCCCCCCAAATCGAACCGGGTGACAGCATTGAAGTCGTGGTGAGACGAGGAGCGGGCGAGGAACGGTCCACGGTGACGATTCGGGACAACGGACGCGCGTATGTTGGCATGCTGGACGTGAAGCTCACAAACCTGACGGTGCCAGAGGCAGAGGTCTACCTCACCGAGCAACTGGCCACCATTATCCGCAATCCCCGCGTCGAAGTCTCGATCAAGCAGAAGAAGCTCCAGGCCCGTAAGCAGAAGGTGTACATCATCGGCGGAGGAAGCGGGGTCGGAGTTGGGGTGATTTTAAGTAGTGGGGTCGCGAGGTTTGTGGACCTGGATCGGAAAACAACGGTCGGACAGCTCATTGCCCAGGTCGGCTACAACGACCTCGCGGTGCTGGACGACGTTCGCGTAATCCGTGGCGATGCCAGGAAGCCGGAAGTGATTTCTGTGGACATCCAACGATTGTATCAGTACGGGGACCGCAGCCAGGACATCGTGCTGAGGGACAACGACATCGTGTTTGTGCCACGCCAGCGTATCGGAGATTGGAATGCCTTCCTAACCAAGATCAACCCCACGCTCACGCTGCTGCTCGGATCAATCACGTTGAGCCCCGAGGCGCTCGTGAAGTTTTTACAGGATAACAACATTCAGCCCGTTCAGACTCCGACCATTAACGTGCGGTAGATCGGCGAAGACGCGCATGGCCCAATACGAGCTGAACCTTCGAGACTACTGGCTGATCATCCGCAAGCGCAAGTGGATCGTCGCGTTCACGGTTCTGTTGGTGGCGGGCGCGACGGGGTTCATGGGCCAGGTGGCGAGCCCTCACCTGCTCTACGAAGCGTCGGCCCGCGTCAAGTTTGATCGCTCGACTTCGGTGTCCGGACTGATGATGGAGATGATGGCGTCCTCGGAGGGCAACAGCCTCACGACCCAGGCGGAAGTCATCCGCAGTGTCCCGGTCATGATGCGGGCCGCGAAGACACTTGGATTGGTGAGCCAGGACATCGATCCCAGAGCCGCGCGTATCGCTCCGGAGGTTCTGGTCACGCTGTACGATCTGAAGGCTCGGGTCGTGGTGTCACAGGAGATCGGGACGAACATTCTGAAAATCACCACGACCGCGAGCGATCCCGATCAGGCTGCGCGGTTCGCCAATGCGGTGGCCGAGGCGTACCGTGAAGAAAATATCGTCAGCCGGAACCGGCAGGTAGACGAGGCCAAGGTCTTTGTGGATAGACAACTGACGATCATGGAGTCGACGCTCAGAGCGTCCGAGGAGAGCCTGCTGGATTTTCAGGAGCGGGAGGGTAAAGTGTTCCTGACCGAGGAGGCTCGGCAGGCGCTGGGCCAGTACAGCCAACTGGAGGCCGAGAAGGAAAAGTTGGCCCAGGTCGCGCGCGAAGCGGTCACCCAAATCGAGCTGTTGAAAGCCAGCATGTTGCATCCCGATGACGTCCCGGCGCGTGTGTTTTCCGATGATGTACAGGCGCTCATCGCGAAATTGAACCAACAACTGGTTGATCTGGCGACCCAGCGGGCGACGCTGTTGATCAATTACACCCCGAAGCATCCGCAGGTGGCGGATCTGGATGTCCGGATCCGGAGTGTCAAGCTGGAGATGATCCAGGAACTGGAGGCTAAACTGCGGACGTTCGGGCAACGTGAACAGGCCATCCGGGAGTCCATCGCGCGTTACAAAAAGCAGTACATCAGTCTGCCGAAGGCGGCGTTGGAGCTCGCCAGTCTGGAGCGCGAGGTGAAGGTCAACGGAGATCTGTACGCCAACCTCAGACAGAAGAACCAGGAGTTTTTGATCAAGGGGGCCGAACGGATCGAGGAAGTGACGGTGATCGAGCCCGCCGTGCCTCCGGCGGGCCCTCACAATGCTCAGAGACCAGGGCTCAATATTGTGCTCGGTTCTCTGATCGGAGTCTTGTTGGGCGTCGTGCTGGCCTTCATCCGGGAATCCTTCGATACCTCCATCGGCACCATCGAGGACGTGGAGGCATTCCTGCATGCTCCCGTGCTGGGAGTCATTCCGCAGGAGGATCGCAAGGAGATCGGGAAGATGATTGCCGAGACGTTTCCGGAGTCCCTCGATCCTGCCAGTGTGGAATTGCTGGCCAGCCTTTCACCGCTGTTCGACCTCAAGGGGGTCAGCGCGGAGGGGTACCGGTCGTTCAAGGTGAATCTTCAATTCGCATGCCAGGACCGCGACGTGAAAAGCCTGGCGTTTGCCAGCGCGGGTTTGGGCGAGGGGAAGACCACGACAGTGCTGAATCTGGCCATTACGATCGCGCAGGAGGGGCGGCGGGTGTTGGTGGTGGACGCGAACCTCCGAAGGCCCACCGTGCACAGCCGGCTTGGTCTCAAGCGCGAGCCGGGCCTGAGCGAGGTCATGGTCGGCAATGTGCCGTGGCAGGAGGTGGTCCAGACTGCCGCCGATCTCATGCTCGGAAAACTCGGGTTTGACCAGGTGTTACGCGCCCCCGGCATGGACAATCTCAGCGTCATGACCTGCGGGCATCTTCACCCGAATCCGTCGGAATTTTTCAATTCCCAGCGCTTCGTAGACCTGATCGCCGAGCTTGAAGCCCAGTTTGATTTGGTGATATTCGACTGTCCTCCTATTCTGCCGGTTGCCGATGCCATCCTGGTCGGGCCCAAAGTGGACGGCGTCGTCCTGGTATACCAGGTCGGCAAAATCGGGCGGACGCCGTTGCTGCGGGCGAAAACTCTCCTGGAAAACGCGCAGGCGCATATTGTCGGCGTGGTGCTCAGCAACGTCAGCGCGGAATATTCTCCGGACTATTACAAGTATCAGTACTATAAATATTCTTCCTGATCAGGGCCCTTGCGCTGGTGCGCGTGCCTGCGTAGGCCCGGCCGCCCTATCTGATTCTCAGAGGAACGCCTGCGATGGAGGCGAATAAGGGGCTGCTCATTCTTGTGGCCTTGATCCTGGCTGGCGTCCTGGGCGCGTTGATCGTTGCCAATCCGCCGACCGTCATCCTGCCGATTTTTTTCGGTCTGTTGCTGCTGCTGGTCGCCTTCCTGTCCACGCCGGCCAGTCTCTACATTCTCGTCTTCTCCATGTTGCTGGGCCCCGAGCTTTTGTTCGGGGGATTGGGCGGGGGCGCGACGGCGAGCCGGGGGATCACGTTTCGGTTTGAGGATATCCTGCTGGTCGTGATCGGTGTGGCCTGGCTGGCCAAGCGGGCCTTTTTCAAAGGAGACACGGCGTTCCTGAAGGCCCCACTGGGCGGTCCGATCCTGTTCTACATCGCCATGGTCGTGATCGCGACGTTGATCGGCGCGTTGGAGGGACGCGTGAAGGGACTGACCGGATTTTTTTTCGTGCTCAAGTACTTTGAGTACGTCATGATCTATTTCATGGTGGTCAGTTCGGTGGAGACCGAGCAGCAAGCGAAGCATCTACTGATCGCCGGCTTGGCTACCTGTTTTCTGGTGTCCCTGTTTGCAATCTCGCAGATTCCGGGCGGGGGCAGAGCCTCTGCGCCGTTCGAGGGAGAAACCGGCGAACCCAATACGTTGGGCGGGTATCTCGTCTTCATGCTGGCGCTTGTCGCGGGGCTGCTCTTCACTCCAGGGTCACTGCCACGACGGTGGCCACTGTATGTCCTCCTCGTGTCAGGGAGCATCGGGCTGTTCGCCACGCTGTCGCGAGCGTCGTTTTTGGCGGCGGGAGTCGTGGTGCTGGTTCTTTCCCTGCGCCTGTTGCGTCGGACGCCGATGGTTGCGCCGATGATCCTGATCGCGCTCCTGACCCTGCCGTGGTGGGCGCCTCAAGCGGTGACCGATCGGATACTCTATACGTTTACCCAACCCGTGGAAGAGGGGCAGATCCGTTTCGGCGCTGTCCGAGTGGATACCTCCACCTCCGAGCGGCTCCGCTCGTGGCAACAGGCAGTGCAATATTGGCGGTCCTATCCCATGTGGGGGACAGGGGTGACGGGAGGGCCATTTATGGATGCGATGTATCCCCGCATTATGGCTGAGACGGGGACGGTGGGGCTGGTGGCGTTCTTCATCCTCATTGGCGCCGTGTTCCGCATGGGATGGTCGGCGTACCAGCAGGCCCACGAGCCCTTTCAGCAGGGGTTGGCCATGGGGTTTCTGTTGGGGTTCGTGGGCCTGCTGGTCCACGCCGTTGGCTCCAACACGTTCATCATCGTGAGGATCATGGAGCCGTTTTGGCTGGTGGCGGCCCTTGTGGCGAGGGGTCTGATGATCGGCCAGGCCGCCCTGCCGGCAGCTCAGCCCGATCTCGCGGGTGGCAGGCGAAGCGAAAGGCGGACGAGCGTGCATGCCGGCGCGAGGAGGACGCCATCCTCACGCAGCCTCTGAAAAGGTAAGGCATGAGCGGTATTTCGCTTGGTCGGGTCACGATCCTGCTCTTAATGAGCCGGGCGGCAGGGTTTATTCTGGCATTGGGTAACTCCGTAATCCTGGCCAGGGTTCTTGGGGCGGAACGGCTGGGAGAATACGCCTATGCGATGGGTCTTGCGGCGCTCTTCGGTCTCCTGCCCAACATGGGTATCAGCACCATCGTAACCCGTGCCATTGCTCAAGATCCTGTCGCAGGCCACGGGGTCTTTCGTGCTGCTCTCCGTGCGCAGGCGTTGCTTGCGGTCGGCATTATGATTTTCATCCCTGTCTTTGCAGGACTTCTCCCAGAGCAACCGGTCTCTCTTCTCTATATTGGACTGGCGGCAGCCCAGTTGGCCATCGGAACGCTATCCTGGCCATACCTGGCTGTGTTGGGTGGCCGCGCTCGCTACGACCGTCTTGCACAAGCAGAACTGGCGACAGGTTTTTTCGGGACCGTTTCCCTGCTTGTAGCCGCAGCGATCCATGGTGGCGTGATGGCATTCCTTGCGGCGCAAGTGCTGGCTGCGGGAGTTGCTGTGCTGGTCGCACGGCAACGCGCCGTGCCCTTTCTCCTGGCTGGTGGAAGTCAGACGATGGCTCTGAGCACGCTGTTTCGCCAGGGGGCTCCCTTCGGGGCTGGGGCTGCGGTCCAGAGTCTGTACACGCGTGTGGACATCCTTCTGCTCGGGCAACTGGCTTCTACGGTTGCGCTGGGGCTGTACAGCGCTGCCTACAAACCGATCACGATGGTCGTGTACTTCGGAGGAACCGTCGCCGGGGTGCTGTTTCCTCTTATGGCCCAGGCCCCCAAAGGCTGCGCGCCCGAGGCTTTTCGCCGGGTTCTACATGGCCTTGGCGCGGGAGCGCCGGCCCTCGCTCTCATTCTCAGCGGCCTGGCCGGTCCGTTGCTCATTGGGCTCTATGGGAGCGAATATGCGGCCGCTGCACCGATCCTGATTATTCTGGCCTGGTCGGCGGCGGCAAACTGGCTCTATGCGCCTTTGGGGGTGGCTCTTCAGGCTCGCGGGAGGGAGCGCTGGTGGCTGGCCGTCCTGGGTTGCGGACTCAGCATCAACCTGCTTGGAAACTTGTGGGGCATTCCGCGGTGGGGTGCCGTCGGCGCCGCAGCGGCCACGCTTGCTTCGGAGCTTGCCGTTTTTGCCGTGGCGGCGGTGCTGATCCGGCGCGAACTGCCCGTGGTCTTTTCCTTCAAGCCGGTTCTGCTTGGCATGACTGCCGCGGCAGCTGGTGGAGCCGTCTTGTGGGCTTTGAAGGGGTCGGGGCCGGTTCTGACCACCATCGGAGCGCTGATCGTCTACGGGGGGCTCCTAGTTCTCTTTCGGCTCGTAACAGTTCAGGATATCGCGCTGGTTAGGGGATGGGTCCGTGAGGCCGCGTGGGGAGGCACCCGTGGCTGAACTCGACCCTCCCGGCACGTACCGCCCTCAGTATCGACTCCGTTGGCGCGGACTCGTCCGTATACTGGACCGGTTCCCTCGGCTCAAGGCCTCTCTCGCGGACTTCGCCCGTGATACGCTGAAGCGTGTCTTCGAGCCGGGCATGGTGACCACTGAGCGGGTGATCGAGTACCCCTTCGTGTTCCAGAATTTGGATGGGGTGTCGGGTCCGATTCTCGACATCGGTTGCTGCAGCAGCCAGTTCCCGATCGCGTTGGCCTCACGCGGGTTCGAGGTTGTGGGAATAGACTTAAATCCTTATCCCTACAGGCATCCAGGATTCTGCGCCGTCCGTGGGGATGCCATGAAGTTTCCTTTTGCGACGGGCCGCTTTGCAGCCGTGTTGGCGGTCTCTGTCATCGAACACATCGGCATCGGACACTACGGCGACCCTTCGGCTATTGAAGGTGATCAGGCAGTGGCCAGTGAGATCGCCAGGGTGCTACGGCCTGGCGGGCGAGTGTTGATTACCGTTCCCTTTGGCGTCGCACAAACCGACGACTTCCAACGGGTGTACGATCCTCCACGTTTGTCTGAGCTGCTCACCCCCTTCCGAATCGTCAAGATAGAATACGCGTGGAGCAAGAACGGACTCTGGGTTCCTTGCTCAGACGCCGAGGCGGCTTCGGTGGACTGGAGGGGGGTGTCAAGGGCCGTGGCGCTTGTGGTCCTCACGACTCCTTCGAGGTGACGAAGATGCATGTCGCCGCGGATGGGTTGCCTCTTCTTGGGGAAGCCAGTATTGCGACATACCTCCGTGAGCTTCTCCTGCATCTTCCGGTCGAAGGGAAGCAGCACACCTACAGTCTGTTTTTTCGGGGGTTTCGAAAAGATACGAGGCGCAAGGCTGCGCAGCTCATGGCCGACCCCGCGTTCAGCCGATTCAGGGCGACCACCACGAGATTGCCGGACCGGTTCCTCGAATGGTGCTGGACACGGCGGTCATTTTATATTCCATCCACTGAGACGCGTCTCGGTCGGCCCGATATTTTCCTGTCTACGATCTATGTGGCACCAGTCTTGCGGGCGGTGCCGATCGTCATGATCGCCTATGATTTGATTCCCTTACGCTTCCCACAGTTTTATGGACAGGACCAGCCGCTGCTGACTCGGCGGATCCGGCGTGGGATTGAGCGCGCCGCGGCTATTATCGCGATATCAGAATGCACGAAACGCGATTTTGTGGAGCTTCTGGGAGCCGACCCGACGAAAATCCATGTGATTTATCCTGGGGTCGATCGGCGGTTTGGTCCGACGTGCAATATTGCGGAACTGGATACGGTCCTCAAACGCTATGAAATTCGCAAACCATACCTGCTCTATGTCGGTTCACTCGGCCCGCATAAGAATGTGGGGACGTTGCTGCGGGTTTTCCGGAAACTCAAGCACGCCTCCCGTATGCCACACCAGCTTGTCCTTTGTGGGCGAGCCTTCTGGGGGCGCACGGTAGTGGATGCCGCGCAGGACCTTATTGCTGTCGGGGATTGCGTCGTGGTGGATTTCATTCCTGCGCCTGATGTCCCGTATTTGTATCATGGGGCGGAAGCATTTGCGTTTCTCTCTTTGTACGAAGGTTTCGGGCTCCCGCCGCTGGAGGCGATGGCGTGCGGGGTGCCGGTGGTGTCATCGAGCGCCGGCTCTCTTCCGGAGGTGGTCGGAGACGCTGGTTTGCTGGTTCCGCCCACCGACGAGGAGGCTATCGAGCACGCTCTCTCTAAGGTGTTGACCGATTCCGATCTGAGACAGGAGTTGCGCCGGCGCGGATTTGTTCAAGCTGCGAAATTCAGTTGGTCGGAAACGGCACGTCAAACATTGCAAGTGTTCAACCGAGTCTGTAGCGTTTCCTGATGCGGCTGCTTTTTCTGGCTCCGAGTCCTCCGGCTCCCAGTCGAGGCGGCGGCTCCCTCCGGATGTATCACATGGTGCGTTTTCTCGGGGAACGATTCGCGCTCGATCTCGTCTTGCCTGCGTTGGAAGGGATGGAGGAAGCAGAACGCTTGCTCGGCAAGGTCTGCAACGATATGGAGTTCGTTTCGCCCAGTCCCGGGAGCCTGCGAAGACGGATCTTCCGGCTCGGTCCGTATGAGAAAGACCCGGCCTTGGCCGACGCGGTCGGGCGGCGGTTGGAGATTGGGCGCTATGCGGCGGTCCAGGTTGAGAAGCCGGCGATGCTCCCGTACCTCCCTGGAGGTCTTCAGATACCGATCATTCTGGATACGTGGGCGTATGGTCTTACAGGACCGCTCCGCGCCCTTCGGCATGAGGCCGGGATCCTCACCCATGCCCGGAACGTACTCCGGCTGGCGCGGTTCGCCGCGTTTGATGCTCTGTGTTGGCCGGAGACCCATTGCATCCTGGTTGTTTCTGATATGGACCGGGAGCGGTGCGAACGAGCCCGACCGGGACGCAACGTGCTGGTTGTTCCGAACGGGGTGGACTGTGCTGCCGTCACACCGGGGCGGTTGCCTGCGGATGGACCACCGGTCGTCCTGTTCACCGGGGATATGGGCTTCACGCCGAATGTGGATGCCGCGATACTCCTGGCCACTCGACTTTTTCCGGAGATTCGTCGCCGCCATCCCGGTGTGGAGCTACGCCTGGTCGGCCGGAATCCCGATGGCCGCGTACGCGGTCTTTCCGGGCCCGGCATTATCGTAACGGGGGAGGTGCCGGATATGATTCCGCATCTCCATGCGGCTACCGTGTATGTGGCGCCGCATTTTACGGGCGCAGGCACGCGAACGAAGCTGTTGGAGGCGATGGCCGCCGGGCTGCCCATCGTCACCACCTCCGTCGGGATCGAAGGGATAGACGCGAAGCATGGACAAGACGTGTTGCTAGCCGACGATCCGTTCTCTCTTGTCGAGGCCGTTCTCTGCTTGCTGGGAGATACAGCGGAGCGAAGCCGTCTGGGGGCGTCCGCCCGCCGTCTGGTGGAAGAGCGATATGACTGGCCACGCTGCCTGGCGCCGCTTCAAACCCTGTACGCCGGATTGCTTCCACGGAAGGCCGTGTCATGTTGAGCGTGTCGGTGGTGATCCCGATCAGGAACGCGGCCCGAACGCTGCCCCATTGTCTGGCGGCGCTGGAACGGCTGGATCCTGCGCCCTTCGAAATCATTCTGGTGGATAATGGTTCCACCGATGAAAGCCTCGATCTCATTCGTGCGTTCGCCGGGGCTCATCCCGGCAAGGGTGTACGGGTCCTCGAAGAGCCTCGGCGGGGAGCTGCTGCCGCGCGGAATACGGGATTCCGGGCTGCAAAAGGGGATGTGATTGCGTTCACTGATGCCGACTGCGCTCCTGACCCGGTGTGGTTGCAGCACCTCCTGGAGCCCTTGGAGCAGCCGGAGATCGGGGCGGTAGCCGGTCGGGTGGTGGCGGCCCCCGCAAGTTCGACCGTTGAGCTGTTTAGCGCGCTGTATACGCTTCAGCTTCCCGATACCCCGGCACTTCATCGTCGCTGGACGCCATGGGAAGGCGGCTATCCGACCGCCAACCTGGCAGTACGGTGTGTCTTGCTGGACGAACTTAACGGATTTGAGGAAAGTCTGTCGATTTCGGCCGAAGACTATGATCTGTGTGCCCGCCTCTATGAGCATCGAGCAGTGATCGCATACAAGCCTGCGGCAAAAGTATCCCACTACCACCGAACAAATTTGCTCGGAATGCTCAGGCAAGCCTTTGGCATTGGCCTCGGACATCCCTGCATGCTCCGGCGCCATGCGGTATCCGGCCTCTGGCTGGATTTCCCAGTTCGCTCTTTCTCTTTGAGCGGATTCCCGGTGCCGGCCTGGATAGACCTTGCATCGGCGGATAAGAAAACGATGGCCATTCTTGGTGTCGGGTTCCTCTACAAGCCGGTGCTGTACCTGTGGGTTCTCTATGCGCTCTGGTTGGCGGTGAGTGCGTACCGTCGGGCCACGCAGCGGGGAATCAGTGTTTCGGCCATGGAGGCGTTTGGTTTGGCCGGGTTGCTGCTGATGAAGTCGGCCGCGATGACCGCCGGCCGCTGGTGGGGTTCGGTGAAGTATGGCGCCATCTGCTTTTGACCCAAGCAGGCTGTCCATCGTCATTTGCACAAAAGATCGGCCGGCTGATCTCGCGCGCGCCCTTGCGTCCATCCGGGAATCCGGCGATGTCGGCAAGAGGGCCGAGATTGTGGTGGTAGAGGAATCCGACGTTCCCAGCGAACTGCCAGGCGTTCGCTACGTCCATCTGCCCCGGCAGGGGCGTGGCTTCGGTTACGCGCGAAACGTCGGGGTGGGGGAGGCGCAGGGCGACATCATTCTCTTCATCGACGACGACTGCGTGGCGGAAGGAGGATGGGCCGAGGCTCTTATCGAGCCATTCCATATGGATCCGTATGTCCTCGGTGTCGCGGGTGCAGTGTTGGTCACGGATTGCGGCCTGATCGGATATGCGGAGAATATCCTGGGATTTCCAGGCGGGGGCCTGCGGTACCTGGACAAGGCCCACGGGCAGGTCGTTCCGACGCGCTACCTATCCACGTGCAACTGTGCGTATCGGCGGAACGCTGTGTTGGAGGTCGGAGGATTTGTCGAGGGTGCGCGGTGGGGAGCCGAGGACTCTCTGCTGGCCGAACGCATCAGTGCACTCGGTCCTTGTGTGTACACGCCGCAGGCAGTGGTTTATCATCGGCCACGGAACAGCCTGCGCGCTAACTTCGCGTGGTTTGTCCGGCGCGGCCAGAGCGAGATCGGCTTCATGAGAGCCACGCCGGCATTCTGGAAATCGGTTGGTTACCTGCTGCGCGGTTCGTTGATAGTTCGCGGGCTCGCGCTTGTGTTGCTGCTCGCCATGTGGCCCGGTCTGGTCAGGCTGCTGCCGCTGGTGGTACTTATGTATGCGGGAGTGATCCTCTGGCGATTCCGGTTTGCCGCAGCATACCCGGCGCACCGGCAAGCCTTGTGGCTGGTCCCGGTCGTCAAGCTGACGATGGATCTGGGCACTGAAGTAGGCCGTTGGAAGGCGATGTTGACGCGAAGCTCGCTGCAATAGGGATGAATACCGTGCTGGTGGTGTCCAATCACGGGGAAATGATAGGAGGAGGAGAGATCAGCCTGCTGACGCTGTTGAAAGGACTGGACCGCTCTCGATGGGTTCCCGTTGTGGTCGTTCCGTCGGAAGGAGCCGTGGCGGACGGCTGCCGCGTGTTGGGGGTTCCCGTGCATGTCATTCCTCTGCCGGGTCTTCGACGTCCGGGGCCACGTGTTGTCCGAAGCCTTTCAGCCTTGGTCCGTCTTGCCACAGAGACCCGTGCGTGTCTGTTGCATGCGAACGGGTCTCGCGCCATGTTTTATGCCGGTCTGGCAGGGCGGTTGTCCGGGCGGGCGGTGATCTGGCACCTTCGTATTTCAGACCAGGATCCCCAACTCGACTGGCTACTGGCTCGGATGGCCACCCGGATCATCGCGATCTCCGAAGCCGTCAAGGCGCGGCTCACGCGGTGGCCACGGGCCTATGGCTATTGCACCGTGGTGCCCAACGGGCTGGACCTCGCCACATTCGTAACAGCCAAGGAACCGGCAGTCGTCCGCAGTTCCCTCGGCATCGGGCCGGAGGAACGAGTGATCGGCACGGTCGGGCGACTGGTACTGTTCAAGGGGCATCGTTACCTGCTCCAGGCTTTTGCCGGTGTTTGCCTGCGCCATCCATCCGCCCGTCTGCTGATCGTGGGAGATGGACCGGAGCGGGACTCGCTCGAACGGCAACGGCACGAATCGGGTCTTGATGGCACGGTACAATTCACGGGACATCGCGTCGATGTGCCTGATCTACTTTCAGTCATGGAGGTCTTTGTGCTTCCCTCGCTCGGAGAGCACTTCGGTCGCGTGCTCCTTGAGGCGATGGCCTTGGAGAAGCCTGTTGTCGGGACGCGAGCAGGCGGCGTTCTCGAAGTTGTCGAGGACGGAGTGACCGGAGTGTTGGTCCCCCCCGGCCAATCCCGAAGCCCTGGCCGAAGGGATCATCAGACTCTTAGACGATCCGACCCAGGCTCGGGCGATGGGACGGGCAGGCCGCCGTCGCGTCGAGACGCACTTCAACCTGAGGCGGCATGCGGAACTGGTCGAAGCGGTGTATGCCCAAGCCCTGAGCGGCAGATCATGAAGGAGGCGTCGCCGGAAACCACGCAGAGAGGGATTGTGACACAACACGGCAGGCGCACATTGCGGTGGCGGCTGCGCGAGCACATTCTGGAAACGCGCGTGGGTCGCCGGTCGGTCCGGGATCTCCTGTATCCGACGTACGTCCGGCTCTACCCGTGGCTGTTTTGCATGCGGTCTTTCGAGTATGAAGGAAAGCGCTACCGCTATATGTTTCATCCGTATGGCGCGACCATCAGAGGCGAGCGGATTGTCGAGGTGCCCATCGCCCTGGAGGAATTGAACGCGTACGCCGGAAAGAGAATCCTGGAGGTCGGTAATGTCTTGAGCCATTACGTGCCGTGCGATCATGTGGTGGCGGATAAATACGAGCAGAGCGACCGATGCCTGAACGTAGACATCATGGAGTTCCATCCGCCGCATCGCTTCGACTGCATTGTGTCCATTTCAACCGTCGAGCATATCGGATGGAATGAGTATGAGCAGGAACCGGAAAAGGCGGTGCGCGCCCTGCGGCATATGAAAAGTCTTCTCGCCCCCGGTGGGCGCATGCTGGTGACGATGCCGTGGGGACAGAATCCGGCGTTGGATCGGCACCTGCGCAGTCCTGAATGCGCTTTTGATGTGCTCAGATATATGAAGAGGGTCTCCAGCCGGAACACGTGGATTCAGGCAGACGCCAGCGTGCTTGAGCGCGCGTGTTACGGCAAGCCCTATCCGTTCGCAAACGTACTGGTCTTGGGGTATCTGAGATCGCGCCTCGGCGCATAAAAGGTAGGAAAGCCATATGAAACAGGGCCTGTCTGTCGCGCTGATCGCAAAGAATGCCGGCGAGCATATCGAAATGTGTCTGCGCTCAGTCTCGTGGGCGGATGAGATTGTGTTGCTTGACGGCCATTCCACTGACTGCACCCGCGAGATCGCTCAGAGCTTTGGGGCCAAGGTGCTGGAGAAAGATTTTGAAAGTTTCCCGGCAGAGCGCACCTATGTGTTGCAGCATACGTCGCATACCTGGGTGCTGTCGCTCGACGCGGACATGATCGTCCCGCCGCCGCTGGCCCGGGAGATCCAGGAGCTCCTGGACAAAGGACCGGACTGTGACGGCTATCGGATGCGATGCCTGAATCATTTCCTGGGCCGTGAAATTCGGCATTGTTCCTGGTTTGATTACCGGTTTCTTCGCCTGTTCAACAAACACAAAGGAGCCTATGACCTGACCGACAAGGTGCTCGACCACTTTCGCTGCGCGGGAAGGGTCGGCAGGCTGAAACAGTACCTGGTGCACCATCAGACGGAAACGCTGGAGGAGTACCTGCAGAAACTAACTGGCCTCTTCGCTCCGCTGACGGCGGACGAATACTTCAAGAAAGGCGTTCGCATCCGCTGGTGGAACATCCCCTGGTATTTCCTCCTACGACCGTTCCTCATCTTTCTGTACAAGTATGTCTGGAAGCGCGGCTTTCTGGACGGGATCCCCGGCCTCATCATTTGCCTGAATTCCGCTATCTTGTACTATTTCATATTCAGCGTCATGTGGGACAGGCAGAAAGGCGTGTCGGAGTATCATCTCGAACGATACCTCGGGAAAAACGCGTGACTGGCCACGTTGCCTTGCATCCGTAACCCGCATGATGCGAATCGGCATAGATGGCCGTGAGCTGGTCGGCGGTATGCGAACCGGGATCGGCCGGTATCTGATCGAGGTGTTGCGCGCGGCGTCTCATGCCGATCTCGAGTGCCGTGTCTACGGCGACGGCAGGACGCGGCTCCCGGTCACGTTGCCGGGTGTGAGTCTGCATCGCCTGCACGCGGGCCCGACCCTCTGGGTGGATCAGGTCGGCCTGCCGAGACGCCTCGCACGTGATCGGATCGCGGTCTTTCTGTCGCCCTACTACAAGGGGCCGCTGTGTGCGCCGTGTCCTGTGGTGATCACGGTCCATGACCTCATGTTTATCCGGTACCCTGGAAGTCGGCGCCCGCTGTATGATCTCGTGATGACCCGCCTGGTACGACTCTATGCGGCGCAGGCCGCCGCCGTCATTGCGGATTCACAGTATTCGAAACGGTTCATCGTGGAGACGCTTGGCGTGAACGACGCCAAGGTGACCGTCATCCCCGTTGCTCTCGGAGCGGAATTCAAATCGGAACCCCTGACCGATGCTGTGACGTTGCGATACGGGATCGTCCCTCCCTACATTCTGTACGTCGGGAATTTCCTTCCCCACAAAAACGTCTCGCGGCTGGTTCAGGCGTATGCCGGGCTCGACAAGGCGCTCAAGGACACGTACCAACTGGTCCTTGCCGGAGGGGATCGGGAACCACGGCACGATCTTGAACGCCTGGCCGGACGCCTGAGCGTAGCCGATCGCGTCTTCTTTACGGGGTTGATCGAGGATGCCGATCTCCCGGCGGTCTACAGCGGCTGCACGCTGTTCGTCCTCCCGTCGCTAGAAGAGGGGTTCGGGCTGCCTGCGCTTGAGGCGATGGCCTGCGGCGCGCCGGTCGCGGCGTCGAATCGGGCGGCGATCCCGGAAGTGGTCGGCGACGCGGCCTTGCTGTTTGATCCGGAGAATGTTGTCGCGATGGCGAAGGCCATGGCCGAGGCGCTCTCACAACCGGACATGCGCGAGCGTATGCGGTGGCGGGGACTCGCGCGGGCCGCAGCGTTCACGCCGGATCGGACTGTCGGGCGTGTCGTGGCATTGCTGCGCGAGGTGGGTCTCAGACGATGACCGGGTTCGATGATTCTGGTCGGAAGGAAGTACTGACCGATGCAAAGCCGTTGATGCTTCGACATGATAAAGTACATCGATCTCACGCCCTCAGGATTTTTCTCGCCGGCGCGTTCCTGTATACTTTCACCGCGTCCGGATATGTCTGGCAGGAAGATGGTGCGACTCGACTGGAAGTTGCGAAGAACATCGCTTTTGAGAAGTCATGGAGTATTTCCCCTAACTGGCCTTCGCGATACCTCGTGCAGGGGAAAGACGGTCGATGGTATTCGTTTTACGGAATTGGCCAGACAGTGGCCTTCCTTCCGTTCGTCTTTCTCGGGAAAGGGGTGCATAGCCTCGGCATCGGTCCATCCCTCGGAGACAGCATTGAATTTTTTGCCTCATTCGTCAACGTGCTCTGGGGATCGGCCGCCGTCGCCATCTATTACCTTCTCGTCTTGCGTTTCGGATACCGCGAGCGAACCGCAGTCCTTCTTGCCGCTGCGCTTGGGCTAGGGACCATTTTCTGGCCTCATACTCGCGAGCATTATGATCATCTGCAAGTCTCGTTTTTCTTGCTGCTCTCGTCGTATCTCATCGCCGCTCCGAGGCCCTTCCGTCTGCACCATGGACTTTCCGGTGCCGCCCTCGGCGCTGCATTCCTGACTCGTGCGGATAGCCTGCTGTTCTTACCCTGTCTTGTCCTCATCTCGATGATCGACAATTCCTCTCAGCCGTTGCAGGAGAAACTTCGGAGGATTGTACCTTTTCTCTCTGGTTTCATGCCGTTCCTCGTGGTCGTTGCCCTCTACAACTATTTGCGGTTTGAGTCAGTTTGGGAGACCGGCTATGGGCTCGGCATCAGTAGGGCTCACTATAATTTTTTACAGGGCGAGCTCGGTTCAGGCCTTTATCGGATGCTTGCTAGCCCTGGCTTAGGGCTTTTTCCCTTCAATCCCGTGCTGCTCCTTGGCCTGGTCAGCCTGCCGCTCCTGTGGATCCGTTCCAAACGGCAATTTTTTCTTATTGCCACGGTGGTCGTTACCTATTCGGTGTTTTTCGCCAAGCTTGACTGGTTCATGTTGGGAACGTGGGGGCCTCGTCACTTGATCCCTGTAATCCCCTTTGGTGGTGGGTGTTGGTCATTGCAATATACGGCAAGGATTGGATGTATTGTGTGCCAATCCTCGGTGTGGCAGGGTTGCTTCTACTCGTCGTGATCATCCCTGGATTTCTGCGTAAGGAGATCGGCTGAGGCGAGGCGGCCAGACGAACTGCCGGGCGTGTCGTGGCCTTGCGGCGCGAGGTGGGTCTTAGACGATGATGCGTATGAAACACCAGGTGCAAGATGTCCATCACGTTCCTGCCGGCGCGGCGGCGCCTTCCCGCTGCCCATGCGGAGCCGTTCCGATTGCGGCGATGGCCGTCTGCGGGCGGAGTGCGCTTCTTCGGTGTCGGGTGTGCGATCTGCGGGTCCGTGCCTGCATGCCGCTCCAGGAGGAATTGGATGCCTGTTACCGTGATGAGTACTGGTCGCGCTTCCAGGTCGAGCAGACCGGACCAGCTCGGGACAATGTCCATGAGCATGCGCTGGATTGGATGATGGAGGTTCATCCTGAACCGGGTGTCGTCGTGGATGTAGGCTGCGGAGCGGGGGCATTTCTCGCCCGCTGTCGGGAACGGGGGTGGCGGGGAGTGGGCGTTGATCCATCCCCTGCGGCGGTTACGCATGCCGTTGCCAGGGGACTGGAGGCCTACGTCTGTGCCTGGCCGTCGGCGCGGGTGGGAAATGAGACGGCGGATGCCGTGACCTTTATCAATGTGCTGGACCATCTTCGGGATCCCTTCGAGGCCCTTCAGGAAGCCTGGCGCGTCTTGCGGACGGGCGGAGTGCTGTACATTCGGGTCCAGAACGGCGCGTTTCACGCCAGGCTCATGGCCCCGTTGTCGATGATCGGGCTCGGCGGTCTCCCCGTCGTCCACCTCTATGGGTTCAGCCGCGCGGCGTTCCGGTTTCACCTGCCGCGTCTTGGGTTCGTCGTGCGCGCCGTGCGCACCGCGCCTCCCAGCCAGGGCGCTGCCTATGGCGCGGGGAACGAATCGGGGGGCGCTGCGTTCAGGCGGTTCCTGAAGAAAGCCGATCAGTCGCTCTACGCCCTGTTGGCCTGGTCCGGGCTGGATCGCTTGCCCGTGGGGCCGTCCATTGAGGTCATGGCCGTCAAAGCGCCCTCCCTTGTGAAGCTGTCAGGATAGCGGCGGGTCGATCGGGAACTGGACGAGGACGACAGCATGTGTGGCATTTGCGGGTTCAGCGGGGGGCCGGACGACGAGCGGTTATCTCGCATGGTCGGCAGCCTGGTCCATCGCGGGCCGGACGATGAAGGCCGTTACGTGGACAACGCGGTGAGTCTGGCCATGCGCCGACTGAGCGTGATTGACGTGGCCGGAGGGCACCAGCCGATCTGGAACGAAACCCGGACGGTCTGCGTGGTGATGAACGGGGAGATCTATAATTTTCAGGACCTGCGCGAACGACTCATCGGGCAGGGGCATCGGTTCACGACCCAAGGCGATACCGAAGTGCTGGTGCATCTGTACGAGGAGTACGGGGAATCCTGCGTCGAGCATCTGCGCGGCATGTTTGCCTTCGCGCTCTGGGACCGCGAGAAGCAGGTCTTGGTGCTGGCCAGAGACCGGCTGGGGATCAAGCCGTTGTTTTATGCGGAACAGGCAGGCCGGGTGTGGTTTGCCTCGGAAATCAAGGCCCTGCTGGCTGGCGGGGTGGAGCGTGAGATGGATGCCCAGGCGGTCCGGCAATTCCTGACGTTTCTCTATGTTCCGTCGCCGGCGACGACCTTCCGGCAGATCCGGCAGGTGCCGGCCGGGCATGTGTTGATCCATGCGCGGGGCGAGACGCGCCTGCGGCAATACTGGCTGTTGAAGGCCGACCACGAAGCAGGCGGCCTGTCCGATGACGAGGCGCAGGAACGGCTCCTGGCGCATCTGAAGGAGACCGTTCGTCTCCATTTGATCAGCGATGTGCCGGTGGGCGTCTTTTTAAGCGGCGGAATAGACTCCAGCACGTTGGTGGCCATGATGCGCGCCGTCTCCGACGGCCCGATCCGGACGTTCACGATCGGGTATGGGCCTGAGGATGAGTCGTACAATGAGTTGGCCGCTGCGCGTATGGTGGCCGACCGGTTCGGCACGGTCCATCACGAGGAAATTGTGAGTCCGGACGTGGTGGCGCTATTACCGCGCGTCATCCAAGCCTTTGATGAGCCGTTCGCCGACTCCTCCGCCATTCCGAACTATCTCATTGCGCAGGTTGCCCGCCGCTCCGTGACGGTCGCGCTGGCCGGCCATGGCGGGGATGAGTTGTTCGGGGGCTATCCCCGGTATCTGGGCCAGCAATGGGGCGCCTCCTATGATCGGCTTCCGTCCGGCCTTCGCCGTGGCTTGGCCATGGCCGGCCGATGGATCCCGGAGTCCCAGCAGTCCAATAATTGGCCGGGACGGGTTCGGCGCTTTCTGGAAGCCGGACCCCTTCCTGCAGACCAGCGGTATCTCCGGTGGATCACTTACCTGCCGTCGGAGTGGGGAGAAGAGGCGTTGACGCCGGAGTTTCGCGCCCGGCTTCCTGCATCCGGAGCGGACGACCGGTATCGTCGCCTGTACGGCGACTGGGACGCGCTCGATCCGGCCGAACGGGCCATGGCCCTCGATATCCAGACCTATCTCCCGGATGACCTGTTGACGTTGGGGGATCGCACCAGCATGGCGCATTCGCTGGAGGTCCGGGTGCCGTTTTGCGATCATGTCCTGGCGCAGTTTGCCATGGGCCTGTCCGCGCGCGCGCGGTTCCGTAGGCGACGGTTGAAGTCGTTTTTGAAACGGACATTGCGGACGTCCCTCCCGGACTCTCTGCTGCGCCGTCCGAAGCAGGGGTTTATGGTCCCGCTGGCGAGATGGTTCAACCACGAGTTGCAGCCCATGGTCCGTGAACTCCTGTCCGAGCAGACCGTCACCCAACGCGGCTATGTCCGGTATCCCTATGTTCGCTGGCTGTTGGACGAACATGCGTCGGGCCGCCGGAACTTCAAGAATCAGATTTATGCCCTGCTGGCGCTGGAGATTTGGCAACGGGCGTGCGTGGAGGGTCGTCCGGTATGAATATCCTCATGGTCGCCGAGGTGTCCATCGCTCAGGTGACCGGAGGGGCGGAACGGGTTCTGCGGGAACAGGCGTTGGGCCTGGCGGCCCGAGGCCATGCGGTGCGCATTCTCACGAGGATGTGTGCGGATGATACGGAGGAGCGGGTTGTCATCGCCGGCATAGAGGAGACCCGCTATCCTGTGGATCGGCGGACCGCATCGTCGTTTTTTGTGTCGTCGGTACGCAATGCCAGGCTGGCCTGTGCGGGGCTCGCGCGTGAAAGCCGGCCCGATGTCCTGCTCATCCATCAGGCGTTGCCGGGCATGGCCGCCGCAGGCTGTTTTCCGGACGTGCCCTCCGTGTATACGTGTTTGTCGCTTGCGCACGAGGAATTTGAAACGCGAAATCGGCCCCCGGATGGGTTGGCGGGACGGCTGTGGCATCGCGGTCAGTCTCTGGTCAGGCGGAGAATCGAGCGGGCTGCGCTGACGCGCGCCAGGCTGGTCATCGTGTTGAGCGAGTTTATGAGACGGCGTCTTGCCGAGCACCATCGGGTCGCGGCCGAACGCATGCGTCTGATTTCGCCCGGCGTGGATACGAGCATGTTTTCGCCGATTCCTGATTACCGATCTGCACGCCCCGCGCTCGGCCTGACCGGCGAGTCATTTGTTCTGTTGACGGTCCGTAACCTGGTTCCTCGTATGGGCCTCGATACCCTGATCCGCGCCATGGTTCGCGTCCGGCAGGCGATTCCGCATGTGCAGTTGTTGATCGGAGGGAGCGGCCCGCTCCGGGCTGAACTGGAAACGCAGGTGAAGACGTTGGGACTGGAGGGCTGTGTGCGGTTGCTTGGGTTCATCCCGGAGTCTGCACTACCTGACTATTACCGCGCCGCTGACCTGTTTGTCTTGCCGACGGCTCAACTCGAAGGCTTTGGTTTAGTCACGGTAGAAGCGCTGGCGTCGGGGACACCGGTCTTCGGGACCCGGATCGGGGCGACCGAGGAGATCTTGGGCCAACTCGATCCGACGCTCCTTTTGTCTGGAACGGATGCCGAGTCGCTGGCGGCCGGCATAGAACGGCTGTACCGGCGGTTCACGGCTGACCCCGGGGCGCGCGTACGGCTGGCGGAGGCCGGCCGCGCCCTGGTGCTACGGGAATATACCTGGTCGCGGCATTGCGAACAGATTGAGGCGGTGCTGCGGGAAGTTCTTGATAACAGGGGCGGTTGATTGATATTCTGCTCCTCAAGATGTACAGTGGAGAGGACAACATTGGAGGTCAGCACCATGCTCAAGGACATTCCTATCACCGCCGCCAGGCACGAACTCACTTCTCTGCCGAAACGCCTGGCCAAAGAACCCGGAGCCGTGGCTGTGACACGGCGGGGCAAGCCGGTCCTGGCGATCATGCCGTGGGAGCTCTACGAATCTCTCGTTGAGACGTTGGAAATCATGGGGGATGAAGATCTCATGGCCTCCTTACGCCAAGGGATCAAGGATATAGAGGAAGGACGAACTTACAGCATGGAAGAGGTCAAGCGGGACCTTGGGCTGTGAGCACTCGAAAGTTTACGGTCCGATGGTCTGCCGAAGCCAAGGTCATGTTGGAAGCGATACAAGATCGGCGTATCCGGGAGAAACTTTACTCGCGAGCAGAGGCTTTATCAGAAGAACCGGAGAAACAAGGTAAACCCTTAACAGAGGAATTGGCTGGATATCGGAGCCTCCGGGCTGTGGGGCAACGGTACCGGATTATTTACCGTATTGAAGAGAACAGGGTCCTTGTCCTCGTCGTGGCGCTGGGAATCCGTAAGAGAGGAAGCAAGAGCGATGTGTATGTGCTGGCACGGAAGCTCCTGCGTCTTCGCCTTGTGTAAATGGATCGTTCTTTGTTGGCCGTCCTCCATATCATCACGCGCCTGGATGGGGGAGGCTCGGCCCGGAACACGCTCCTGACGGTGCTGGGCCATGACCGGGAACGATTCCGCGTCGGATTGGTGTGCGGGCGTTTGGATGGCGGAACAGGCGAAGAGGCAGCTATGAGCGCGTCCGACCGGGAGCAGCTTTGCCAGGCCGGGGTCCTGCTGTTCGAAGTCCCAACGCTGGTCCGCGACATGAGTCCAACGCGAGATCTGCGCGCGGTGCTGGCGCTCTGGCGGCTCTTGCGCCAGGAGCGTCCGGCCCTCGTCCACACCCACACCTCGAAGGCTGGCGCGGTTGGTCGCCTTGCGGCATGGCTAGCCCGTGTGCCGGTGGTGATTCATACCCCGCACGGGCACATCTTCTATGGCTATTATGGGCCGGTGATCAGTTGGGTCATCCGCCTGGTTGAGCGCGTGTTGGCCCGCATCACCGATCGGATCGTGACCTTGACGGAGCGTGGGAGTGACGAGCACGTCCGTCTCGGCATCGCAGGCGCCGACAAGTTCGTCGCGATTCCAAGCGGGATTGCGCTGTCGGCGTTCCGATCTGTCCGGATTGATCCGGTTGTAAAGCGCAAGGAATTGGGGATCCCGACGGACGGGCCAGTCATTGGGACGGTCGGTCGGCTCGTTCCGATCAAGGGGCACGAGTGGCTGCTCAAGGCCGCGCCGCTGGTGCTGGCGGAATTTTCGGACGCGACGTTTGTCTTTCTCGGAGACGGCCCGCTCATGGGTCGGCTTCAGCAAGTCGCCGCAGAGCTTGGTATCAGTCGCCATGTGCGGCTCCTGGGCGCTCGGACGGACGTGCCGGAGTGCCTTGCGATGTTCGATGTGTTTGCCTTTCCTTCTCTGAATGAGGGCATGGGGCGGGCGTTGGTGGAAGCGATGGCGATGGCGGTGCCGGTCGTGGCCACGCGCGTTGGCGGCATTCCGGATGTCGTGGTGGATGGCGAAACCGGCCTGTTGGTTCCGCCCCAGGACGCGGAAGCACTGGCTACCGCCATCCTCGAGTTGCTGCGTGACCCGCAGAAGAGGGCAGCCTTCGGCGATGCGGCCAGGCACTGTGTGGATGACCGGTTCGATGCGGCGACTATGGTCCGAAGCATTGAGCGCCTGTATGAGGCGGTGTGGCAAGAGAAACATGCCTCCCTTACCCTCCCCAATGATCCATTGGAACAATAAGAGCAATGGGTGTCCCAGGGGAGGGATGGGTGGAGGTGGATAGGATGCGGTAGCCATGCGCGTGGCGATCCATCAACCCCAGTATTTGCCCTGGTTGGGCTATCTTGATAAACTGGACCGCGTGGATGTCTTCATTCTGTTGGATACCGTGCAGTTTAGAAAGAACGAATGGCAGAACCGGAACCGGATCCGAACGGCTCAGGGCTGGCAATACCTGACCGTGCCGGTGTTGCATGAGTTCCCGCAGCATCTGGATTGCGTCCGGATCAACAACCAGACCGCCTGGCGGCGAAAACATGCGCAGGCCCTGGCCACCCACTATCGCAAGGCTCCGTATTACGACCAGTATGCTCCGGCTCTTCACGAGCTCTACGCCCATGGATGGGAGTGCTTGGCCCCCCTGAATACGGCCGTCATTCGGGTCTTGACCGAGGCCTTCGGCATCACGACCCCAATCGTCAGTGCCGGGCAGTTCCAGGCTCGGGAGGACCAGACTGGGCGGCTGATTGACTTATGCAAGGCGGTGGGAGCCGACCGCTACCTGGCTGGGGCCGGCGGGCGAACCTACATGGATGTCGCCCAGTTTGAGGCCGCCGGCATCGCGGTGGAGTTCCAAGGCTTCGTCCATCCGGAATATGAACAGGTCTATCAGCCGTTCATCGCGGGGCTTTCCGTGATTGACCTGTTATTGAATTGTGGGCGGGAGGGCTTTCAGCTTGTCCGCCAGGCGCGGGGCGAAGCGAGAGGAACAACATGAACATCTTGGCGCTGGGGGCACATCCCGACGACATCGAGGTTGGGTGCGGGGGGACGTTGATCAAATACGCCAGGGCGGGCCATCGGGTGTCCCTCATGGTCCTGACGGACGGCGCACAAGGGGGAGATGCGGAAGTGCGCCGCGCTGAGCAACTCGCCTCGTCCAAGATATTGGGCGCTCACGAGATCTTCTGGGGCGGGTATCGAGACACCGAGGCTCCGGTCAGCCAGCAGGCCATTTGCCAGATCGAAGACGTGGTCAAGAAGGTGGACCCTGCCTACGTCTTCGTGAATTACACGGATGACACGCACCAAGACCACCGCCATCTGGCCCTGTGCACCGTGACGGCCACCCGCAACACACGCAATGTGCTCTTTTACGAGACCCCCACGACGCAGAACTTCTCGCCGACCGTCTACATGGACATCGACGGAGTCCTGCCCGACAAGCTCCGCGCGTTGGAGGCCCATGCGTCACAAGCGGAGAAGACCAACGTGGAGGGGCTCAGCATTCTGGATGTTGCCCGGGCGGCGGCGCACTTCCGTGGAATTCAGGGACGTGTCAGAAGCGCTGAAGCGTTTGTCTCCTTGCGCCTGTTTATCAACGTCGCGTCTGGACCTGCGTGAGCCAACGTGTGATCCCGCATTCACGTCCCTCACTCGGAGAGGCTGAGGCCGAGGCTGTCGCACAAGTTGTACAGAGCGGCCAGTTGGCGCAAGGCGACCGGGTGGCGGCTTTCGAGCGAGCTGTGGCCACGCTCACGGGCCAAGACCAGGGGGTCGCGGTCAGCTCGGGCACGGCCGCGCTGTCCCTCGCCTTGCGGGCCCTTGGCGTTGGCCCTGGCGACGAGGTTGTCCTGCCGTCTTATGTGTGCGCGGCCCTCTGGCATGCAGTCCGCGCAACGGGTGCCCAGGCGGTCCTGGTGGATAGTGATCTCCTCACGTACAACCTGGCGCCAGACGCGGTCTCGCGCGCGATTACCAGTCGCACCAAGGCGGTGATCGTCCCGCACCTGTTCGGACTGCCGGTCGATGTGGCGGAGTTGAAAACGACCGGCATCCCCGTGATCGAAGACTGCGCCCAGACCCTGGGGACATCGATCGGGGGCCGGCCGGTCGGGGGAAGCGGAGACCTGACGGTCTGCTCGTTTTACGCGACGAAACTGCTCACGACCGGGGAAGGCGGGATGGTTCTGGGCGGGATGGAGGCGCTCATCGCGCGCATCCGGGCGCTTCGGCAGTACGACGAGCAGGAGAAGCTTGAGCCGACCTTCAACTATAAGATGACCGAACTGCAAGCCGCGATCGGCTTGTGCCAGGTGGCCCGCCTCGAGGCCTTCCTGGCCAGACGGCGGGCGATTGCGGCCCGCTATGCCGAAGCCATCCGCCTGGCTGGGGTCGCCCCCCCCACGGTGCCTTCAGGGCGGGAGCACGTGTATTACCGGTTTGTGGTACGTCTCCGCACACCGGTCGCCCCTGTGCTGAAGCGGGCTGCGGCGCTCGGCATTGCGTGCCGGCGCCCGGTGCACCGACCTCTCCACCGATACCTTGGGCTCTCCGGCTTTCCAGAGTCCGACGCGGCGTGGGAGCATACCCTGTCTATTCCCATTTACCCGGCGTTGGCGGATGAAGAAGTCGACCGCATCGTGGCGGCTCTGCCGGCGCTGTTGGCCGGGTAGCGGATCGATGGACAAGGAATTCGCCAAGACCGTCTCTCCTCAGCAGGAGGAGGCCGACCACCCGCCGGAGCGGGTACCCGCGCCTCTCCCGCACTCCCTGCCTCTCGGACGGATGACGTGGTGTGTTTCGCTGACGGCTGGTTTCTTCGTGGCCGGACTGCTGCTTCCGCCAATACGGGCCTGGTTCTTCGAGGCGGGCTTCCGCTGGCTGTACGTCCTGCTGCTGTCGTGTACGGCGGCAGCCGGTCTGACTCCTGTCATGCGGGAGCTGGCGCTGCGAATCGGCGCGGTGGATCGCCCGTCCATTCGGAAGATTCATCACCGCGCCACACCCTTGCTGGGAGGGGTCGTGGTGTACCTCGCCGTTCTCATTGCGATACTTGCCAATTCGGTCGGCCTGGCGGCGCCGTTACTGGCTCAAAGCGGGATGTTCGCGGTCCTTGTTGCCGGGACGCTGGTGGTTCTCGTGGGACTTGTGGACGATCTCCGGGAGGTCTCGGCGACGGTGAAGTTGCTCGCTCAGCTCGTCGCGACCGCGATTGTGATGTGGTCCGGTAAGCTTTTGACGCTCTTTCCCCACAGCACCGTGGGGGATGTGCTCAATGTGTTGTTGACGATCCTCTGGATTGTCGGGATCACGAATGCCCTGAACTTCTTGGACGGCATGGACGGGCTGGCCACGGGGCTGGCGGTCATCATTGCCTTCTTCTTGGGGCTCGTCGCCTTTCGGACCAACCAGCCTGTGCTGGGGTGGCTGGCCATGGCTATCGTCGGCGCGGGCTTGGGGTTTCTCCCTTTTAATTTCAAACCCGGGGCTTCGGCGACGGTCTTTTTGGGCGATGCGGGGAGCACGTTCCTTGGCTTTACCTTGGCCTGCCTGGCTGTCAAAGGGAACTGGGCCGACCAGCAGCCCATTGTATCGCTGAGCATGCCGATTTTGATTTTCGGTATCCTGATCTACGACATGGTCCACACCACCGTGGAACGGATGTATCTGGGGAAGGTCAGGACGTTCAAGGAGTACCTTGAGTATGCGGGCAAGGACCACATGCACCACCGTTTGGAGCGGGCCCTAGGCAGCCGTACGGAGAGCGTGTTGGTGATCTGGTTGCTGAGCATTGCCCTCGGATTGGCGGCGGTTGTCCTGCGCAATGCCCGCACCGTGGACGCGCTGTTTCTGCTGCTCCAGGCCACGATCATCGTCGTGGTCATCTCCATCCTGGAATATCGGGGTCGACGCAATGGGTAGCACCCTTGTCTTCTTCGATGCCGAGGGGACGCTCTTCCGCGTCAAGGGCTCGGTGGGTGAGGCCTACCGGAATGTGGGGAAGAAGTACGGTGTCACCGCCTCACCGGAGGCGATACAGCAGGCGTTCACCCGCGCGTTTGCCGACGCGCCCCCACCCGTGTTTGCCGTCAGTGACCCGCAGGGGATTACGTCGTGCGAGCGCCTGTGGTGGTTCGACGTGGTGCATCACGTGTTCTACCGGATCGGCATGTTCGAGGGCTTCGACGAGTACTTCGACGACGTGTTCGCCTATTTTTCCAGGCCCGAGTCGTGGGAACTATATCCTGACGCGGTGCCCACTCTCCGTGCCCTGGACGCGCGCGGGGTTGAGATGGGCCTGATTTCGAATTTCGATTCGCGCCTCTATGACATCCTAGTTGGCCTGGGGATAGACCTGTTCTTCGAGAGCGTGACGATTGCCAGCGTCGCCGGGGCCGCCAAACCCTCTGCCAGGATTTTTCAGCGGGCGCTCCACAAGCACGGCGTGGAGGCGAGCGCGGCGATGCACGTCGGGGACAGCCTGAGGGACGACGCGCAGGCGGCTGTTGCCGCAGGGCTCGGCGCGGTGTGGCTCGATCGGACGGGGAACGCCGAGCGTCGGCCGGACGTGATGACGATCACGAGCCTGAGCGAACTGGTGGCGCTGCTCGGTCAGCACGCGAGGATCGGATGACGCTCATGATGGTTGGCGCTGGGGCGGTGGGGGGCTTTTACGGCGCCCGTCTGGTGCAAGCCGGCGTGTCGTGCTCCTTTCTGCTCCGCCCCCGCACGCTGGCGGCGGTCCGGCAAAAGGGCCTGTCGGTCCACAGCGCGGACCAGTCATTCACGGTGCATCCGCTCGCGAGCAGCGACCCCCGCGATCTCCCCCCACCGAATCTCATTATCCTGTCGGTCAAGCGATACGATCTCGATGCGGTCATCGCCCAGCTTCAGCCCATGCTGGGTCCGCAGACGACGCTGCTCACGCTCCAGAACGGAGTGGATACGGAGGCGCGCATCCGTGAAGTGGCGCCGGGCGTCCCGGTGATCGGCGGGATCGCGTATATTTATTCCAAGGTCGTCGAACCTGGTGTCATCGAACATTACACACGAGGGGACGTGGCGATCGGATCCTTCCGCGCCCCGTCGCCTGCCGAGCCGACTCCGAGCGTCGAACTTCAGGCCGTGAAGGTCCTCTTTGAGGGCGCGGGCATCCCCTGCCGGGTGTCCACGGACATCATGCGGACAAAGTGGGACAAGATGTGCTGGAACGTGGTGTTCAATCCGCTGACGGTGCTGCTGAACGACCGTATCGCAAAGGCGCTCTCGCATCCGGAGATGCTCGCGATGATCCGGCTGATCGTGGATGAGGCGGTCTTGGTGGCGCGGGCCGAGGGCGTGCCGCTCGCTCCTGGTATCGCGGACACGGTCATCCAATCAGCGCAGGAGATCCGCGAGATCCATACCTCCATGTTCGACGACTGGAAGGCGGGCCGCCGGACGGAGATTGACTTTCTCAACGGCTATCTTGTGCGGCGTGGGAGTGCGTTGGGCATCAGGGTTCCGGTCAATCAAGCCGTCTGCGCCTTGATCAAGACCCTCACCGAACCGGCGCCGGCCTAAAAATAAGTGGGGGCAGAGTCCGCGTTCTTACGCAGTCGTTGCAGAGACGGCCATGGGAAGCCTGACGCGGAACTGCGTCCCGTGGCTGGGGCGACTGTCTGCGGACACCGACCCTCCGTGGCCTTCCACCAAATGCTTCACGATCGCAAGGCCCAGGCCGGTCCCCCCCAACTCGCGGGAGCGCGCTTTGTCGACGCGATAGAACCGTTCGAAGATGCGCGGGAGATCCTGGGGAGGGATGCCGATCCCGGTGTCCACGACGCTGGCCTCGACGAACTTCTCGCCGGCGACGGCACTGATGGTGATCGTGCCGTTCTCCGGGGTGTACTTGATGGCGTTGTCCAACAGATTCGAGAAGACCTGCCCCAGGCGTTCTTCATCGCCCAGGATCGGCGGCAGATCTGCAGGAATATTCACTACAACCGTGTGCTGCTTGTGCTCGACGAGGTGGCGAAGCAGTCCGACCGTCCGGTCGATGAGGCCGGTGAGGGCCACCGGCTCCTGCTTCAGCGGGATCTGCCCGAATTCAATTTTCGACAGCAGGAGCAGGTCGGTGATGATGAGGTTCAGCCGGTCGGCGTGCGCTCTGATGATGTCCAAAAAGCGGTCGAGTTCCTCGGGCGTGTCCTTGCCGCCGTCTTGGAGAGCCTCGACGTATCCTCTGATGGCGGTCAAGGGGGTGCGCAATTCGTGCGACACGTTCGCCACAAAATCTTTTCGGACTTGCTCCAGCTTGTGAAGATTTTTGATGGTCTCCTCCAGGGACGCGGCCATCTGGTTCAGTATCTCGGCGAGATGGGCCACTTCAGTGGTGGACGTGACACGGATCCGTTCATGGAACTCCCCACGGGCCATACGTCGTGCGGCGGTGACGATGTCCGCGAGTGGGCGTGTGATGCCGCGCGCGACGGCGTAGCTCAGCGCCAGCGAGAGGAGAAAGGCTCCGCCGAGCGCGGTCGCCAGTATTTTGCGAAGGTCCCCGTGCCGGGCCTCGATCTCGATCAACGGAAGGGACAGCCGGACGACGCCCAGCGCGCGGTGCTCGGCTTGGGGCGCACGAACAGGGAGGGCCACGTTCACCATGTGGATGCCGCCCGTGTCGCTCAAGCGGGTGCTCACACCCATGCCGGTGGCGAGCGCCTCTCGGACCTCCGGTCGCGAGAGGTGATTGTCCATGCGGCGCAGCGCCTCGCCCGATTCGTGGGAATCCCCGAGCACAAGCCCCTCCGGGTTGATCACCGTGACACGGGTCTGGATGTCGTCGCCCAACTGATCGGCCAGCGTGTCAATGACGGATGAGTCCGGTTTGGCTGTCGCCAGCGGACCGGCGAAGAGGCGGGCAGCGAGGCGGGTCTGGGCGGTCAGTCGAACCCGGAGCTGCTCCCTACCGCTCCGATCGAGGACATCCAACGCCAGCCATCCGGCCGTCCCTATCCCCACGCCGGCGACGACGAGATAGCCGAGCAGGACTTTCCACTGGAGAGACAGGCGCACGGTCCTTAGTCCTCTTCCTGGTCCCGGAGTTTGTAGCCAAGCGACTTGATCGAGACGATGGCGTCTTCCAGAATCGGCGCCTTCTGTTTCAATCGGCGGATGTGGACATCCACCGTCCGGGTCGTCCCGTGGTAGTCGTACCCCCAGACGGCGTTGAGGAGGACGTCCCGGGTGAGCACCCGCCCTGTGTTGCGGAGCAGGTGCTCCAGGAGGCCGAACTCTTTGGCCGTGAGCACAATTTCCTTGCCGCTGACCGTCACCTCGTGCCGAACGGTATCGAGACGGAGCGAGCCGTACGTGTACGGTTTGTGCTCACCCTCCCGGCGTTCGGTTCGCCGCAGCAGCGCCTTGACGCGCGCGACCAACTCCTTGGGGCTGAACGGTTTGGTCAGATAATCGTCGGCGCCCAGTTCCAGCCCGACGATTTTGTCGGACTCGTCGGCCTTGGCCGTCAACATGATGACCGGCGTGAGCGCCGTGGCGGGGTCTGCGCGGAGTTTTTTGCACAGTTCCAGCCCGTCGAGGCCGGGCAACATCAGATCGAGCACGATGACGTCCGGATGCTCCTGGCGGACGGCGGCCAACCCGGCGGCCCCGTCCGCGGCCGTCCGCGTGCGGAAGCCTTCTTTCTCCAGGTAATGACGGACGAGATCCAGAATGTCCCGCTCGTCCTCGATGATCAGAATCTTGCGCGCGACGGCCACGGGTTGAGCCTATCGAAGGGGCTGAAGGGAGTCAAGGCAACAAATGACGGCCAACTGCGCCGTCAGCTTCAACGTGTGGTGAGGCGTCAAGCCAGTACTTTGCGAAGCCGCTCCCGCGCCACCCGCTCGGCGAGATACACCTTCATAAGCGACTGGTACGGCACGTCTCGCTCGTTCGCAAGCGCCTTCAACTCATCCAGCATGGGGAGCGGGAGGCGAATGGAGATCGACGTGGTAGACGGTTTGAGGTTCGGAAACGTCGCCTGCACGGCGTTGTCCCAATCGAAATAGTCCACGCTGTCGTGCGTGGCCCAAAACCGGCGCTCGGCGTCCTCCGAGGCGGACTGCGGAATTCGTTTCCTACTCTGCTTCTTGCGCGCGCTCATAAACCTTCCGCTCCCTTCGGCTCATATCCCGTGCAGAGATGACCCGCACCAAGGTGCCACGAATCGTGAAGACCGCGATGAGAAGGCGGCCCGCGCTCGTCCGCCCAAGTGCTCCATACCGCGCTTCTTCTCCCGAGTGCGTCGCGTCTGTCGCTACCCGGATCGGTCGGTTGAAGAACACCTGCTCGGCCTCGGCTTGCGCAACTGTATGTAGCTCCCAGTTCTTGGTCGTGTTGCCGGCATCCCACTGGAAACCCGTGCAAGCGGAGAGCCCGTCGGGGAAACCGGCCACAGCTAATGTATATGAGGAGCGTATACGTTTGTCAAGAGCGCGGCCACGGCCACGAGGTTGGCTTGCCGCCTAACGTCCAGCGACCGAAGGGAGCGAGGTTGAACGCCGGGGTCAACTCAACGTGTGTCGGATGATCTTGCCTTCAACCATGTACACGACGAGTTCCGCCACGTTCGTCGCGTGGTCGGCGATGCGTTCCAGGTACTTGGCGATGAAGGTGAGGCGAATGGCGCTGGTGATCGTCTGGGGGTTCTCCAGCATGTAGGAGAGCAGCTCCCGGAAGAGCTGGTGCGTCAGGTCGTCCACGAAATCGTCGTCCGCGCAGACTTTGCGGGCCAACTCGGCATCGTGGTTGACGAAGGCGTCCAGCGCTTCCTTGACCATCCGCAGGGACCAGTGCGCCATGCGGGGGATGTCGATGTAGGGTTTGAGCTGCGGCTCCTCGTTCAGCTCGATGGCGCGCTCGCAGATGTTCTCGGCCAGGTCGCTCATCCGTTCCAGTTCGGTGGAAATTTTCATGGCGGTCGTGATAAAGCGGAGATCCCGTGCCGTCGGCTGTTGCAGGGCGAGGAGTCGAAGGCAGTCTTCGTCCACGTCCACGTCCAACGTGTTGACCTGGCGGTCGTTCTCGATGATCGTGCGCGCGAGGTCGGCGTCGCGCTCGACGAGCGCGCACATCGCCCCCTGGATTTGCTTCTCCGCGAGGCGTCCCATCCGCAGGATTTTTTCTTTCAGACCGTTCAGCTCGTCGTCGAAATGTCGGTGCATGACCGCTCTCCTTATCCGAACCGGCCGGTGACGTAGTCTTCCGTCCGCCGGTCGCGTGGCGTGGTGAAAATCGTTTTCGTGTCGCTGAATTCCACCAGCTCGCCCATCAGGAAGAAGCCGGTGTGATCCGACACGCGCGCGGCCTGCTGCATGTTATGGGTGACGATGACGATGGTCAACTCCTTTTTCAAGGTAAAGAGCAGTTCCTCGATCTTGGCGGTGGCGATGGGGTCCAGGGCCGAGCAGGGCTCGTCCATCAGGAGCACGTCCGGCTTGACGGCCAGCGCCCGGGCGATGCAGAGTCGCTGCTGCTGGCCGCCGGAGAGGCCCAACGCGCTCTGGTGCAGGCGGTCCTTGGCCTCCTCCCACAGGCCGGCGTCGTTCAGGCTTTCCTCCACAATGGCGTCAAGCGCGGCGCGGTTGCGGATGCCCTGAAGGCGAGGGCCGTAAGCGACGTTGTCGTAAATCGGCTTGGGGAAGGGATTGGACTTCTGAAAGACCATCCCGACGCGCCTTCTGAGGTCCGTCGCGTCCACCTGCGGGCCGTAAATGTCCATGCCGTCGAGAAGGATCGTGCCTTCAATGCGTGCGCCCTCGATCAGGTCGTTCAACCGGTTTAAGCAGCGCAGCAGCGTGGATTTGCCGCAACCGGACGGGCCGATGAAGGCGGTGACCTGCTTTCGCGGGACCTCGATGTTGACGTTGAAAAGGGCCTGCGCATCCCCGTAAAAAAAGTTCACGTCGGACAAGGTGATCGTCGTCTCGAGATCCTTGACGGTGCTGGCAGGGGAGGGATCGTCCGAACGGGTGACGGCAAGGCGAGGCAAGCCGGGGGTCGAGTCGGGGGATGTGTGCATGACGTCTCCTTGCATGTTACACCGCCGCGCCGGCGTATTTCCTGCGGAGACGATTCCGGAGGGTGATCGCCGACACATTGAGCAGCACGACCACCAGAATCAAGACCAGCGTGGTGACATAGACCATCGGCTTCGCGGCCTCGACATTCGGCGACTGAAAGCCGACGTCGTAGATGTGGAACCCGAGATGCATGAATTTCCGGTCGAAATGGAAGAACGGCCACGTCGTATCCATCGGCAGCGTGGGCGCCAGCTTGACCACGCCCGTCAGCATCAGCGGCGCGACTTCGCCCGCCGCACGGGCCATGGCCAGGATCAGTCCGGTCAGGATGGCCGGCACGGCCGAGGGCAGGACCACCCTCCAGATCGTCTCGAATTTTGTGGCGCCCAATCCCAGGGAGGCTTCGCGGTAGTCTCTGGGGACCGCCGCCAGGCCTTCCTCGGTCGCGACAATGACGACGGGCACGGTCAGGAGGGCGAGCGTCAGGGAAGCCCAGAGAATCCCTCCCGTTCCGAACGTGGGGCTGGGGAGCGCCTCCGGAAAGAACAGCGTATCGATGGTCCCGCCGATGGCATACACGAAAAATCCCAACCCGAAGACCCCAAACACGATGGAGGGCACACCGGCGAGGTTGTTGACCGCGATACGGACCAGGCGCACGACGGTGCCCTGCGTGGCGTATTCCCGCAGATACAGCGCCGCCAGCACGCCGAAGGGGACGACCGCCGCGCTCATGATCAGGACGATCATCACCGTGCCGAAGATGGCGGGGAAGATGCCGCCCTCGGTGTTGGCCTCCCGTGGCTCGTCGGCGAGCACTCTCCACACATTGGTGATGTACATCCACGTTTTGGCCGGCGTGCCCATCGCGTTGGGACGGAGGGCCCGAACGATATAGCCGACGGGAAGCTGTTTCTCTTGTCCGTTCGCGTCTACCATGACCACGGCGTATTCATTGAACTGCGCATTCAGCTTGTCGAGCTGGTCGGTTTTCTCGCGGTACCGCGCTTCGGCTGCGGCGATGGCGGCCTGCATGCGGTCCATGCTTGGAGCATGGAGGGCCTGTCCCTTCGCCGTATTCATCTCCAGGGCCCGTATCTGTAACCTGGCCTGCTCAATTTCGGCGTTGATCGCTCCGATCTCGACCCGCTCGATGCGGTCGATCCTGGCATGCACCGCGTTGGCCTGGTCAACCAGAGGGAGCAGGGCATGCCATCCGATGTCGCTTCCTTCCGTATGCGGAGTTTCGCCCTTGTGGATCGCCTTGATCCAGCCGTAGAAGTTGCCCCACTCACGCCGCTCCAGGAGGACGGCGTTGGGCGGAAAGGCTTGGGCGGCGATCGTGTCTTCGTCCACCCACTTGAAGTCCAGGCCGTACAGGTCGCGGTTGCCGATCTTCACCCGGATCCGACCCTTTCCTTTCGGAGCGTCCGGCGTCACCGAGTTCGGAATGATCTCCCGACCCGCCAGTTGACCCATCACGTGTGTGCCGTCCATCAGGGTGAGGTCCACGATGTCTCCGGTCCAGAAGAACCCCATGCCGTTCACCGTGATGAGGAGCAAGAGCCCGACGACCATCATCAAGGCCATGGCCAGACCGGCGCCGCTCGCCCAGACGAAAAGGTCGCCCGACGCCAGTATCTTTTTAAGCCAGGTACGCATAAAAGTCCTAAAAAACTGTCACCCTTAAAACTGGCTGTATTTCTTCCGCAATCGATGGCGAATCATTTCCGCGCCGGTGTTGACGATGAACGTGATCACGAACAGGAGCAGAGCCGCCATGAACAGGGTTCGGTACAACGTGCCGCCGTGGGGCGCCTCTGGGATCTCCACCGCGATGTTGGCCGACAGGGTCCGGAAGCCGTTGAACAGGCTCCACTCCATGATCGGCGTGTTGCCGGTGGCCATGAGCACGATCATGGTCTCGCCGACGGCCCGGCCGAAGCCGATCATCAGGGCGGAGAAGATCCCGGGGCTGGCCGACACGAAGACAAGCCGGGCCAGGGTCTGCCACCGAGTGGCCCCCAAGGCCAGTGAGCCGGCGATCAAGTTACGGGGGACGTTCGACAGCGCTTCTTCGGAGATGCTGAAGATGATCGGGATGATGGCAAAGCCCATGGCGAAGCCCACCACCAGAGCATTGCGCTGGTCGTACCGGAGGTCCAAGTGGGTGGCGAGCCACTCCTTGTAGTGGGAGTCGAAAAGGAGCGATTCGATCAGCGTGTTCTGGCTCAGGCACAGCGCGACCGCCCCGATGATCACCGGCATCAGCAGGAGAGCCTCGAAGCCGGGCCGGATCCGATTGCGGACCGTGAAGGGGACGACTTGCCAGAGAAGGGCGGCCAGAACCACGCTGATGGGGATGACCGCGAACATAGCGACGACCGCCGGAAAAATGCGTTCCAGCAGGGGCGCTATCCAGAGGCCGGCCAGGAATCCCAACACGACGGTGGGGAGGGCGGCCATGATTTCGATGGTGGGCTTGATCTTGGCGCGCAGATTGGGGTGCATGAACATCGCGGTATAGATCGCGCCCAGGACGGCGAGGGGGACCGCCAACAACATCGCATAGGTGGTGCCCTTCAAGGTCCCGAAGATCAGGGGAGTGAGTCCGAACTTGGCCTCGAAGTCGTCCGCGCCGCTGGAGGACTGCCAGACATGCTCGGGCTGTTCGTAGCCTTCGTACCAGACCGGCTGGAACAGGCTGGCGAAGGTGGTCTCGGGGTGGGGGTTGTGCATCGTATAGGTCGTGATCTGTCCGGTCTCGGTCATGGCGATCGCGCCGTTGGCTTTTGGGGCGAACATTAGGGTCTGGATCGCGGACTGGTCACCGGAGAATCGCAGGAGCGTCTGCCCCGACGTCGAATAGTGAACGAAGAGATTCCCTTGGGCATCTCCCGTGATGAAGCCTTTGTCCCGCTGGGATGGGGAGATGCCGGTCACGGCGGCCGGATGCGACGCCAGACGGCGGATGAACTGGAGCCTGGTCGCGTTGCTTTCTTTCGACAGCCGCACGGGCATCCACACCGAGACCTCGCCGGCGCCGGTCCCGATCACCATCGAACGGTCGCCGATCAGATAAGTCAGAGCCGTGACGGGGGTGGTGGAGGACGCGACGGCAAGGGTCTCGATCAAAGCCGGCTGAGTGTCCTCTCGCACGTCAAAGTGGTAGAGGGTTCCGCCAGCCGTCCCAATCGAGAGCGTTTCGCCCCTTTCGTCCAACACCAGCGCCGTGACCGTGCCGGGAACCTGTGCGGTCAACTCGACCAAGTGTATGGTGGATTCGGCCGCCGCGTTGCTTAGCGGAAGGACGGTGGAGTACCAGAGTCGGCCTGATTCGGTCAGGACCGCTGTGGCCGTTCCCGCGTCCGTCCGCTGGTAGGCGAGGCGTACGATCGTGTCCTTCGTGGGGGCAATCTGAATGGGCGGTCTGGCCACGACGGTGGGGATGGTCTCGCGCGTGCCTTTGTCAAAGTTGGGAGTGAGCTCGATGGTCAGGGGAATCACGCGACCATCGTCGGTTCCCAGGCCGAAACGGCCGCCCTTGCCGGAGGCCCGCGCGACGGCTGTGATGTTCGCCCCCGCCAAGGTGGCAGGCACTGCGGGCAGTATCTGCCTTCCGGATGGCAGGCTGAAAAAGGCGATCGGGGCGCCTGACCCTGAAAGCGAGGCTCCGGCGGACGCACGGGCCCCCGCGGAGGAAAGCGAGGCTCCGGCTGCGCCGGGCCGAGCGCGGGGTCCGGGGGCATCGGAGGCCGCTCCGGCGGACGCACGGGCCCCCGCTGAGACTAGATAGGCCACTTCCTGGTGTTCATCCAGGCCGATCATCGCCGCCTGCGGGAGTGCCGGCGGGAGGGGGCCGGCTGCAAACCGCCCGGACTGCGCCCCTGTTGGTGCGAAGAAGAGCGGGGCGACTTCCAAAATCAGGAATACGAAAATACCGAGAATGCTCAGGATCACGCTGAGCCCGCCCAGCGTGATCACCACGTGAGCCAGACGGTCCAAGAGCCATCGCAGCTTGTGGCGAGCCAGCCTCTCTGAAACCAAAACCGGAGTCAGCGCGGTGGCCGACTCCGGCACACTTCTACTCAAGCCTCTTCAGTTCTTTCTCCAGGGTGGTTGCTGATAAGGGGAAGAAGCCGTCCTTCACCACGACCTGCTGGCCTTCCTTGCTGTAGACGAACTTGAGGAACTCCTTCACGAGCGGGTCCAACGGCTTGTTAGGGGTCTTGTTGGCATACAGGTACAGATACCGCCAGATCGGATACGAGCCGTTTCCCGCATTCTCCTGGGTGGCCTCTTTGAACGGCATCCCTTCTTTCTCGGCGATGGGAAGGGCCCGGACTCCAGATGTGAGATAGCCGATGCCGCTGTAGCCGATCCCGGCCTGGTCCTCGGTCACGCCCTGGACCACCGAGGCGGAGCCCGGCTGCTCCTTCACGTCGTCTTTGAAATCTCCGTTCTTGAGCGTGTGCTCTTTGAAGAACCCATAGGTGCCGGAGGCGGAGTTCCGCCCGTAGCTACTTATTGGGCTATTGCCGAACACTCCGTCCAGGCCCAATTGGCTCCATTTTTGGACATTCTCTTTGTAGCCCCACCGGCGGCTTTTGGAGAACACGGCGTCCACCTGCGCCATCGTCATGCCCTTGATGGGGTTGTCCTTATTTACGTAGACCGCCAGGGCGTCGATTGATACGGGGAACGCGGTGGGCTTGTAGCCGAATTTGCTCTCGAACTTATCCATCTCGGTCCCTTTCATGGGCCGCGACATGGGGCCGATCTGGGCCGTGCCCTCGATCAGGGCGGGCGGGGCCGTGCTGGAGCCCTTCCCTTCGATCTGAATTTTGACGTTCGGATATTGCTTGCGAAACCCCTCGGCCCACAGCGTCATCAGGTTGTTCAAGGTGTCTGACCCGATGCTATTCAGGTTGCCGGATACCCCGCTGACCTTGGCGTAGGCCTTCAAGTTCGGGTCGAGCTTGATGGCCTCAGCGGCCATCGCCGGCCCTGATACCAAGACGATCGTCATGATCAGTACAAGCCACAGAAACCAAGGCATGTCATCTCGAAAATCCATACAACCTCCCGTTCAGTGATAGTGTGAACCGCCAGTCATTACAAGTCTGTTACCATCGTGTTACAAAACCGTAAACTCGCTAGAACTTGATAGTTAGAAGGCCCACGCCATGTCTACCTGCATGCGGTCAACATCGTCACGACAATCCGCAGTCGTCCCACAGATCGCTTTCTCCAGCGGCTTGGTGTTGAAGAACTTGACCTTGAAATTCAGGAAGTCCGTGAAGTTGTACCCGACCCAGACGATATGGCCACGCCGGTTGGTGCCACCGGGGCCCAAATCCGAATCGGCAAAGGCCGACAGCACCGCATCCGCCTGGAGCCACTTGTAGTAGTACGCCAGCTCCCACGTCTTGGCTTTGCTGGCCTTGCCGACTTTGAGGCCGACCTGGTAGCCCATATCCTGATCGTTTACGCGGACTCCCCCACATTGGCCGGGGGCATTGGCGGCATGGTTGGCGCAACTGATGACGCCCGTGGTGTTCTTCACATAGTCGCCCAGGAACTCTATGGGAAACCCCAGCACGGCTGTGCTGAATGACCCCACAAGGTGCACCACGTTATAGTCATTGACATAGGCTGTCGCATTGGTAGGCGCAGCAGCGGCCCGTGAATTGAATTGCTGGATGGTGGGTTCTGAAATGCCACCATGGCTGAGGTTCAAGGCGTCGAAATACCCGACCGCCACCCGCAGCTTGCTGTCCCCCAGTTTGGCTTCCGTACCCACTTGATAGGCCAGCATGCCCTGGTCGTTCGAATCGCCGCTGTCTTCGTCGAGCACAAACTGCCCGAAATTGGTGAAGAGGTTGATCGTGTCGGTGACTTTGAACGCAAACTGCTGGGCGAGGCCCTCCGGATTGACGTCGGGGTCAAAGAGCACGTCGTTGGTATACTGCGTGTAGAACGGATTCTTCATCTTGCCGGCCGCGAGGGTCATGGGCGTGAAGAAGGAGGGGTTCCAGCGAGCATAGGCTTGCAGGATAAAGATCTCTTTCTGGCCGAAGGCGTTATCAAACGACTGGTTATGTGACGCCTGGTCTCCGTTGATGCCGTCGGTAGAGGTGCTCGTGCCTATTTGGGCATTGAACTTGAAGTCGCCCATCTTGATTTCCGGACCGAGCCGCAGCCGGAAGCGTTGCCGGCTTCGGTCAATTCCTACGGCGGCGCCTTGATTCCCGTACCGCCAGAATTGTTCGTGTCGAACCCGCAGGTCCCCCGACCACGTCACGCTGTCCACCCATTTGGCCTTCTTTTGGTCATGGGTGACCACCCCCTTCATGGCCTCTTTGGTCTGCTTCTCTCGCTCGGCCTCTTCCTTTTCCTTGTCGGCTTTGGCCTTGAGCCATTCCTCCTTGGTGAACTGGCCCTTCTCGTAGAGAATGTCCTCCAGCCCTGCATATGCGGGGCCGATCAGGACGGCGACGGCCAACGCCGCTATCCCGATGATGCTTGCGCATCGCTTGTGCCGCATGTTCTCTCCCCCCTTCAACGGTTGTTTTGAGTCATTGACGAGTATGATCACAATGATCGTGCGCAGGCTACAGGGCAGGGATTTCGGCTGGATCACTTCCCTGTTACGGGCAGGTTAATTCTCGTCTGCCGAGTCGGATCGCGTGGACGCGGGCGCGTTGATCGCCTATAATCCGCCGCAGTGTTAGGGGCGCGACTGTGACGAGAGGGAGCGGGATGCACAACCGTAAAGGGGGTCTCATGAAGAGAAACTCGGTGGCGTGGGCGCTGATTGTCGCGGTTGTGGCGGTCGGGTGTGTCGGCACGCGCGCGACGGACCGGATCGTCACGGAGGACGGCGGGAGCTTCGTCCGTGTGGAGCGGGACCGCTCGGAGCCCCGCGGGGGCGGGTACGGGCATCCGGTCACGGTGTCGCTGGAACGTCTGCGAGCGTTCCTGGGAGCCATCGAGATCGAGAGCCACCTCGGTCCCTTCACCGGCGAGATGCGCAAGGAACCGCTGTTCGACGAGCGCGATCTGGGCTTTCTCGCCCCCGGCGTCGTGGCGGGCCTCGAGCAGGCCCGGCCTGACGAACACGTCGTCTTCTATCTTCGGCAGAGCGGACGGCTGTTGCGGCCAGAGATCACCACGGGAGCCATGGCGGTCACGGGGGACGCGATTTCTTTCACGCTGGGGCATTATCGAAGAACGGATGTGGAAGGGGTCGTGCAGGAGGAGAGCCAGGCGAATCTAGAACACGAGGCGCGGGCCGATCCGATGTTCAGGGTCTTCGACCGCAACGTGCGTCTCTTTGTGCAAGCCGACCAGCCTGGTCGAGTGGACGACAAGGCGCGGACGATCCTGTTCCCTAGAACGGGTACGGTCTCCTCCGACCTGCCGGCTTCCGTCGTCCAGGCGCCGAGCCGCTCGGGCCCGTCAGGGGGGCGCTTCTCGAAGGAACCTCCTGAGCCATTGAAGGCGCAATTGCCGGCCGCATCCATTGCCGGTTCTCCAGAACTCCAGGAGCTCAAGACTAGGCTGCATGACGTAGAAGTCCAGAATGCGGGATTGCGGCAGTCGCTCGACGAGTTGAACGCACAAATGGCCGAACGAGAAGCGCAGATCGAGTCGTTGCGCCGCGACCTGGAATTGGTGAAGAAGGCGATCATCGGAGAGACGAAGAAGCCCGGCATGCAAGGCAAGACGCCGAGGAAATAAGACCTGGGCAGATGCGGTTGGGGAGGAACGGGAGATGACGCGTCACGCGCGGGAGGACAGGAGCAATGCCTGCGCGCGGCCACGCTGGAGGGGCGGACAGGGTGCCGATGCGAGAAAGCACGGCACCGCATACGAGTTTCCTTCCTTGTGGGAGTCGATGGAAGAAGACGTCGGCGACCAGTTTGAAGATTGGCGGTGACGCGTGTAAACAGAGGAGGGGGACTCGGAGTCGGGGAGGGAGTGCGTGAAAGGTTTGGGAGGATCGAGGATGAGGAGGGTGTTGCGGGCTCAGCCGACGGCTCTTTCCACTTCCCGATGGATCGCCAGGGACAGGTCGCGGCTGGCGTTCCGGTAGAGCGGGCAATGCCGGTGGCGGCCGGTGGTGCAATGCTCGATCTGGTCGATCCTACTCGGCTCGAACGGCACGACGACGCTGAGACACAGCGCGTTCGTCCCGGTGGTTTCTTCTTCGACGTAATACGAACATTTCATAAACCCTCGCCTCCTTTCTTTCTCTCTCTGCCAATCTGCACTATATGATGCGTCGTGCAGGTCAAAGAACGGTTACAAGCCGGTCAATTCTTAGGCGCTGCCGAGATGAGATAGTTGAAGCGGCCCTGACGCTTCAACTGGAGCACGCCAACTCGGCTGAGTTGGTCTACAGCCAGGAACACTTGGCTCCAGGAATAGTCAGGAAGGGCTCTGGCAAACTCCTCGAATGTACAGGCGCCCGAACGCTGCAGCTCGTGGGAAATGACCGACTCGATCGGACCCGGCTTCTTCGGTCTGTTCGCATGTGTCATGATGTCCCCCCGTATTCCACGTGTCTTTCACGATTCCGTGACTGTTATGGCGCATACCTTATCCGACGGCTATTTCGCCTGATTCAACGACGTGTAAAATGGGGGTTAATTTTCGGGGAGGCGTGCGCATTCCTCGATTCGCGACGGTTCGTTGTGGTCCAGCCCCCTGACCTCATAGACCACCACCGGCTTGTCCTTGCCCTTGAGCGGGGCCGTGCCGAGGCCCCGAATCAGGACATGCTGCAACCGGCCTCGGTTGTGCGGGCTCTCCGCCGCGTTGAGGAGCGGTGTGATCTGTGCCAGCGTATCCTCGGTGATCACGATGGGGGCCTTGAATATCCGGGTCAACCCCTCGACCCGCGCGGCGAGGTTCACGTCATCGCCGATCATCGTGTAGTCCATTTTCTTGCCCTCGGCGCCGATGTTCCCGACCACGGCCTCGCCGGTATGGATGCCGATGCCGTTGTCCAGCAGGACTTTCCCTTGCGCGCGCCATTTCGCTTGGAGCGCTTCCAGTCGTTTCCGCATGTCGAGAGCGCATTTGACCGCCAATTCCGCATGATCCGGCTGGTCCAGGGGCGCCCCCCAAAATACCACCACCGCATCCCCGACGAACTTGTCGAGCGTGCCGTTCCAGTGCAAGACCACGTCCGTCATCGCGCCCAGGTACTCGTTCAACTGGGCGACGACCTCTTCGGCGGTGTGCTGCTCGCTGAACGTCGTGAACCCTACGACGTCAGAGAACAACATGCTCAGCTCCTTCCGCTGGCCGCCGAGGCGGGCCTTCTGGGGGTCCTTGATGAGCTCATTGACGATCTTGGGGCTCACGTAGCTGGAAAACATGGTCCGAATCTCTCTGGCTTGTCTCTCCTCGGTCATGAACTTCAGCACGGTCACGGCAACAAAGACCAGCACCCCTGTCAGCAAGGGGGACACGACGGTGATCCACAGGCCATACGCGACGAACAGCGCCTGCGCGAGGACGGCATAGCCGGCGATCGCGGAGACTGCCAGCGCAGCCCCCGGCAGGGCGCGCATTCTCGTGAGCGCGGTTCCGAGGCCCAAGCCAAACAGCACGATCAAGCCAAAGTCTGTCGGGGCCGACCACACGCTTTTGTGCAGAAAGCGTTGATGAAGAATGTTTTCGACCACGGCGGCGTTCTTTTCCACTCCCGGGAAGTTGGCTGAGAAGGGAGTGGTCTTCTGATCATACGTGCCGAGAGCCGAGGTCCCGACCAGCACCGCTTTGTCGGTAAAGGTTCCTGGTGGGAACCGTTTGCGGATGACGTCGGCTGCCGACACATGGGGGATGGTTCCCGGGGGGCCGAGGTAATCGATCAGCATCCGAGTCTTCTGGTCGGTGGGGATGGCAATGTCACCGAGGCGGACCCCTTCACCCAGCGTTAACGACATCCGGTCGCGCGGCATGCCGAGATAGAGCCGCGCCATTTCCAGCCCGAGCGACGGATAGTACTCGTGCTCACTACCGTATCCGACGGCCAGATACTCATACCGGGTCATCCCATCGCGTTCCGGCATGCTGAACGCATGGCCCAGGCTCACCGCCGCATCGGCAAACGGCTTCAGCGGCGGGACGGAGTCCAGGGCGCGATAGGGCTCCAGTGCTTCTCCGCTGTGGGATTCCCGCACCAGCATGAACTGCGCCTTGACGAGAGAATCCGGCGGGTGGGGGAACCGGGGAGCCTCGTGACGCTCCGTTCCGCTTTTCGGCACCACCAAGGGGAAAGCCAAGACGACATTGCCAGCCGCATGGAGGCTCCTGGCGAATTGGGTATCGGTGTTGGCCTCCTCGAGCTTATCGCGCAGCCGCTCATGGAACTCGGGAGGGACGCCGGCCTCCGTGCTCGCCGCCTCAGTGATCTCCTGGAGTGCTCTGAGATACCCTGTGACCTCCGCCTCACTGAAGATCACGTCGAAGCCGATCACCGTGGCGCCATCCTCTTTCAGTGCGGTGACAAGACGCGCATGCTTGTCGCGGGGCCAGGGCCAACGACCCAATTCCCGGATGCTTGGTTCATCCACCAGCACCAGCCTGAGCTCATCCCCGGCGGGCCGGGGTCCACGCAGCACGAACCGCACGTCGAGGGAGATGTTTTCTAACCGGACCAGCGGGTACGGATCAAGCAGGAAGACGATCAACATGACGAGCGTGATGAGGACGGCCAGGCCGAGCCCCAACCGCTCGATCCGCTTCGTCTTGCCAAGCCAGACCTTGAACATGGCTATTTGAGGCTTCCCCGATGTGTCTGTTGGGCAGGGTAGGTAAGCCGTGCGTGTAAGTCAAATCGGACGAGGGCCTACGGACCGGGGTTAGTCATCATCATCGGACGGAGGAGAGCCGGGGATAGTGGAGCCGGCGGGGCTTCCGGAGGCAGCGCCGCGACCGGACCCCGAGATGACGCCGGGAGGCGTCACCGGTGAGGGGGGGATCAACGATCCTGGTTGGCCTTCTTCAAGACCAAGGCCTTCACCCGATTGCTTGGCCACCTCAGCGGACGACTCTTCTTTGGGCATGTCATCCACTTCGGTGCCGGCGATGGCCTCGTTGACTCCGGCAGGGCCTGTGGGTGTGATGGTAACCGGCAGGCTTGGCGGAGCCCCCGGCAAGGCAAACGAGAACGTTCGTGGTCCCACCTCCACCGTCTGGCCGCCGGATGTGAAGCCAACCGTCCCACTCGTTCCGATGTTCGCCACACCGGTTGTCCCAGCCGGCGCTTCAAGCCAGACCACGAAATACGTGCCCCGCGCGGCGGCGACAGCCGTGTCGGTGTGCACGTCGAATTTTGACCCTGCTCCGGCAAAGAATTTGCCAACCAGCACCCGCGCCTTGCCCTGCACCAGCTTCAGGACCGTGCTCCGCTGGTTGTTGGCCGGATTATAGACGTGCTCGCTGATTTCCACTCGGCTCTTTTCCCCCACGGTCAAGATACTGTCGTCTTGGAACAGCGCCTTGGCGCGTGCGCCGGCCTGCGTCTCGATCGCGTCCTTGAAATAGACATCCGCGTGCAGCTTCGTGGGAGTTGCTGCCGGTTGGCCCACGTGGGTGACCATGACCTTGCCGGCCACGGCCGTGAACAGCCCGATCACATTCTTCTTCGCGATTTGCGCTCCAACCGGGACACCAATCGCGAGGGCTGTGACAAACCCCAGTAGCCCCAGCTTATAGGGTGTTGTGATTCGCATGGGTTCTCTCCTTAAAACTAAAACTGTCCTGTCAGGACGGCGGCATAGATATTCCGGTCGTAGGCAAAGGTTGCAATGTTGGAGTCAGCCTGCGTGCGTAGGTACTGGAGTGCCAGCGAGAACCGGTCCGTGATTTGACGCGAGGCCGTCACCGAGAACGTGTAGATCTTATCCGTCCTGACGACATCTCCTGATGGAGAAAATGAGTTGGCATTGTCATACCGTTGCAGGTAGTAGTCGAACCCGAGGTCCACCCATATGTGATGGATCGGAGGCAACAGGGTCCCCACCAGGAATCGGTGCCCCTGGGAGGCCCAGTCTGCCGGCGAGGCCTGCGTCGCTTTGGAGACGTTCTTCGGGCCTCCCGTGATCTCTTTATCATAGGTATACCCGGCTCTGACGTGCGCGGTCTTCCCATCGGAGAGCCAGTATTGTGTGGCTCCGGCCAGCCAGTTGTGGCCATCGCGGAACGAGTTGGACTTGAAGCGGCCGTGCTGGTAATCCTTGTCTTGGTACCGCAGGTGTATTTGCGTGAAGAGGGCCGGAGTTTCAGTCACGGTGATGAGCGGGGCAAACGCGTGGGCGATCAAGTAGGGTGCCCGTCCCACCTTGATATAGTCAAACACGTACTGGAGTCGAGTCTGCACCGGTCCTGTTGTGGCCTGCACGAAGGCTACTGGTGTATGGGACTCGACATCGAACCCGCTGAGCCTCTGATGAAAGCTCTGATACAAGGAGTAATTCGCTCCCGCCAACAGAGGTCCCTGTTCGAACGCGCGAATCTCGCCGCGCAAGAACAAGACCGTGCGATAGTCAGACCGCCGGGAGATCCCCGTGGCCCCGCCCGGTGGTGAGGCCCCTCGCGGCAGCACCACCACGTTATCGTCCCACTGCGGGCTGATGCTTAAGGCCAGGTCCCAGATGTTCCGCTTGCGGGGTCCGCCGCGAGCGATTTGTTCCAGGTAAATCCCAGCCACCCGCCCCCGGTCCGATTGGGGGTCGAGTGTACGGACGGCTTCAAACTCTGTCCGGGCCTCGTCTAATACACCACGCTCAAAGTAGGCCAGGCCGCTGTAATAGTGGGCCGATGGCGCCAAATCAGGGCCCAGAGTCATCGCGCGCAGGAGCCGTGGCGGAGTTCGCTGGTACTCGGCCAGTCTGTAATGCGAGAGTCCCTGGTAGTAGTACACCAGCGGCTCGTTGGGCAGGGCCTTCTCGGCGTGCGCCAGGCTGTCGAGCGCTTCGCGATAGCGTTCGCGGTTGTAGAGGACGATCCCCAGGCCCAGGTGGCCTCGCCCGGACGAAGGTTCGGCCGCCAGCAGCGTGCGGAAGACGGCCTCGGCCTCTTCGTACTGCTTGGTGCGGGTCAGCGTCTGCCCCAAGTAGAAAGTCGCCTCAGGGTCACCGGGTTTGGCTTCCAGGGCCTTACGAAAATACGGCTCAGCCGACTCGTACCGATCATGGCTGAACTCGGCGAGACCTTTGGAGAAGTTCAGGTCGTAGCTTTCTGAGGGGAGAGCGACTTGAGCATACGATGAGGTAATGGGGAGGAAAACAGTCAACGCAACAAGGAGAATCCAGAGGAGGACGGCGTGGAAGAACATGTAGCAGAATCTCCTAGGAGGAAAAGTGGGAGTTAGGGAGAGATTATAAAGAGGATACTAGCGGCAGTCAACCGGCAGTGCCACACTACTTAGCCGATAGCCCTGGCCACCTCTTTTTCAGGTCTATAGCGGGGAGTCCCCATGGTTTTATGCACTTCGTGCGTGTAGCCTCGTTGCCTGAGGACGATCTGTCCGGAGCGGCAGAGCGCCTGGACCGTCAGGAAGACCTGGTTCCAACTGAGTTCCGGAACCTGTTCGATGATCTCCTCAAAGGTCAACGGTTCGGCGCTTGACTTCAGGATGTCGAAAATCAGGATCTCTGATGGGGAACGGTGATCCGGTGGTCGCCCTTCAGATGATCCCTCCGCGCCGCCCGCCTCCATTTCCTCCTGCATGACTTTACTGATTGGGAGTGATACCATTGGCCCCACCCAAGATTTGTAGGGGAAGCTATGAGCGCCAAAGTTCAGATTGCGATTCCCGAAGACAAGGTTACGGACTTCTGCAAACGCCACCATATTCGTGCGCTTTCGCTGTTCGGGTCTGTCCTCCGCGGCGACTTCCGGCCGGACAGCGACGTGGATGTGTTGGTTGAATTCAGTTCTGAGGCGGACCATTCGCTCTTCGACTTCGTGGATATGCAGGAAGAACTCGCCGGCTTGCTGGGGCGAAAGGTTGACCTTGTGGAGAAGAAGGGCATTCGCAACCCGTTCCGTCGCTACGAAATCCTGCGTGCGCACCAGGTGATTTTTGCAGGTGATCGTTGAGCCCCGAAACGCGCGACCCTGCCTATCTCTGGGACATGTTGGAAGCCGCGCGCCTCATCTGCCTCTGGTCTCAATCCGCGTTCCCGGTGAATTCAACGCGGCCGTACTCGCTGTGGCAGTTCTCTAGCTCCCGATGACCGGGTCCTCCGGATCGGTTTTGACGATCGCGACCACACTGGGCCGCGGGGGCGATGTGCTGTCCGGCCAGGTGCTTGTGGGGTTGGCCAGCCCTCCCCCCTCGCCCGGATGCTGGACCGAGGCGAACAGGGCGGTGAAGTCCGTATTGAACTCGAGGCTGGCCAGTTCCGTGTCTACCGGCCCGCTGAGAAATTGGCGGACACAGCCTCGCTCCGAGCCGTCGACCGGCACGGCAAAGATCCCATCGTTCTTGCCGAAGCTGCTGGGCTGGCCATCGGTGGCGATCCAGAGATTGCCGCAGCCGTCGAACGTGATGTTGTCTGGTCGGGAGATGGGGCTGACGTCGCCGGGCTCGCACTCGGCAAAGACGGCGCCGTCGGCGGGATTGTTCGGATCGCCGCAGAGCATGAAGATCTCCCAGGTAAACGTCAGCGCGGTCGGGTCGTCGCCTGCTTCCGTGAGCTCGATGATATGGCCGTGCCGGTTCGGGCTACGTGGGTTCGCTCCATTTGGCGCGGTCCGACTTGTGTTGTTCGTCATGACGCAGTACACCTTGTGGTTGACCGGGTTGGTCTCGATGTCCTCCGGCCGATCCATCTTGGTCGCGCCCAATAGATCAGCAGCCCCCCGTGTGTTAATCAGCACGTCGCCCTGGGAGGAAAAGCCATTTACTGGGACCAGCGGACCCTGGCCGTAGACCAGCGGGAGCCACTGGCCGGAGCCGGTGTCGTCAAACTTCGCCACATAGAGGGTGCCCGTATCCAGAAGGCCGAAGTTTGCCTCCCGGGAGGTCTGGTGGAAAGATCCGGCGCTCACGAACTTGTAGAGATAGTCGAACCGCTCATCGTCCCCCGAATACACCACAGCCCGGTTATCGGGCGCGAGTACCACCGCAGCCGCTTCGTGTTTGAAACGGCCCAGGGCGGTGCGTTTCTTCGGCACGAACTGTGGGTTGTAGGGATCGATCTCGACGACCCAGCCGAAGCGAAAGGGTTCGTTCGGCTCCAACGCCAAGTCAAAGCGGGTATAGTACTGTTCCCAGCGCCGTTCGCTGGCGCCGGTAGGCAACCCGTACCGGGAATGGACTGCCCTCTTTTGGGGATCACTAGTGCTGTCGGCGTTGGCAAAATACTGATTGAAATTTTCTTCGCAGGTCAAGAGGGTCCCCCAGGGGGTTTTCCCTCCCCCACAGTTGTTCAGCACCCCCCGCACGCGGGTGCCGGTCGGATCGTAGGAGACTGTCATCCAGTCATGCCCGGCGGCCGGTCCGGTGATGTCGATCTCGGTTTCCCCGGTGATGCGGCGGTTGAAAGAGGAATCCAGGCTGTACTGCCATTCTCTTCCCATACGACGTTCCACCTCCACGACCGTCACGCCATGCGCCGCCAGCTCAATATCCACCTGATCCTTCGTGGGGCTTCCGGGCACATATCCTGGAAACATTTCGGTTCCGCTCGTATATTCGTGGTTGACGACCAGCAGTCCCGGGCTCGGGTTCTGGGAGTAAGGCTGGGAGAAGAACCCGAGGAAATCACAATTAAAGCCGAACTGTTGGGTCTGAAGCAGAGGCGTTTGGGTGTAGACGTCAAACGTGGACACACCCGGAAAGAGCGGGTCTCCCCACCGAATCAACACCTGCGCGGCATAGTCACGCGGAACGATGACGCGGTCCTCGTTACTTAAGGTGATGGGCTCGAACGCGAGTTCCTCGGAACACCCCCCCTCTAACTCCCCCTCTACGGGCGCAGGAGTCATGCTTGGCCCACAGGCGGGAGCAAGCATGAGAAGCGGTACAGCTTTCAGGGCCCCAATCAAGAGCGTGCGCCGGCTCAGCCGCCGCTGCACGATCTCTTCGAAGGTCTCGCTGTGAGTGGTGGTGCTTCCTTCCAACGGTTCTCTGATGATTGTGGACATCGGGACCTCCTACCCAGCTACCCACGGTTCACTGCCCCATTTTGTCTTCACCCGGTACCCCGACAGGCCAGGCCCATCTTGGAGCGCGGGCCAATCGGCCGTCGGCGCAGTGACTTCTGGCCCGCGTTGGCGGTGGGGTCCGCAGAGCCGGCCATGCGACGAATCGGCTCTCAGCGGCGGATCGACTTCCAGCCCCGCGAGGTCTCCGTCCTTCCAGATGACCTTGGCAGTGAGATCTTCGGTCACCTCCCTCGGAGAGTCCCGTCGTCTCACTCGCTGTTCACTGATCATCAGCCCCCAGACTTTGGTTCCTGACTTCATGTACTGTTTCCTCCTCATTTCCATTTCCTTCCTCTCCCTTTTTCATTCTTGCCGAGTCCAACGTACCGTCTGTACATGTTTCCTGTGTCAAGCCCACGTTACAGGCCCGTAAATTCTCACAGTTTCTGGCCTGGTTGCGGTATACTTACCCCTTATATGCGCCCCCAAGGGTCTTTCCCACATGCCCTGAGGGGGGAGGACGAACCAGCGAGACGCAGCCCAAAGGCCAGCATGAAGCGGTGGATCGGCCTGTTGACCACGTGGTCGGAGCGAATGTTGTCGGTGGCGCCTGCGCGCGTGCAGCAGCAGGCCCGGCAGAACGCCGTCCGACTCCTGCGCCTTGTCGGCGACAATCCCAACGCACCGCCGGCGACCCCTGCGCTCCCTCGACGCCAGGAATCAGGCCAGACTTTTCACCAAGGTACGGCGGTGGCGGAAACCATCACGCGGGGTCAGCAGTGGCTGCTCTCACGCCAGACGGAGCCGGGCTACTGGGTTCACGAGCTGGAAGCCGATACGACGCTCACATCCGAATACCTTATGCTGCGTCGGTTCCTGGGCCTTGCGGACAAGGCGAGAGAGCAAGCGGCCGTCCGGTACCTGATCGACGCGCAGTTGCCGGAAGGTGGGTGGCCGATCTATCACGGCGGGCCGCCTGAGATCAGCGCGTCGGTGAAAGCCTACTTCGCGCTCAAACTGTCCGGGATCTCTGTTGATGAGCCCGTCATGCAGAAGGCCCGCGCGGTGATCCTGAGTAAAGGCGGCATCGTCAGCGCCAATGTCTTCACCAAGATCACGCTGGCGCTTTTCGACCAGTACGACTGGCGCGGGATTCCCTCGATGCCGACGGAACTGGCTCTGGTGCGGCCGAACAGGGTGTTCAGTCTCTATGACCTGTCCTATTGGTCGCGGGCCGTGCTCACGCCCTTGTTGATTATTTTCAGCGCGAAGCCGGTCTGCCATCTCTCGAACGAAGAGCGAATTGATGAACTGTGGTGCGTCCCGCGCGCGCAGATGGACTTCCGTCACGCGCCGCCGTTTCTCAAGGATCGGCAGTGGCTCACCTGGAGGAATGTCTTTATCGCCCTGGACGGAATCTTACGGGCTTATGAGCGGGTCGCGCCGGCGGGTCTTCGGAAGAAAGCCGTAGCTGCCGCCGCCACGTGGATGACCGACCGGATGGAGGGGGCGGGCGGTCTCGGCGCCATCTATCCGGCGATGGCCAACTCAGTCGTGGCGCTGCGGTGCCTCGGCTATGGCGTGGAGCATCCCCTGCTGCGCAAGGCCCTGGGCGAGATCGAGGCCCTGGAAGTCTATGAGACCGGGCATGACGGCGACGCGCTGCACCTACAGCCCTGTTTCTCGCCGGTCTGGGATACCCCGCTGACGATGAACGCGCTGATCGAAAGCTGGCTGCCGCCCGATCATGCCG
>Ga0213870_1000066_pt1 | contig 52750 bp, 62 predicted proteins | sample WICALVC2017_Meta_FD_160119 | JGI IMG/M metagenome (GOLD analysis project Ga0213870, IMG submission 160119) | Freshwater microbial communities from subterranean cave lake in Wind Cave National Park, South Dakota, United States - WICALVC2017 | ecosystem: Environmental > Aquatic > Deep subsurface >...
CCTGTTGCAAAACTTATGGCTTATAAAGAGAAATTGAAGCCTCGCAAACCGGGACTTTGGAAAGGAAAAATATGGATGTCCGATGATTTCAATGATGAAGATGAAGAGATAAATAAACTTTTCTATGGTGAATAATAAGGGCTTCTTAATAGACACGCAAATTTTCATTTGGTGGATGGAAAAAAGCAGTCGGCTTTCAAAGGACATATTTAGTTTTCTCAATAATTCCCAAAACCAAATATTTTTAAGTATTGCAAGTGTCTGGGAGATAGTTATTAAAAAAGCAAAAAAGAAATTAAAGACGCCCAAAGATGTGGAGGGAGGCATAAAAGCGAGCGGTTTTACTCCTATAAATATAGAGATGTTGCACGTACTAGGAATTGAAAAATTGCCAATGTATCATAATGACCCTTTTGATAGAATTCTAATCGCCCAATCCCAAGCGGAAAATTTAACGTTTATTACAAGAGATAAAAAGATTTGGAAATATAAAGTTGCTGTTTTAAAATGCTAAAGCATGAATCTATCGGTTGAGAGTCACACCATGCTATCCCAACTTTAGTACGTTCAGTTTTTCATGAACGTACTTTAGAATTTGATTTTTTTCTTCTCTTGGTCCATCCCTCGATTAAAAATTAGGGTATTGCAAGGAACAAGGAAATTTTGTATAGTTTGACTATGCTTACAAAAAACGATTTATTAGCAATAAAAAAAGTTGTAAAAGAAGAGTCGCAAGGTGTTGAGGGACGGTTAGGAAAGCGTATTGATGACGTTAAAGATCAAGTAGCCAAAGTGCAAAAAAATGCGCAAGAAGCTGAAGAAAGACTTAGCACTAAAATAGCCAAGGTACAGGAGTCAGTAGATATTGTTCAAGGTGTTGTCGTGGAGCATTATGGAAAATTAGAAAAAAGAGTAGAGAAAGTTGAAGAAGAGCTTCATATTTCTAAAAACTTACAATGAATCGCAACTTCAAATATTGTAACTACTCACAGTCCTGACACAATATTCTTCGAGTGAGGGGGTACCGTCTGGCACCCCCGAATCGAGAAGTTTTCAATAAAGAGTTCTCGACGGAGTTTACCCTGAGCTTGCCGAAGGGCTCGAACAATAACATTTATGTCAGAAGAGTGAGTAGTTACGTGGCGTGATGTAACTTGACAAGTTGTCAAGAAAATGATTACAATATGTATGAATCTTCTTCCTGTGGGTGAATTCAAGGCCAAGTTTTCTGAAGTGCTCCAAAAAGTGCAGCAGGGGTCTAGTTTTGGAATTACATATGGCAAAGGCAAAAAAAAGTTGCAGTTTTAGCTCCTTACAAGCAGTATATGAATAAACTTAGGTTTAAGTTAGGGCTTCTTGAAGGCAAGGCAACTTTTAAATTACATGATGATTTTAAGATGACAGACGAGGAATTTTTGAATTCGTGAAACATCTTGTCGATACACATGTTTTCTTGTGGACCGTTTTATCTCCCCAAAAAATTTCCAATTTTTATAAACTGCCTAAAATTAGAAACAAAGATCCATTTGACCGCATGTTAGCTTGGCAGGCAATCAGAGAAGATTGCTTTCTGCTCACCCGAGATAAAGAATTCTCTGAATCCCAAAATCCACAACTCAATTCTGCTATAATCATTTCTTAAAGGATTAAACTTATGAGCGCAGATAATATGATAACCATCAATAAGAAAACTTTTGTTGTGAAGAATGTGGATGCTGAAACAGGGTATGGGAGCATGGTGGGAAAGGGAAGAAGTTTGGAAGAAGCAGCCAGGCGTTTGTGGCGAATTATCCGTTTGCTTGATAATAAACCCCTTTGGTTTCGCCAAGTTTTATTACAAGTCCGTTATCAACCAATTTCTTCAGATCGTATCGAAGCGTTCGTTCATTTACAGCAAAAAAACGTCTTCTAATCTGATCAAAATTTACGATTTTATGATCCTTTATGATATTTAAAATTTCAGCACGGCGGGGAAGTAAAAAATCTTCAACCTTAAGCTCTTTTTTTTGCATTGCCATCCTTTTAGCCCCTTCTGCTGTAGTTGATATAGCCTCTAGCATAAATTCCACGTAATCTGTTACATCTTTCTCGGTATCCTCCAAGCCAGCGTAGTAAAGTAATCTATGGGAATCTAAATATTCTTCCAAAGAAAGAATTCCTTTCATCCCATATCCTCCTTTATGCAGTATCGATTGAATAAGCAATCTGCCAACTCTCCCATTTCCATCTAAGAATGGATGAATTTTTTCAAAAACGAAATGAGCAAGACTCGCTCTTATTGCTACAAATGTTTCTTTTTCTGAATTCACAAATTTTAGCAATTTTTCCATAAGAGGTTGGACTTGGCTGGGTGGGGGCGGCATGTATATAGCAATTTCAGATGCGTTGAAGATTGCGTTTGCTTCCTGCCTAAATCTGCCCAAATTTTCTGATAAGCTGTCCATAACAATTTCATGAATTTTCAAAATTTGTTTCAAGGTAATATTTTTGCCTTTTCTAGCTAATATCAGATTTAACGCTTTCAAAATATTAAAAACCTCGATTTTTTTCCGATCTTTGGAAGATTTATCTTGTAAATCATCAAGCGTTAAATTATTTCCTTCAATTCGCGCAGAGAATAAAGAACTTTTAAGAATCGATTGTCTTTTGAGATTTGTTTCTACCTCTGGTGGTATTTGTATACTGTGAATAACTTCCTTACAAGCTTGAATTGATGCAAGAAGCTTTGAAATTTTTGGAGTAAGAAAATATTTTGGAGGAATGGTCATAGGATTATCTTACCAGATATTGCCTAATATTGCCATATATTACCAAATACTGCTGAATAATTTTCTGCTATAATCTTCTATATGAGTTTAACGAATTTAAGCGACGAAGAGTGGAAAGAATATTCTGGTCTTATTAAGAGGGCAGAAAAAAAGGGTTTGGGAAATATTAAATTTCTTCCTACGGATCTTCGAGGATGGGCAAGATTCCCTAAAGTTTTTCTGGAGTATGATAAGGAAATATCAATTACAGCTTCTTGACAAAAAGCAATTTATGAACTACCACGTGAACCATATAGAACCAAATAGCGGTTCATGGGAGGTGAATAATTATGAGATCTATTACGATACATAACCTTGACGACAATCTTGATACGTTGATTCGTGGAGAGGCTAAATCTTGGGGCTTAAGCCTGAACAAAACCATCAAACGCTTGCTCGAGCAATCTTTGGGTATTACTCATAAATATAGACGCAAAAGCGATTTTTCTGAATTTTTTGGCTTGTGGACTAAAAAAGATGCAGAAGAATTCGATAGGGCAGTGCGAGATTTTGAGAAAATCGACAGAGAGGATTGGAAATGAAAACAATCTCATTAGATACCAACGCTTACAGGAAATTACTTGAGGGAAAAGATGAATGGCTTTTGCAATTGATGGAGAGAGCAGACAAGGTGTTTTTGCCTGTAGTTGTTTTGGGTGAGTTACTAGCAGGTTTTAAAGGCGGATCTAAAGAAAAAAGAAATAGAGATGTTTTGGAAAAATTTTTGCTAGAGACATCAGTTGAGGTGTTGGATATTGGGAGAGAAACGGCGGAGGTCTACGGAGAAGTTAAAAATGATCTTTGGATTGCTTCACGGGTTATAGAAATAGGTTCTGTTTTAGTAACTTACGATAAACATTTCCTCAAAATTGCAGGACTACGGGTTTGGGATAAGTTGAACTAAAATAAATATGAATCTTTCGGTCGGGATAGTTGGGACAAAAATGCACAATTTGAGGCTAATGTTATCCCTTTTGAGCTCAAATTTCTACTACCGCCACTACGAAAATCGAGAACAATTGTTGAGAGAGATGAATGGGGAAGAATAGTCGAATCAATGGTATGATACTATAAAGGTAACATGAATCTTGATTTCAATAACTTCTATGAAAATGTAAGCAAAATTATCAAAGGTTCAACTATTGATTTATCAGATGTCGTATTTGTTCACCCTTGGTCAATGGTGATGATTTGTCTATTACTTATCGAAAGAATGCCTGATCCCAACAAAAAACTGATCTTACCTAATAAGCCAGAAATAAAAGACTATCTCAAAAGAATGCGTTTTGACAAAATACTTTCTGAACTAGGTTATGATAAAGCCAAAGAGATATTAGATGATGTACAAATTCCTGAGAGGGATAATGTAAATATACATGAGTTGATGCACTGCCATTTTGCAGATGAATTTAGTGCGAGACTTGGTCGTTTTATCACAATGTTTAAGAATTTTGGCTTAAATGAAAGTGATGCGCAACTTGCAACTGCTGTAGTTGGCGAACTGGGCAATAATGTTTTTGACCATAATCTTGGTAACTGGCCAACAACTATATCGGGATGTATTATAGCTGCAGAACATTACCCAAGTACGCATACGATTGAAATTGCGGTTGGCGACCCTGGTGTTGGTTTCTATGGATCGCTTAAGGCAGCATTTCCCGATGTGAGTAACGATATAGAAGCAATTAAGCTCGGTTTAGCTGGTAATACAGGGAGAGTGGGAGAAATAAGAGGTAATGGACTAAAAGTTATTCAACAATGGACAATCCAAAACCTCGCAGGTATTGTTATGATCCATTCCGGAAATGGTTTGGTAATTGTTGATAAAACAGGAATGAAAGAATCTAAAGTTAATAAAATTTTAGGCACAGTGGCACAATTTATGATAAACTACACGTAAAGGTGGATAATTTATGACACTTCAAATGATAAAATTTGGCAATATATTAAATAGTAGACCCGCAGGACGGGAAGCTGTTTTGCGTGCAAAACAAATAGTTAACGGCTCAAATGAGTCGGAAGGTATTATATTGGATTTCTCCGGAGTAGAAGTTCTTACTCCATCTTTTGCTGATGAATTTGTAAAAGGGTTAAAAGAGATTTATTCAGATAAAAAAATTACATTTGAAGGAATTAAAGATAATTTTGTTATTAACGATACACTGAAATCGTTAGGTTTAATTGGTTGATTGAAGATCGTCCCATAATTCGTTTCGGAGATTTTGTACCGAATCGCCACCTGAAAGGTGCAGCAGCCTCGCTACCTATACCTCTGAATTGAATTTAACCATTTAATCCTTTGGAAGTGCTATAATCTTCGTAATGATTTAAGTGTTGTGTTGGCATAGTCGGATTACCTAATGTTGGAAAGTCCACACTTTTTAATGCGCTTTTGAGAAATTGTCTTTTTTGCAACATTTGATATACTATATATTATTATGAGTAGAGAAGATAAAGCAAGGCTTGTTAATTCATATAAGCAATATCGAAAGAAAAAAATTGGAGAAATAGGCATATTGCATTTTTTGCGCGGTTTTATGCCTGAGATCATTTTTCGAACGACTAAATTAGAGGGAGAATCTGTTACTCGAAAAATGGTATCTTTGCTTTTTAAATAATGATTAAAAGCAGTACCAAACCAAAAGGGGCAACTTCATATAAAGATACGGTCTTTGGCATTATTCCTCGTTCCAAACTCATTAAATTAGAGATTGAAGGTACGAAAAGAGGACTCGAATATCTTGAAAATTTATTCGATAAAAAGAAAGACATCAAGGTTACCCCAGATCTTATTTTGGAATTACACAAGATTTCATATGGTTGGATCTTTCCTAAATGGGCAGGAAAATTTAGATCTGTTCAGGTAACTTTTTCAGGCAAAGAAGTGCCGCCTTTCTATCAGATTTCAGAAATGGTTGTAAATCTATGTAAGGATACCGAGGAAAGAATTATTCATTTACCAAAGCCTGGTACGGAAAAGTTTATTCTAGAATTAGTTTCATTGTTGGCTTGGTTTCAGCATAAGTTTGTATTTATCCATCCATTCCAAGACTATAATGGAAGAATGGCAAGGATGCTAACTATTCTTGTTTTGCTTCGTTTGCATTTACCACCGATAGAGTTGGAATCAGAAGCAGAATCTGATAGAAAATTGTATCTTAAGGCAATGCGGAAAGCAGACCAGGGAGACTTTGGTCTTTTGGGAAAGCTTATAAGTCATGCGTTAACTGAAAGTTTTGAGAGAATATCCAGCTAGGTACTAAAAAAGGGCCATCATCCTAACGGTTGACGCCCTTAATTATTTAAAGTATACAATACGTTTAACAAAATGTGGCATGAATCTTTCTGTAGGAATTATAGGACTTCCGAATGTTGGCAAGAGTACTCTTTTTAATGCGCTTCTTAAGAAGCAGCAGGCGTTTGTGGCGAATTATCCGTTTGCGACGATCGAACCGAATGTGGGAGTCGTACCCGTTCCAGATCCGCGTTTGGAAAAGTTGGCTGATATTGTTGCAGGAGATCCTTCGCCCGCTTCAGGCGGGCTCAGGACGAACCGTCCGCCGGTTATACCGGCTACGGTTCGGTTTGTTGATATTGCAGGATTGGTGAGGGGTGCATCCGAGGGCGCTGGACTTGGCAATAAGTTTCTTTCTCATATTCGAGAGGTTAGCATTATCTGTGATGTTGTTAGAGCGTTTGAGGATCAGAATGTAATTAGGGAAGGTTCGGTTGATCCAAAATCAGATTATGAAACTATTCAAACTGAGTTAATCTTGGCAGATCTGCAAAGTCTTGCTAAATCAAAAGCTATTAGTCATAAAACGCCATCAATACTATCTAGTATCGATGGTAAAAAACGAGAAGTTGTGGAAAAAATTAATAGTAGTTTAAATAGAGGAATACCAGTTAGAGATATGGAGCTTTCAGAGGACGAGAAGGAAGTTATAAAACCGTTGTTTTTGCTATCTGCAAAGCCAGAGATAGTTGTACTTAATGTTTCGGAAAAAGATTATTCAGAAGCAAAACTCTACGATATTATCAGACATTACAAAGGATTGCTAAAGTTACGGGAAGAAAAATTTGTTGTAATTTCCGCAAAAATAGAAGCAGAATTGGCAGATCTATCCGAAGAAGATCAAGGGCAATATTTAAAAGATTTAGGATTAAAACAATCTGGTCTTGAACGGCTTATTACAAAAGCATATCAAGCACTTGACCTAATTTATTTTTTAACAGCGGGGGAAAAAGAGGTTAGGGCATGGACAATTCGACGCGGTACCTCGGCGCTAAGGGCATCTGGCACTATTCATACAGACTTTGAAAAGGCTTTTATTAAAGCAGAAGTTGTTTCTTACGATGAATTTATTCAAAATAACGGTTGGAAAGGGGCAAGGGAAAATGGCAAAGTTCGCCTTGAGGGACGGGGTTATATTATGCAGGATGGGGATGTTGTTGAGTTTAAGATCGGTTCGTAGTACTAAATCGTTATAATGCTATTGCCTATTGCTTTTTTGTTTTTCCATATGATAGGATATTTAAAATAATATGCGGGTTTATGAATTGGCTTTGGTTTTAAAGTCGTCTTTCTCTCAGGTACAACGAAAAAAAGTAATTGACGCAATTAAAAATTCTTTAAAAGATTTAAAAATTACAAAGGAGCAAGAAATAGGAGAAAGGCCATTAAGCTATAAAATTAAAAAAGAAGACACGGGTTATTATATGGATTTTTTATTTGAAGGAAATTCTATCCCAATGGAATTTGAAAAGAAACTTTTGGCAAACGAATCTGTTTTAAGGCATTTGTTGATTAGAAAAAAGTAAAACAGTTTTAGTGGTTTTGTGGATAAGAGAGGTTGATTTAAGAGATAAGATTTATGATTTAAGAATAAAAAGGAGGAAGTGTAATTCATAAATCTTAAATTGTAAATCATTTTGAGCTTATGGCACGAAGTCTAAATAGAGTTCAGTTGATTGGTAATTTGACGCGAGATCCAGAATTAAGATACACGCCGAATGGCGCAGCAGTTTGTGTTTTTGGGTTGGCAACAAATAGAAGTTGGAAAACAGATACTGGAGAAAAGCACGAAGAAGCAGATTTTCACAATATTGTTGCTTGGAATAAACTAGCTGAGATATGCAGCCAATTTTTGGTAAAGGGAAGAAAAGTTTATGTTGAGGGAAGGCTCTCTACACGTAAGTGGAATGCACAGGATGGAACACAGAGGTCAACAACAGAAATTGTGATTTCGGACATGATTATCCTAGACCCTAGGAGGCTCGATCAAGAACCAGGATCAGAAGAGCAGGTAAATGTTAAGGGGGCTTCTGGTGTTAGCTCTGATTCTATTCCTGTTACACAATCAAAAGAGAATAAATCTACCGATAAAAAATCAGAAAAGAAAAATGTAGACAAAAAGGAGGCAATAGTGCCTCCAAAAGAGATAAAAGAAGAAGATGTTTCTTCGGATGACATTCCATTTTAATGGCAAAAATAAAAGCTTTTAAAAGAAGAAAAACAAGAATCATAATTCCAAAAGAATGTTACTTTTGTAAACCCCGCACCGATGCGGTCGTGGGTAAAGAAAAAATAGAGCCTTCTTTTTGGGACACACAAGTGTTGCAAAGATTTTTGACAGAAAGAGGTAAAATTACCCCGTCTGCCAGAAATGGGGTGTGTAGCAAACACCAAAGATCTCTGGCTCTTAATATAAAGCACGCAAGGCATTTAGCCCTTTTACCGTTCATTGCTACGGGTTAACAAATCTGCTAAACTTAAATGAGGGGATTCTTTGATTTTGTAAGTCCTCAATATGTTTATATGAAAAATAGAGTAAAGACAATGCAGATTATTTTGGTTGTCATAATCTCATTTTTAAGCGGGTTTTACTTTGGAGTAAATAAAGTATCTGTAGATTGGAAACATTTTAAGCCATCAATTTCTGTTTCCAGCAAAGAGCCGCCATCTGCGTTAAAAAATGTTGATTTTTCCCTGTTTTGGACTGTGTGGCAAAAGTTAGAAAACAGTTACTATGATAAAACTAAAATTGATGCGCAAAAAATGCTAAATGGTGCAATTGAGGGAATGGTTGGAAGTTTAGGAGATCCATTTACAATTTTTCTTCCTCCAGTTCAAAATGCAAATTTTAAAGAAGGATTAGCTGGACAGTTTTCTGGGATTGGAGCAGAACTTGGAGCAAAAGACAAACAGATTATAGTTATTGCTCCTCTTGATGGGAGCCCAGCTGAGAAAAGTGGTATAAAAGCAGGAGATGCAATTCTTAAGGTAAATGGTGAGCCAACTTTAAATTGGAGCTTGTCTTCGACTGTGGAAAAGATTAGGGGTCCAAAAGGCACAGAAGTTGTATTAAACATTCTCCATAAAGATACAATTAAACCACAAGATATAAAAATAGTTAGAGATATTATTAGAGTCAAAAGTGTAGTTGGTTGGATAAAGAAGATAAAGAATATAAAGAATATAGATGGCATTAAAGGTTTGAAAAATATCAAAGAAAAGGAAAATGATGAGGTTTTGTACATTAAGCTTTCGCAATTTGGAGATTCAACCAATAAAGATTGGTTGTCTATAGTGAATTCGTTTAGTCTGGATTTGCAAAAAAACCAAGGGCAAGGTAAAAAAGTTAAAGGTCTAATTTTGGATCTTCGCAATAATCCAGGAGGCTATCTTACAGATGCAGTTTTTATAGCATCCGAGTTTTTAAAACAAGGAGAATTGATTGTTAAAGAAAACACTGGCATAACAGATGACGTAACTTTTAGAGTAACAAGAAAGGGCTTATTACAAGAAATTCCACTTGTTGTTATTATAAATAAGGGGTCAGCATCAGCAAGCGAAATTGTTTCTTCGGCAATAAGGGATAACAATAGGGGAATACTAGTTGGTGAAACATCATATGGTAAAGGCACAATTCAGCAGGCAGACGATCTTGGGAATGGTGCTGGGTTGCATGTAACTATTGCAAAATGGCTAACTCCCAAAGGAACATGGGTAAATAATCAAGGTTTAAAGCCGGATGTAGAAGTTACACTCGATTCTAAAGACCAAAGTCATGACTTGCAGCTTGAAAAAGCGGTGGAGGAACTGGTAAAATAAATCCCAAATTATAATGACAAAATTTAAAAGTTTGGGATTTATAATTTAGGATTTAATAAACTATGCGTAAACTCATCATTCTCGTCATCATTTTGCTTATCTTCTTGGGTCTGTGGAGCGCTGTTACAAAGTACGCACCGCAGATTTTAGATCAGAGTCGAAGGGCAGCGATCCAAGAGCAGGGCACAGAGAAAGTAAGAATAGTTAGCGAAGAATCCGTAGTAGTTGATATTGTTGAAAAAATTTCCCCATCGGTTGTAACAGTTGGCATAGAGCAGAGAATTGTCGGCGTAGACCCTTTTGATATTTTTCGAAGACCGCAAAGCATAAGAGAAGAACAAGATATAGGATCGGGTTTTGTTGTAGAGTCAAATGGTTTGATTGTTACCAATAAACATGTGGTTGGTTCGCAGGGTAAGTATAAAGTGATTACACATGATGGTCACAAGTATGATGTAGAAAGCATTTATAGAGATCCTGGCAATGATATTGCAATTGTAAAAATACGAGCTCAAGAACTAAGGAAAGTTGAGATGGCTGATTCGTCAAAGGCAAAAGTAGGACAGTTGGTAGTTGCAGTTGGTACTCCGTTGGGAGAATTTAGGGGAAGTGTTACCAAAGGAATAATAAGTGGGTTAGGTAGGGGTATTACTGCTGGCTCAGTTTTTGAGAGATTTGTGGAGCGTCTTGATAATGTAATACAAACAGATGCGGCAATAAATCCAGGTAATAGCGGAGGGCCCTTAGTTAACTCTTCGGGACAGGTAATTGGTGTTAATACAGCAGTTGCATCTGGTGCTGAGAATATTGGATTTGCCATTCCTATCAATATCGTAAAAGACGCGCTAGATAATTTTAATAAGACTGGAGGATTTGTTAGGCCATATCTTGGAGTTGCATACCGAATGATCAGTCGAGAGCTTGCAATCCTAAATGATTTACCAGAGGGGGCATATGTTCAACAAGTTGTTGAGGGATCTGCAGCTGCAAAAGCTAGTATACAAGAGGGGGACATAATTATACGCTTTGATGGCAATAAAGTTATAGAAAAAGAAGGTGGGTTAGCAGGAATTATCGGCAAGAAAAAAGTAGGGGATACGGTAGCAATTACTATTTGGAGGGATAACCAAACTTTAGAAATAAAAGCCACTCTTGAAACAGCCCCAAATGAGTAAAAGCCTATTCTCTGAAATTTAGCAAAATATCGTCTAAATTTCCATCAAGTATACTTTCTAGATTATGCCAACTCTTGTTAGTTCTGTGATCTGTAAGTCGATCTTGGGGAAAGTTATAAGTCCTTATTTTTTCGGCTCTCATTCCACGACCAACTTGGGTTGATTTTAAAGAACCAATCTCTTCTCGTCTTTTTTCAACCTCTGCCTCCCAAAGTTTAGACCTTAACATTCCCATTGCTATTTCTCTGTTTTGCGCCTGGAGCCTTTCGGATTGAGCAGTTACTACAATTCCAGTTGGTTTGTGAGTAAGTCTTACAGCAGTTGAGACTTTATTTACATTTTGCCCTCCATGCCCCCCGCTTCTAAAAGCAACGAATGTTATATCATCTGGGTTTACATGAAGATCAATATCTTCAAGTTCCGGCAGTATAGATACTGTAGCAGTTGAAGTATGAATTCGTCCTCTTTTTTCTGTGGTTGGCACTCTTTGGACTCTATGCACGCCTGCTTCGTATTTAAAAATTTCAAATGGATTATTGCCTGATATTTTAATTACGTTTTCGTCTATCTTTTCCGCTTGGAATCCTTTTTTTTTGGCAAATTTGTAATACATTTTATAGAGCTCGTCTTTCCAAAATTTTGCTTCCTCTCCTCCTGCTGCACCTTTAACTTCCAAGATTACATTTCGATTGTCCAAAGAAGCGTCTATTGTCTTTTTATCGGCATCAATACTTTTTAAAAGCTCAGCTTTTCGTCTTTCTAGTTCTTGAATTTCTTTTTGGGCTTCTATAGAAAAAGCAGGATCCGCAAAAAGAGTTTTTGTCTCTTTAATTTTTTTGTCAAGCTCAAAAATTTGTATTTGTCTATAGTCGGTCATGTGTGGCTATCTGACTGCCATTAACATTTCTCGGAGAGTTTTTGGCTGTTGATCTTTTTGTTTTTTCTCTTCTACTTTTTTAACTTTTGTAAGTTTATGCTGTTTAGCAACTTCCTGTTTTTTCTGGAATCTTTGGATTTGAGATGCGCTATCTACAAATCTCTGCTCACCAGTATAGAAAGGATGACATTTATTGCATAATTCAACACTAATAAATTCTTGGGTTGAACCCAACTTAAACTTATTGCCGCATGCGCAAGTAACAGAAGCGAATGGATAGTATTTTGGTTGAATATTTGCTTTCATTTTGATATATTATACCCTGTCTAGTAAGAAGAAGCAAGAGTTTTGTAGTATAAAATTATGGTAAACCTTAGAGAGTCTCTAATGCCAATGCCAATGCCAACGTTAAGGGAGGGAAATGGGAGCATTCCATTATCGGAATTGGAGAAGATTGTAGGTAGACTACCGCCAGAAGTAGAGCGATTTATCCCATATCTCAATGCCGTAATAAAATTTAGAAAAGAATGGAGCGAGACTGGAGCAAATGATCCTCCTATTGAAGCTGGAGAGGTTTTAGAAAAACTTGGATGTGGTACATCGTTAAAGAAAATAAGAGGAAAGATAGGTAGACAATTAGATCTTATCTGTCGAGCTTACCCAGTACCCGGTGTTAGTGGGGTTAAACCGACAGTGACGACAGTGAATCCAAACGTTCTTGTAGTGTCCGGAGAAATTACGCCAGACGAAGCATGGGGGAATCGAGATCGTTTTACTAGATAAGTAATAGACTCAATTTTTGATTAGCTCTCTATTATAATATTTAAATAGTATCTTTTTGAGTATATCTTCTGGCTTTATTGTAACTTGTTTTCTGGTTCTCATATTGCGAACTATGACTAAGTTTTTCGAAGCTTCGTCTTGTCCAATAATTACTACATAGGGGATCCCTTTTTTGTCTGCATACTTGAGTTGTTTTTCCAAAGAAGCGTTTTCGTCCAAGTAAAGTTCGGTCGAAACTCCAGCGCTACGTAGTGACAGACTACAGCTAAGCGCCTGTTCTTTTAGTTCTTTTGAAAAAATGGTAACGAGAACTTGGGTTGAAGTTAAATTAGCGGGGAACAGTTTTAATTCGGTCATGGCTTCAATTAGACGATCAAATCCAAAAGCAAATCCGACCGCTGGGATTTGTTTGCCAGAGAATAAGCCAATTAAGTTGTCGTATCGTCCGCCTCCACAAACAGAACCAGCAGAATAACCATTAATCTCAACTTCAAAAACCATTCCAGTGTAATAATCAAGACCTCGGGCAAGGGTGGGCGAGAATGTATATTGTGAGGGTTTTATGCCCAATTTATCAAGATAAGAAAAAATATTTTTAAGATTTCCAGTTGGATTATTACCCTCAATACTAGATAGTACTGATGCCGCTTGTGCTTTAGTTATGCCCTTATTAACAAGCTCATCCAAAACTTTGGTTCTTCCAATTTTTTTAAGTTTATCAATGGAGGAAATTACAGATTTTGGAATAGAGTCAAATATTGACCTGTCATTAATAAGAATTTTGAAATCTTTAAAGCCTAAGCTTTTAAGAGATTCTGCAGCAAGTAAAAGAACTTCTGCATCTGAAAGGGCGGAGGAGGAACCGACAATATCTGCGTCGCATTGTAGGAATTCCCTAAATCTCCCTTTCTGCGTATTGTCTGCTCGCCAGACATTTTGGATTTGATAACGTTTGAAGGGCATTGGAATGACTTGTGGTGAGCCTGCCGAACCATATTGTGCGACAACGCGGGCAAGGGGAACGGTTTGGTCATATCGAAGCGCTACTTTTCTTTTCCCCCGATCTGTAAACCTATACATCAATTTGTCGCCCTCCTGCCCATATTTTCCAAGGAGAACCTCTTCGTACTCAAGGCTGGGAGTTTCCAAAGGCTCAAAACCATAAGACTCAAACACCGATTTTAAGATGTTAATTACATATTGCCTTTTTCTTGCCTCATTGGGCAGAAAATCCCGAAAACCTTTAAGGGTTTGTGGTTTGATACTTGACATAAGTTATTTTTTTTGATATATTCTCTTTGCAGTCGAAAGATTGTTGTGAGCGCTCCCGAAAGGGAGCTTTTTTTTGGCAAACTCACAATTTCGCAAATCAATAAATTTGTCTACTTGGCTTCTTAATTCTTTAGCAGTCCTAAAAGCAGGAGAGATCGCGATAGTTTTAACCTCGCGTTTCTGTAACTGAGAGATCAAATATACAAAATCTGAGTCTCCTGAAAATAAAATTAATGTATCGAACTGTCCGATACGAACTGCTGCATCGAAAGTAATTTCAACATCAAAATTTGCTTTATGCTTTGATCCTTTTTTACTTTTAATAATTTTAGCATCTTTAGTAACAATTTTAAATCCACAGTTTTTAATAAAGGAAAAGAATCTGTCTTGACCTTTTGTTTTAAAAACTACGCTGTAATAGCGAAGAACTGATGGTTTACCATACTGCTTAATTTCTTTTATGAGCTTATGGTAATCTGTATAGAGACCGCATTGCTTAAGGCTAATTTCAAAGTTAGCCGCATCAATGAAAATTGCTACTCTTCCTTTGGGTGTTTGTGGTTTAATCATAACTTTATCATATCACAGTATTCTTTTTCGTTCACGGGCAACAGCAATCTTCTTTCTAAAATCATTAAGGATAGTTATGTCTTCCAGAGTCATTTTGCCAGGATTAGTGATAAATCTTGTAGTTACATTATAGAAAACGTCAAGAATATCAATATTGTTTGCTGCGGCAGTTCTACCTGAACTAATTACTCCTAGAATAGCGTTACAATCTGGAAATAGATATTGCATAGCCTCATCTGCACCTGGAACAAATAATAGTTTTGTCTCTACTCCTTTTTCCGTAAAATATTCACCGGCAATTCGTGGTAATTTAGTTGCAACTCTAGAACTCTGTAAATCTTGTATTTTCACATCTGTCTTTTCCCATCCCAGATTCCCAGATAATATCACTGGCTGTGATACCAAACTTGAGTGATGAAGTTTCATCTTTTACAAAACGCGGTATATCACTTGCACGAATTAAGACAAAGTCTACTTTTTCTAATTCTCCTTTTGGCAGTCCGCATATTAGTCGTTCTTGTTTCATAAAAAAACCGCCTTTCGGCGGTGTTCTGTTTATTAATCTTGTTAGGATTAACCACTAAAAATCACACCGCCCGAGAGGGAAGCGTGATGATGTAATTAGAAATTCTTGTTCTCAAATTTCTTGAGAATAAGCTTGTATCCTCCCATACCTTTTGTTAGCCATTTTTGGATTCTTGCTATGGTTGTGCTGCTCATGCCTGTTTCATTTTCGATTTTTTCGTAAGGAACTTTTTTATCAAGCATTCGAGCGACTTTCCATCGATTAGTAAATTCTCTTATTTCTTTTTCTGTAAGTAAATCTCGCAAAAACTTTTTACACTCATCTTCGTTTTTTAAGACTAGGATTGCTTTATATAAAGCTTTTGTATCTTTACTAGACAGGTAATCCATACTTTAGTATGATAAAGTATAATACTTTATCTAAATAAAGTCAATACCTAAAGTAGTAAGTGCTCACTGGATGTCATTGTGAGCGACTGAAAGGAGCGCGGCAATCCCAATGTTGATAGAGATTGCTTCGTCGTCCACTATCGTGGTGCTCCTCGCAATGACAATTTTGGGATACCTAGTGAGCACTTACCCAAAGTACAGCGCTACATAGTAATGTGCCTTGGAACAAATATGTCTCTATTTAACCTTCCTCTTTTTCTATTTCTATTTGTCCAAATACTGGGCTCATACGCTGACCCTTTTTTGGCGTTTCTAATTGGAAGTTTAATCTGATATCGGGTTCTGTATCTTGTTGCCATTTAGGATTGGGACAGATTGGTTCACCATACAATCTCATTAGCCCCCACTGGGCATAATCTAATCCTTCTTTAGGATTTAAATCTACGGCTTTATTTATTTTCTATACGGTCTTTCTACCATCTTGTTTAATTTACTACTTTTTAGTGGATAAGTAAAGTATTCTGGCGCAATCACAAGAGGGGCAAATAAAGCGGGATTTTGGTACAATTGCAGTTGTATGTCGCAAGAATTAGAGCAGACTAGATTTAGAAACGGAGAGAGCGCCAAAAGACCTTATTGGGGAAATGTTGCAGATGCACCGTTTGCACAAACATTGAGATGTGTAGCAATTGATAGGGGCTATAAATCGCAAACATCCCTAAACGAAGCTCTTGGAGGAAAAGGTAACGCATCGGTATCTATGTGGAGCAGCGACAGGCGTATTCCTTCACTGGGAAAATTCGGAGAGATAATAGTATTGTTTCAACCACATGATGAAAAACTTGACAGATTAATTGATGCATACGCTGAGGAAATTAGTAGAGGTAGGGGAATAAATCCTGGGCCGTCAATGGAAGCAAGGCTTAAGATTTCAAAGCGTATGACAAAATCTTCGGAGACGCCAATTGGGCAATGGATAGAAAATATATGCGTAACCAAAGATATTTCCATATGGGAATTTTTTCGGATATTAGGATTTCATCAAAATACTAACGGAAGAAGTCATTTGGGATTGATAAGTTTAAATAGAATACTTCAAAATGCACCTGAAGCTCTAGGTTTATCTGAAGATGAAAAGGAAGCTCTTTCTCAAGCAGTGTCTTTGGAAAAAGAACAAAAAGTTGCAAAAGGGCATAAGTTCCAGGAGTATGATTTACCCCATAGAATTCGCAAGATGCAGAAAGAGACTAAAGCCATTACCTTTAATGGTTCTCAAGCTGCAAAGGAATTAGGAAAAAGCAGGGAATGGATTAGGCAATTGCGAAAAAAGTTTGGCTTGGGAGAGCTATTAACACAAGAAGATATAGATATGCTTAGAAAGTATTTTGCAACATCTAAAAGAAAATAGACTATATTTGAACCATCTGCTTTGGACACTTAGTGATCAGTCGGGGGCCGGATTTTTCTATGGTCACTACATCTTCAATTCTTACGCCGCCAAATCCGGGCAGGTAGATTCCCGGTTCAATGGTAAAAACCATGTTGGGTTTTAATATGTCTTTGGATTTTGGGGAAAGGCGCGGTGATTCATGGACTTCAAGACCAATGCCGTGACCTAGGGAGTGGGGAATGGTGGGATAGCCTTGGGAGGTGATATATTTTCTTGCTATCTTATCAACTTTGGAAGCTTTTACTGTTTTATTTTTTGAATTATGAACTATGAATAATGAATTAAGGAAATCAATAGCTTTGTTTTGTGCATCAAGAACGGTTTGGTAAATTTTTCTATATTCTGCATTTGCAGAACCAAAGAAGACGGTCCGGGTCATATCCGAGCAGTAATTGTTTAGCCTTACTCCAAAGTCTAACAATATAATTGAGTTATGAGTTAGGAGTTTTGAGTTATGAGTTGGAACGTGGTGGGGAAAAGCGGAGTTTTTGCCAAAGGCAACAATGGGCGGGAAAGAAATATCAGCACCTTGTTTTTTAATAAAAAATTGAATCTCAAAAGCCAACCCCTTTTCGCTAACCCCTTCTTTTATTTTGCCTAGAACATAATCAAACGTTTTATCTCCAAGTCTGCACGCCTTTTCGATAGCCAAAATTTCTGCTGGACTTTTAACCATACGTAAATTATCGAGTTGTCTTGGGGCTTTTGGGAATATCTGGCAAGAGAATAATCTTTGATGCAACAATTTTGTCTTTATTTATTGAGTCTGTTTCTGCAATTACAATAACTCTTTGATCTTCTTTAATTTTTGAAAATCCAGAGCGAGCAAGGCCTCCATCCTTAGAGTAAGATAGGGTTTTTGTTGTTGTTTCGACATCAAGAGCTACTTCTTTGTTATCTTCTGTTGAAACTTTTATAGTATAATTTTGGCGATCGACCAAAGAAACTTCGCCATGGATAATTTTTGGGAGGCTTAGAACATTAACAAAGCGAGCTAGTATTCTTCGTGATTCTTTGTTGTATAAACCAAGTATGCCGATCTTAGTTCCTTTAGAAATATCCGATATGCCAAACGTACCTTTTACCCCTGGAGAAGAGAATCTAGTTAATTCATCGACATCTATGAATCTTTTATGGTCTTTTAGATCAGAAACTGTTATTTGAGTATCGGAGACATCAGTAACTTGCCCAATAATTCCACGTTTCTCAACAAGCTTAAGTTGGGCAACCCTTGATGCAATTCGATTTTTAAGAGAATTTATTTGTTGGTTGAGAGCATCAGTAGTAGGTAGAGTATCAGTTGGCTTAAGTTTATTTGATTCTGAGGAAGTGGGACTTGGAGTTAAATCAGGCTTAATGGTTGCCGCTTGAGAGTGCATAGTAAATAGCCCTATATAAATAATAAATAGAATAAGCAGTATGGATTTTTTAATCATATTAAAATTCTTCCGTTGAGAAAGTGACTGTTCGTAAAGCTTTTGCGCTTTCTCCATTCGGCGCTATTGCTGTTATCTCGATAAGATTTTGGCTATCGTCAACATTAATGGTTGTTGAAAAATCGCCATTCAAGGCTGGTGTAATTATATCTTGGGAATTTTCTGTAATAATGGAGACAATGCTATCCGGAATAGTTTTTCCAGATATCGTGATTACTTTTTTGCTAACAACTTCTTCATCTTTTGGTCTATCTAGGCTTAAAAAAATAGATGGCTTGGGAGTAGGAGTGGGAGATATAATAGAAATAGTTTTAATTTTAGGAGGAACTTTTGAAGACTCGTAAAAATAGAACGCCCCTCCTGCTACCATAAGCCCTATAAGTGTTGCAATAAAGGAAAGTATTACTTTTTCTTTTTTCATTAGATGGATAAGGGATTATTTATTGGGCAAATTGATGATACGATAAAAGAGTCCTCTTGTCAAGGAAAAGTTGCTATGGTAGGATGGAGTTCTATGGACGTTGCTATTCTTGGAATAAATGCATTAAAAATTCGTTCGAGAAATGCTTCATTTGTAGTTGACCCAGTTAAAACAATATCTAAAGTGGGTGCAGATGCGATACTTCTTCTGAATAATAATACAGATACAGATACCTCACGGGTTTTAGATCAGAGAATAATTATATGTGGTTTGGGAGAATACGAAGTCGGTACAGTTAAGATTTCTGGAATAACAGTTAGCCCGCCTGATCGGCAGGCGGGAAATGGAGTTGTATATAGTTTGCTTTTAGATAGCATACAAGTAGTTTTAGGAAAAGTTAGTGACATTTCTAGACTTTACGACAACACGCCTTCTTGTCAGATAGCAATTCTAAAGGTTGATGACGATCTTAAATCAATAGCAGCAAAACTGGAACCTAAAATTATCGTATTATATGGAGACAAAAAGATAGAAGGAGCAAAGACTTTAGGTAAGCAAGGCATCCAACCAGTTCAAAAGTTTACAATTACAAGAGATAAGTTACCAGATGAGATGCAAGTAGTGGTACTTTAGTAATTATGGCCAATTTAAAAGTTCCTCCACATAATACAGATGCTGAACAAAGTGTTCTTGGAGCAATTCTTATAGATAAAGATGCAGTAAGTCTTGTTTCCCAAATAATTTCGCCTCACGATTTTTATGACCCACTTAATGGCTTAATTTATAGCGCAATGCTTTTGCTTTATGAAGAAGGAAAACCAATAGATATTCTGACACTAACTTCTAGGCTAAAAAAAAATAAAACGTACAGTAAAGTAGATTCTTCCTATCTTGTTGATCTTGTTAATGCTGTTCCTACAGCTTCCAATATTGAGCAGTATGCACTTTTAATTCAAGAAACATCAACAAAAAGAGCGTTAATTCAGGCAGGGAGCAAAATTGTGGAGATGAGTTTTGGGGAAGAGCAAGAAGTAGGAGACGTATTAAATAAAGCCGAATCACAAATATTTTCTATTTCTCAAAGAAGTACACTTAGAACTTTTATACCACTTAAAGAAGCATTAGCAGAAAGTTTTGACAGAATAGACGAGTTGCATAGAAAAGGATCGGGGCTAAGAGGTGTAAGAACTGGTTTTGTAGATTTAGATAATACTTTGTCTGGAATGCAGAAGTCAAATCTTCTAATACTGGCTGCAAGGCCCGGACAGGGAAAAACTGCAATGGTTGTAAATATTTCCCAAAATATTGCAGTTAACGATAAAAAACCAGTTGCTATATTTTCTTTGGAAATGAGTAAAGAGGAGTTAGTAGATAGACTTTTAGTAGGCCAGGCAGATGTAGATGCGTGGAGAATAAAGACTGGCAGACTAACGGAATCGGATTTTACCAAATTATCTAACGCAATGGGGATACTTGCGGATGCGCCTATTTTTATAGATGATACTCCTGGGATTTCGGTTTCTGAAATGCGTACAAAAGCAAGACGCTTGCACTTAGAGCAAAATATTTCTTTACTTATTATTGATTACTTACAACTTGTTGATCCAGGAAGGCGCTACGATAATAGAGTACAAGAGGTTTCTATTGTTTCACAGTCTCTTAAAAATTTGGCTCGTGAACTAAAAGTTCCAGTCCTGGCAGTTTCTCAGTTGTCTCGAGCGGTTGAGCACAGGGGAGAGAAAAAACCACAGTTAGCGGACTTAAGAGAGTCAGGATCAATCGAGCAAGATGCAGATGTGGTTATGTTTATATATAGGACTGAAGACGAAATTAACTCGCCAACCCGGCAAATTAAACTTTTTATCGCCAAGCACAGGAATGGGCCAGTGAGAGAAATAGATTTACTTTTTCGTGGAGACAGGATAAGATTTTATAATGTGGAGAAGAAGAGAGAAGAATAATTGGGATTTATTGAGGAGGGGGGTGAATAAAAAATGGATGATCAAATCAATCAGATGCCAGGACCAGTTCCTCAGCAACCAACAGAGCCAATAGGAGGATTGGGTCCAATGGGAATGACGCCGCCTCCACCGCCTCCGCCAATGGGAGGATCGGTTGGGGACCAACACCCTCACGAGCAAATTTTGGCAGCACTTACTAGGATCGAAGAAAAGCTGGTAGCTATCGCGGCAAAAGTGGGCGCGTAAACAATAGTTCGGAGTTTATTTTCTGGTTAACCTAGCTACTTGTCTTAGAAGCTTACCTTTGCGGTCGATTGTGTTAAGAAGGATGCTTCTAATAAGCTCTTTTTGTCTTTCTTTTTTGACAATTGGAGTATTATTATAATTATCAGGAAAAGAGTTTGGGTATGCTCTCTCATCTGCTACTATTTCTTCGCTAGCAAAACTATCTTGATCAGCAATTTCAACGCCATACCTTCTAAAAAGCGTTAGTGCATTCTTTAAGTGAAACCCAACATCTACGATTCCAACTCGTTTAGACTTGTGCAACAACAGTTGAATTATTTTGTTAACTTCTTCTGCATTGCCAGATGTATCTTTTGATTTCTCTTCCAGAATAATTGCATTGTCTGGAACATCTGGATATACTTCCTTAAGTAAATCCTTCATGGCTTGGGCTTCCGAGCGAATATCGCTACCTGCTGTATGTCCTGTGGTGAAAATAATTTTTCCTGCAACACTTTGTCTGAAGAGTTTACCTGCTGCAATAACGTTTAGTCCAGTCTCTAAACTCAGCGCAGATCCTACCAGCCCCAATTCTGTTATGCGATTTTGCTTTCTCCGTATTTGTTCTGGATTATTGCGAACGCCAATATCTTTTCCGGGCACAATTAGCGCGTCGAGTTTTGGCTGTGTGTATGCTGATCCTGATTCGGCTCTACTCATATTTGTTGATGAAGAGTGTAGCAAAAAGCTTATAGAAAATCAAGTTCACCTTAGAAATTTGCAGAAAGTCAAATTTTTGGTGCGGCATTTTACACCTAAAGTATGCTACTATGTAGCGCTATACTTTGGACAAAATACCGTTTCGTTATAGCTGTAGCGATCCCGTATCGTTAGTGCATTTACGAAGTGGGATTATTGCTACGATGTGGTATTTATTCTGGATGCCCATCCTAACCATGAACTATAAAAACTCGTTTTGTCATGTATGTGCCGAGGGAGGGAGTCGGACCCTCATAGCCTTGCGACTAGTAGTTTTTGAGACTACCGCGTATACCATTCCGCCACCTCGGCAATTTTGACCCATTCGACTTCGCTCAGGGTCAATCCTGAGTTTGCCGATTGACTTTTGCCTTTTGACTTTTAACTTCTGTTTATTATATACTTTCCTTTATGACACTTCAAGAAATTTATGAATTAGCAATCGAAATGGGAGTAAAAGCAGATCCGAGGGGAAGAGATGGGGTAAAAAAGTTTCTTGCACGGGTAAAGAAAGAATATGGAGAACGCTCGGACAAAAAGAAAAAATATTTCGATAAAGAATCCTTAAGAAATCCATATTCAGATTCCCGCATACTTGTCGGCGATCCAAAAATAACTGTCAAAAAAGTAATGGCAGGAATTGATGCCGATGCGTCAGAAGTGCTTCTTGTTGATAGGTTAAACCAAAAATCCCATTCGACGAGCTTGGGGCAGGGGAAAATAGATCTTCTTATTTCTCACCACCCAAGTGGACATGCACTAGCTAGTCTTTATGAAGTAATGGACATCCAGGTCGACCTTTTCCAAGAAGCTGGAGTTCCAGCAAATGTTGCCTCAGCGCTTTTTGAAGAGAGAAAACAAGCGGTAAGAAGAAGGTTTAATCCGCTCAATCATGCCCAAAGCGTGGATAGCGCAAGGCTTTTGGGAATTCCACTTTTGGCGTTGCATACTATTTGGGATAATCTTGGACACGAGTTTATGAAGAGCTACTTAATCAAAAGGAGCTTTGATACAGCAGGGGAGGTTTTGGACTATATTAGCGATATGCCAGAATTCCAAGAAGCCGCAAAAGGTAAAAATGGGCCTTTTATTGTGTCGGGGTCAGAGAAGCATAGGGCAGGGAAAGTGGTAGTTGGATTTACTGGCGGCACAAGTCCTTCAAAAGAACTTTATATGGAAATGGCAAAAGCAGGAGTTGGGACAATTGTTGAGATGCATGTTCCAGAAGACGCGGTTTTGGAACTTAGAAAATTGCATATAAATGTTATAGATTGCGGGCACATGGCAGCAGATTCGATTGGCGCAAATATTTTTTTGGATGCTCTTGAAAAAAGGAGAGTGCAGGTGATACCTTGCTCGGGCTTGATAAGAGTTAAGAGAGCTGATAAATAAGATTATCTTGAAGTTAGACTTCTTTGATCTTGATTTCTTGACATCCTGATTCTAGATCTCAAGGATTCTATGACATCAAAGTCAAGAGCTTCAACATATCCAACTTCAAAAATTCTAACTATGGAGCTTTTTAAAAGAGCAATTGCTGGCAATGATATTGTTCGTGTGCTTCGAATTCGTCCTTTTAGCTACATGATGCTCTCGGAATTTCTCTCTCAGCTTGCGTTCAACATGCAGCATTTTGTTCTTATATTTATTATCTATGCACTTACTCATTCTAATACTGCGGTTTCTGGTTTAATTCTGTCTTTTACGATTCCAGCGATTTTATTTAGTGTAATTACCGGCGTTTACGTAGATAGATGGAGCAAAAAAAAAGTGCTATTTTTTACAAATTTAATGCGAGGCGTATTGCTTCTGCCATTTTTAATTCCAAATCTTCACATTGGATTTATTTATACTCTGACTTTTTTAATCGCTGTTGCCACCCAATTTTTTCTTCCTGCAGAATCAGCAATTATCCCAACCCTTGTTCCCCAAAAGCTTATTTTGTCTGCAAATGCAATTTTTGCTTTAGGAATATATGGGACTATTTTGGCAGGATACATACTTTCTGGACCACTCCTTTTGCTGTTAGGTAAGACTTACACGATTGTTTTGTTGTCTGTTCTTTTTTTTACAAGCACTTTCTTTGTTGTGGGAATAAAACCATTATACAGAAAACCTGATAACAATACTCAATTAGATCCTACTTTAGACCTTTCAATTGCTAAAGAGATAAAAGAAGTATTCTCATTCGTTAAAAGGGCAAAAAAAGTGATGCATGCTTTAATTGTTTTGGCAGTAGCCCAATCTATAATTTTTATGTTTGCGGTACTTGGCCCTGGATATGTGGCAGGGGTACTTAATGTGCAGATAGAAAGTCTATCTTTGATTCTTATTGCTCCAGCAGCTCTAGGGATGATTTTTGGCGCTTTTTTACTTGGAAGTATTGGCAGGAGATTTAAAGCAAAATCCTTAAGCATTTTTGGCTTTTTAGTTAGTGGTTTAGCCTTTGTTGGATTTCCATCTGGTAGTAAGCTAACCTCTTATGGATTTGTAAGCTTAATTAACAGTTATCTTCCACATCTTTTGAATATTACTGCCTTACATCTTATTGTTGTTTTAGCGTTTATTGTAGGGCTTGCAATTTCTTTTATGTTCGTGCCTTCAAATGCTACTATTCAAATTGAGACAAATGAGGCGATGAGAGGAAGGGTATACGGCTTTTTGAATGCTCTTATCGGAGCAGTTTCCTTTTTGCCTGTGGGACTTGCTGGAGGACTTGCCGATGTTTTAGGAGTTGAGGCCGTAATTACTGGTGTTGGTTCTATTATGGTTTTTGTGAGCTTAGTCTTTTTATTATGATTTTTGTTATATTTGTTTGTTTTTTTGTTTACCTTTTTTGTCTATATCTTTTGTCTAACGATGACTTTGTTTTTCTAAGAAAAGACGTCTCAGTGGAAAAAGTTTTTAATGTAGCTCTTCTGGTTTGTTTAGTCTCAATTTTATTTTCTAGGATTCTGTATGTGGCTATGAATCCTAACGCTAACTTTTTAAACCCTTTAGTTTTTTTGCTTTTTCCATATTTTCCAGGACTTTCCCTAACAGGGGCGATTGTGGGAGGAGCTATTGTTTCTTTTTTACTATCTAAAAAATACAAAATACCAGAAGGACGCATGTTTGACTTTTTAGCCTTTTCGCTTTTAGCAAGTCTTCCAATTGGTTTTTTAGGCTTTATCGTGTTGGGGGAGGATAAAATTAACTATATAAAGTTTATCGGTTTGACTATTATGTACGCTCTATTATTTATTGTTTTTCTTAAGTTTTTTTTGCCTCTTTTATTAAAGGGTAAATTTAAAGATGGAACCATTGGCTTTTTGTTCTTAATCTTTTTTTCTGTTATATCGTTGGTTAATAATCTTATAGTAAGAAAAGGAAGTATTTTTCAGTTTGATATTGAGGCTTTTATTTTGATCTCTGTATTTATTGTCTCTCTAATTTTTCTTATCAAGCAAGAAAAGCTTTTAGTAAAAGTTAAAAAATATTTATCAGCGAAAAAGAGCTAAGTAATGCCAGTTACGAAATTGCGGAGTTTCACTGCTTTAGGGTGGGTAGAGAGCGGAAAATTGTGATGGTATTTAGCTTAAGTTGAAAACGTCAGCACGTGTTTCGAAGAAAAAAGCACTTCAAACGTTTCAAAAAACAAGCGCCTTCCCATTAATGGAGGAATGTCGTCTCTGTCTAAAAAACCAACAGGTATTTTTCTTTCCCATTGTCCTAATCGTACCTTGATGCTTCGTAGAAGATAAACTTTCTCTGTACCGCCTATTCCTGCTGTTCTAAATATATTGCAGTCTTTTTCTAAATTCACATCAAGCCTTTTGGCAAAATATTTTGGTAAAAGCGTGTAGTCTGCGCCCGTATCGACAAGCACCCAAGCTCCATACCAGTGATGTTTGGTTGGTGAGAAAAAGAACACTCTTGCTACGGGTCGATGTATTTCTCCAAGAATGGGAGATACACTTTTATCGAAAGGAAATGTTACAGCCATAAGATGAGAGTATCGGCCTTTGGGATATACGTAATCTCTGGGATTTCCTTAGGATACTTTTTGTCGATCATGTCTAGAACTCTATTGGCTTCGTCTCCTGTTTTAGCGGTAAATACTTTTCCTGCAACAAAAATTACATGTTTGCCTTTATATGCAGGATTGCCCATGATTTTAATCATTGTGAGTTTGGGTGATCGCTTTTTCATGATTTCATTCTAGGGCATCGAATGATGGTTGTCAACTTTTAATAGCCACCTTTTTATCATATCTATTCCGATCCGTATCGGAATTGTATCTGCGAAGCGGGAACAGTCACAAATAGGGTTATTGTGGTATTATACAAAATATGGAGCCAAGAGTGATTTTTGAAGATAGTGATATTCTGGCTTTGGATAAACCAGCAGGGATGATAGTAAACCATTCGGATACTACAGCAGGGGAGAAGACGGTGCAGGAGTGGGTGGAAAATAAGTTCAAAATTCACCCGCCCGCCAGCGAGTTCGCTCACAGGCGAAGTCGGGCGGGAAGTTCAAAGTTCAAAGTTGACGAGGAATCAGATTTTTGTAATAGAGCGGGAATAGTTCATCGGCTAGACAAGGAGACTTCGGGAATTCTTTTGGTTGCAAAATCGCCCGAAGCTTTTGAGAATCTGCAAAAACAATTTAAGGAAAGAAAGGTTAAAAAAACATATATTGCCTTTGTTCATGGGAAAGTAGAGCCTAGAGAAGGCGAAATTAATGTACCTGTAGGAAGATTGCCCTGGAACAGAAAAAGATTTGGAGTTGTTCTAGGGGGGAGAGAGGCGGTGACGAAGTATAAAGTATTAAGCATAAAGTATAAAGTATCGGAAAAACAAGAAAGAGAGCCGTTTTCTTTGCTCAAGCTATATCCAGAGACTGGTAGGACACACCAGATCCGCGTTCATTTAAAGTATTTTAATCACCCGATTTTTTCAGATCCTCTTTACGCTGGTCGGAAGACTGCAAGAAACGACAGAAAGCTTTTGCCCCGCATTTTTCTGCACGCTTCAAAAATTTCCTTTTGTCATCCTAAAACTGGTAAGCTGATTTACTTTGAGAGCGAATTGCCAAATCAACTTAGTTTCCTGTTATCTTCCTTTTCAATTGACGAATAATAGACTGATCTGTTATATTATTTAGGTAGAGATCTTTTTATTTGGTTTGGGGGAGGTGAGTCTATTGTTTTATGGGGAACTTTGGTGGATTTTACAAAGGCGAAAAGAAAAAAAAGAAAAAAGGATCAATTAAAAATGCTTCCTCAATAGGCCTAGGTAGCCCAACCATTTCTATGCCCGAAATAATTTCTAAAAAAAAACCCGCCTAATCTTACTGTTCAGACCAGGAGATCGGCCTAATTTCTTTATGAGGCAAAAAAAACTGGATGGTGGTATAAATAGCTCCAAAATTGCTATTAAATTTTTTGCTTTTGTTATTATTGTTATTCTGGTATCTCTAATCTTCAAGGGAGCTCTTATTGTTAGCAAGAGCAGATTCGATAGTAAGACACGTTTCACAATTAGTGTTTCAAACGGCAAAGATTTAGACATTATATCTTTTTCTCCAAAATCGCAATCCATATCTGTATTAAAAATAGAAGGAGACATAAAAAGTTTAAACATAAATAGATTTTTGGAAATTCCAATCGATGGGGAAGTGAAGAGTTTATTAAATATAAAAGATTTTAAAGTGTCAGATTTGATGTTCAAGTTCATTTTAAATTATAGAAACTTAAGAACAAACCTTACCATTTTAGATATTTTGAGACTTTACTTATTTTCAAAGACACTTCCAATAAATTATATTTACGATAAAAAAATTTCTACGTTAGATAACGCTTCAACTCTTGATAAAATTATTCCGCCACTTTTTAGCGACGAAATTATAGAAAAAGAAAATGTTAGCATAAAAATTGTCAACGGGACCAACGTAACTGGACTTGGAAACAGATTAAGTAGGGTTATTTCTAATATTGGGGGAAATGTTGTTATAATTGCGTCATCGGATAGCATGGAAAATTTATCCACAATTTCGTATTTTGGTAAAAAAACTTATACAGTTGAAAAGATAAGTAAAATTCTAGGATTTAAACTGAATAAATTAGACAAAAAAGCAATAGCAGATATAGTTATAGTGATTGGAAAAGATAGTTTACCTAAACTTAATTTTTAAGGACTCTTAGTTTTCTGTAAGCAAATATTTTTGATCTTTTTCATCTTCTTTATTTTCTTTTTGGACTGCTTTGGGAGACTTTTTTTTAAAATCTAAACTTTTGTCTGTAGTATAAGGAAAAGATGGTTGATCCTTAAATTTGTATGCTCTTTTTATTTCTCGTATAAATATAATGACATAGTGATCATTGGCTGATTTTACATATGCCTCGTATTCGTTTCCGCCTTTTATAAATTTGATAAGTCTTTTGCCTATATCATCTGGTAGTACTCCAATGTATTGTAAGGTTTTGTCTTGGATAAATATTTTTAAGCGTTTTATAGAAATAACTAACGATTGTCCAACACTAAGTCTTGCAATAACTTTAGACTGAGCCACATTTACAAGCGCAACAACCTTCGTTTTACCAGTTTCTTCCAGAAAAGCATGATTAACTGTAGTTAATGCCAAATTTTTTATTTTCTTTTGAGGTGAAATTGCGGTTAAGCGTTTTATACTCTTTAAAGCAATAGGGTTTAGAGAATCGATTCTTAAGACTTTTTTGTAAATAGATTTTGCATTTTTTAGTTTTCCCAAAACAGTAAGCGCGAATGCTAGACGGTTTAAGGCTTCAATATCATTTGGGTTACTGTTAAGAAGCGCTTTATTTATTGCGGTTGCATTTTGCCAATCTCCAAGGAGCGCAGTTTGGATTGCTTGATTTTTTGATGGTGTCATTATGACAATTTATGCCATGTATTTTACTCCTTTTTATTGCAAAAGTCAATATGGAAAGGGTATAATAAATTAGTTATGAGCGGACATTCTAAATGGGCTACAATTAAAAGACAAAAAGGCGCTTTGGATATTAAGCGTGCATTAACGTTTACCAAACTTTCTAATGCCATATACCTGGCAGTAAAGAAGGGTGGGGGAGATACTAATGTAAATTCCAACTTCAGATTAAGACTGGCAGTGGATTTCGCTAAATCCGAAAATATGCCAAAGGAAACAATAGAAAGAGCAATCAATAGAGCATCTGGAAGAGAGGAAAATGCAGTTGAAGAGGTAATTTATGAAGGATTTTCTGCGGAGGGAGTTAGTGTAATAGTTGAGGCGGCAACAGATAACCCCAAAAGGACTACAAGTGAGATTAAAAGTTTTTTTAGTAAAGAAGGAGCAACTTTTGGACAACCAGGAGCGGTGTCTTATCAGTTTAGACAAGTAGCAAGCATAGAAATAAGTAAAGATTCCAAAACTATTGAGGAAATATTTGAGCATGCAGTTGAAGCTGGAGCAGAAGATATTGAAGATATGGATGAAAAAGTTATGGTTTACGCTAATTTCCAAGATGCTGGAAAAGTTAAAGACAAACTAATAGAAAAGGGGTTTAAAGTTTTAGGCATTAGGCTTATAAGAAAGCCTATTGTGCTGATGCCAATTTTTGACAAAGAAAAACTAGACAAAACAATCAATTTTTTGCATAAGTTAGAAGAGCTTGATGATGTACAAAAACTTTATTCAAATTTAGATGTTCAGCAATAATAGTAGAAAGTTATCTTTAAAGCATATTTTAATCAGGCTTCTCAGGTTTCGCCTGATGAAAAATATTTTTTTTGGTATTAGTAAAAGGCAGAAATTTATAATAAGTGTTATTAGCTCGTCTTCATTATTATTTTTGGCAGAACAAATGCTTGGGAAATCTGGGTTATACATTGCTTTTTTTCTTTCTTTTTTTACAATAATTTTGCTCTTTTTGTCGGTGGGTAAAGATTTAAAGAATAATTTTTCTCCCCAAATACTTATTGCTCCATTTTTTTATAGTCTTTCTTTTGGATTATTTTATTTTTTAGTTCCAGCTAGTTTCTTAACTCGACTCACAATGACCTCACTATACGCTCTTGGGTTTTATTCATTACTCTTAAGCGTAAATATTTTTGTTGTTTCCTCGATTAGAACTATAGCGCTTTTATCCTCAGCCCGCACAGTGTCTTTTATAATTACTCTTTTGTCCTATTTTTTTCTTACAAACGTAGTGTTTTCAATGCATCTAAACGTGTTTTTCACATTAATTCTAGTTTTCGCTTTTTCTTTCCCTCTTATACTTCAATCGCTTTGGACATACAGTTTAGGAAGTAAATTCTTTTCCAACGCTTTGTGGATATTGTCTCTTGGCATTTGTCTAGTTGAAGTCGCTGCTGCCTTGTGGTTCTGGCCAATATTGCCAACAATAATTGCTCTTTTTTTAACTGGATTTTTCTATATTATCGTTGGCCTTTCTCATGTGTGGCTCGAAAAAAAATTATTTAAGAGCATAATGTGGGAGTATATATGGGTTGGCGTATTAGTGTTTTTGGTCTTCATATTTTTTGCCTTTAAAAGAACATAAAAAAGCGTGTCAATTGAGCCGGGGTGGAGAAGTAGTAAAACAGTTGGTGCGCAGGGTACCTGATATAGTTTGATACATTTTTTCTTGGGGTGAATAAATTATTATAGGATGTTAATTGTGGATAACTTTTAATTTTCACGGATTTTTGCTAGAGTTTTCACACGATTACCCACATAAATTCAGTTGTAAGCTTATTCAGTTGTTTTTAGTAACTGTTATTTTTAAGAGTGAAGCCCTGTGCCAGACGGTACAGGGCGAAGCAAATCGAGAATCTGTGATCCCCGCTTTCGCAAGGATGACACTGGTAAAAATGAATTTATAGATAATGAAAAAAATACGAACGACAGATCCACATAAATAATTACATAAAATCGAGGCTAAAATATAAAGTTTAGATTGATAAATCAATCTAAATTAAGGTATATTCCTAGCCACAAAGAGTAGAGCGTCTCTTTAAGACGCGAATATTATAAAAGTATTAGTGATTATTGTTAACAAGAGAGAAGGATACATTTACGTTCTGAGAGATTTAAGCAAGCATTTAATTCTCTAGTTTAGGAGATCTATTCTAAAATAGTGCAATTTTTTACAAAACTAGCAGAAAAGAAGAGAGCATGATTATGTCGTACAATAATACTTTTACGACGCCTCTCAAATTGTTCTCCTTAGGGAAGTGTTTCAAAACCATTTTTATTTTTGGTAAAAATATTTGCTGTTTAAAAAGTTGATCTTGCTTCTCTATAATTTTATGACAGTTTTATTCACCATAAATTTTGATCTCCACAATTTAACTATAGGATTTATAAGTAACGACAAACCATCTAGAGTTTGACAAATTATCTTAGACTGTGATATAAGAGTAATCTATGGTATTAAAGATAGAAAGATTAGGCGGAGATTTTAGAGAAAGAGGGTATCCCGAGGTAGCAAACCATCTTCAGCTTGGAGCAGATCTTGCAAGAGAACTTGGAGTACCAGAAGAATTTCCTGGAGAAAGAACAGTTTTGCCAACCGATGAACCAATTGTGTATAGTATTGGCAAAGGTCTAATTACTTACTATCCTCTCCAGCAACGTTTTGTGACAAGAGACGGTAGAGAGGGATCGTTCGTTGGGAAAGTAGATCAACTTTTTAAGTTATTACTTGAAAACGCACCGAATACTGTAGATAGAGAGACTATTGCTAGAAGGATGTGGGGAAAGTCGATCGATAGCGCAACAACTGATTTGATAAAGAAATATGTGCAGAAATTGCGAGATAAACTTGAGCTAGATAAAGAGCTAAGGTTTACTATTATTCGTTCAGTACCTACTATAGGATACAGACTTGGAGTCCATCTAATTCCAATTTACGAAACTCCTTCAGTCTCCTCGCAGAAAGAAGCTGCGGGAATGGCCTAAAACAACAGACTTTACCACACTCGCTTGCGCGTCGCAAAATAAATATGTTATACTTTTTTAGTTTTGTTTAAATGAATAACGCTAATTTAAAGGATCTTATAGACCAATTCTTGGAATATTTAGAAATAGAGAAAAATTGTTCGAAATTGACGGTTCGAGATTATAGACATTATCTTAAGGTATTTGCAGAATGGCTTATATCTTCCCTACCAGGTAAAACAATTTCTGATCTTGACTTGCAAATTGTAAGAAAATACAGAGTTTATTTGGCAAATAGAGTTGATGCTAAAGGTTTAACCTTAAAAAGGGTTACTCAAAATTATTATGTTATAGCGCTTAGGTCTTTTTTGAGGTTTTTAATAAAAAATGATCATAAAACTTTAGAGCCTTCAAAGATTGATTTACCAAAAACAGAAAGTAGGTCTTTAAAATTTTTAGAAAAAGAGCAAATTGATAGATTAGTAAATTGTGTAGATATTTCCAAAGAAGAAGGTTTAAGGGACAGGACAATCTTAGAGCTATTGTTTTCTACAGGGCTTAGGGTTTCGGAATTAGTCAGCTTAAACCGAGAAAGCATAAATCTTGAACGCCGTGAGTTTGGGGTAATTGGAAAAGGAGGACGTGCAAGGATAGTTTTTATATCTGAGAAAGCAGCGGAGTGGTTGAATAAATATTTTAATAAGAGAAAAGATAATTTTAAACCTTTATTCGTAAGGTATTCTGGAAGATTGAATAAAGAAAATAATGGTGAAAAAATGAGATTAACAGCAAGAAGCATTGAGAGGATTGTTAAAAAGTATGTTCTGCAAAGCAGAATTCCGGTGGACGCAACAGTTCATACTTTGCGTCATTCGTTTGCAACAGATTTGCTGACGAATGGAGCCGACCTTAGAAGCGTACAAGAAATGTTGGGGCACAAAAATATATCAACTACCCAGATTTACACTCATATCACGAATAAACAATTAAGAGAGGTGCATGAAGCGTTTCATAGTGGGAATAAGTGAGGTTGCGTGGTAAAATGCGTCAATTATGACATCAAAACTGGAAAGATGGGCAGAAGATGCTAGAGAGCACGGTTTTTGCCCAAGAAGCAGATCTTATTGAAAATCAAGCAAAAGTTTTTAGAAATTACGGTGTACAGGAAGTGTTTCCTCAGGGAGAATCAGTTGATTCTGAATTACCAATAAGAGATCAAACAACAGATAAATTTAGAGATACTCAAGAGATTAGATCGCGAATACTTGAAGCTCTTCTTTATGTCCGGCTTGGGAATGGACTGAGTATAAAAATGGCAGAAGCGATCAATCGCAAAGTAGGACAGTTTCTTGATGATGACGTGAAAATCGAGGACTTAGGCTTAAAATCGCTCGCTCGAGCAGACGTCAGAGTTTTATAGATTAAATCTGGCAATTAAGAGGAACTATCCACGGTTGTTAAACATATTAAAAAGAGGAGGTTATTTTACCGTAGGAGAAATTAGTAATGCTGATCTAGCAGAAATGAAGTCAACAGTAAAAGAGCATCAAAGTTTCCGCAGCTTCGGTTTTTGCTAAAATTGCTTTTGCCCGACCCCAGCAGCCTGAAGGGCAACCTGAAGAAAGACACTAACTCTCATTCTATCCGACTATTAGCAGATTATATTCAATGGTGTGGGTCCATAGAGGTTTAGACAAAACCCTCACAAAATACGCAATTGAGAAAATTGTGAGGGTTTAGATTGGGTTTAGAGTTGCATGATTTTGACTAATTGTAAGTGCGAAATTCCTTTTTTAATCTAGTTTTAGACTCCGAAATACTCTCTATAAGCAGTTTCATTTTCTATACCGCTTACTGTTAATATAAGCACCTCTTTTCCAATATTACAAACTTGCCGTAAATACTCAATTTCGTCATGACATTTAAACGGTGTTAGATATACGCTTCTTTGTAGCTTTAAAAACTTTAGTCTTTTTAAAGTTCTTCGAAACAATTCTGCTTCCTGCCGTTTGCTAGTGAATATATCGTAAATTATGATTCTCCATTTTCCGTCCCATTTCTTATGATTTAGCTGCATTTTTTCGAGATTAAATTTTAGAAGTTTTTTCTTGCCCTTCTCAGAGATTTTTACTATTGACATATCATTTCTTTCTACGACATCTACTAACTTTTGTTGATGCAGTCTTTTTAGAACTTGTTTTAATCTCCAAGTGTTAAATTTTTTCCACTCATTCTCTTCCCTTTTTCGCCTTTCGTCTAAAAATGGTTTTATTGCCATGGGAAGGCCTGGCATTATAAGACTGGCAGCAAGGAATGTTCCTGCACCAAGAAGAGTTAATATTTCTTTTACTTTTGGATCTATTTTTGTAGAAGGAGGACGCATATTTCTAAAATATCACAGATTTGTCAATTGCGCAATTTGTGATGAAATTGGATGTAAAAATAGAATTAAATAATTTTGGCATATACCTCGTCTGTCCTTCTGATTCTTTCATCAATTGTTCCGCCTTCATTTTAGCAACTTCGGATAGAAGGTTTTCGCCACAAAGTGAAATGCTTAGCCAAATTCCTTGGGGTTATTTTTTATTTTTCTTTTTAATTCTTCTTTAGTGAACATTTTATAACTTTCGGATTCGTGGTTAAGCTTTGGGTTTTCGTCCAAGAAGATTTCATACACAATGAAAAAGTGATTTTCGATACGTTTAAGGACGTGTCTTTTGAACATTGCTTTTCCAATAAATTTATAAGTAAAATTTTTTAATCCTACTTCTTCAAATGTTTCTCTTTTTAATGCATCAATTTCTGACTCTCCTGTTCCTATGTGGCCGCCAATTGGAGAAACGTATTGACCGGCGTCTTGTCTGTCTTTCGATTGTTTAACAAGCATCCATTTGCCTTTTGAGTTTATAACTTCTGATATTACTGTTCTATGAAGAAGGCCTTTCTTGTGGGCTTTTTCTTTTGTAGCGGCATATAAAGCCTTGTCATTTTCGTCAACTATATCAACTAACTCTTCCATAATTTTATCTTGGGGCAAATAAAACTAAATGATTTTTCCGAACCCTGGCTCTACTAAAATTTTTCCGTTTTCAAAAACTTTTCTTCCCCGAATCCAGACTTTTTGAATCTTGCCTTTTACTTTCCATCCATTGAATGGTGACCATTTGCATTTGGTAAATAATGATTTATTTTCAATAGTGTATGTCTTAGAGAGATCTACCTGAATTTTGGTTCGATAGTTCGAACTATCGAACTGCTTAACTCTGAAGATTTTGGCTGGATTTTTGTAGCAGAGTCGTACGACATCGTTAATAGTTAATCGGTTTTCAGAGACGGATGTTAGCAAAAGAGGAAGCGTTGTTTCCATGCCCGGGACCCCAAAAGGAACCGCTTTTTCTCTTTTTTCTTCTACCGTATGTGGTGCGTGGTCTGATTCAATGACGTCAATGTAGCTTAAATTCTTCCACAGAAAATCCTGGTCTTTTTTACTGGAAAGAGGCGGTTTCATTTGGCCAAAAGGCCCAAGTGTTTTGATGTCGTTTTCTGTTAAAAATAAGTGGTGAGGGGTAACACCGTAAGTAACAGGTATTCCCTGCTCTTTTGCATTTATTACCATTCTAAGTTCCTCTGCTTTACTAATATGACAGAAATGGGTTGGTATTCTAATTTTTTTAACTACACTTATTACATCTTCTATTCTTTTTTCTTCAGCATGAACAAGAATGGGTTTCTGGGTTTCTGTCGAAAGTATACTACTATGTAGTGATATACTTTGCGACCATCTAATAAAAACATCTTCAAGCATCCTTTTATCAATTATTAAATTTCCGGTTGTTTGGTTAAGATATAATTTAAGGCCCATTACTTTATTTTTTACCTTCTCAAATTCATCGAGATTATCCCCCATTGATCCAAAGTAAAATCCTACATCGCAGACAATTTTGGATCTTGCAATTGAGATTTTTTTCTTTAATCTTTTAAGAGTCGTTATTGGAGTTTTATTGTTTGGCATGTCCATTATAGTAGTATATCCACCAGCTAAGGCTGCACAAGTGCCTGTATAAAAATCCTCTTTTTGTGTTTGCCCAGGATCACGCAAATGAACGTGTGGATCAATAAGTCCAGGTAAAATTAAATTAGACATATTCACCCCAGGATTTTATCGGTAGAGTATCGATATCCTTTTCAAGCAAAGCTTTAATAAACAACTCCGCCTTTTTAATATTTGTAAAAAGCGGAATGTTGTAGTCAATGGCAGCTCTTCTTATTGTATAATGATCGCTTTCGTCTTTTTGCATGTGAGTATCTACGATATTTATCGCCAAGTCCACTTTACATTTCTTAAAATAATCTAAAATATTTGGCGAAGTTTTTTCGTGGATTTTGTAAAGATGCTTTACATTTAAGCCGTGTTGTTTTAAAAATTTTGTTGTTTTTTCGGTTCCATATATTGGAAGATTTAGTTTCTTAAGCTTAAGCGCAGATTCTAAGAACTTTAATTTGTTAGAGTTTCCGCCTAGGCTTACAAATACTCCTTTTTTTGGAACCTTTCCACCAACAGACAGTTCTGCTTTAAGAAATGCTTCCTCAACATCTTCTCCAAAGCAGGCAGCCTCGCCAGTTGATGCCATTTCAACGTGGAGAATTGGGTCAGCGCCAGTTAGTCTGGCAAAAGAAAACTGTGGGACTTTTACCGCGACGAAGTTTATAGGTTTAAGAGTATGTTTAGCTTTAAAGTTTAAAGTTTTTACAGTATCGTCGTATCTGTACCGATCCCGTATCGGAAGTCTATTGACGATGTGGTTAAAAAATGAATCAACAGATAGTTTTATTAGGTCAACCCCTGTTACCTTTGAAATAAAAGGAAAAGTTCGGGAGGAACGAAGATTTACTTCTATAACTTGTACAAGGTTGTCTTTTGTCAAAAACTGAATATTAAAAGGTCCGCTAACTTGTAGTTCATGAGCAATTTTTCTACCTATTTCTTCAATTTTCTTTTGCGTATCCACAGACACTTTTTGTACAGGCAGAACAATTGTGGCGTCTCCCGAGTGTACGCCTGCGTTTTCTATGTGTTCCGATATAACAGACGCTTTAATCTTTCCGTTTTGTGAAACAGCGTCCAGCTCTATTTCTTTTGCGTCTTCTATAAATTTAGAGATCGTAAGAGGATATTCTTTGGAAACTACGGCAGCTTTTTTGATAAATCGGGTTAGGTCGTCAAGGTTATGACAAATACGCATTAGTGTTCCTGAAAGAACATAAGAGGGTCGAATAAGAACAGGGTATTTAACTGAATTGCAAAACCTAATTGCTTGATTTAGAGTAGTTACTTTTTCCCATGCAGGTTGAGAAATGTTAAGTTGATCTAAAAGCTTAGAAAATTTACTTCTGTCCTCTGCTTTATCGATATCATCAGGGTCTGTTCCTAAAACATTGAATCCATAGTTTTTGAGCGACTTAGCCCTATTGTTGGGAGTTTGTCCCCCAACCGAAATTATAATTCCATAGGGATTTTCAAATTCATATATGTCTGCAATTCTTTCAAAGGTTAGCTCTTCAAAATACAGCTTATTGGAAATGTCGTAATCAGTCGAAACGGTTTCGGGGTTGCAATTAATAATTATTGATTTTTTATTGTGTTCTTTTAACGCCAAAACCGTATTTACGCTTGTCCAATCAAATTCAACAGATGACCCGATTCGATAAGGACCAGATCCTAGCACTACAACCCCCTCTTTATTTGAAGGCGTAACGTCATGGTGATTGCCGTTATACGTAAGATATAAATAATTGGTTTTAGCAGGAAATTCAGCAGCTAAGGTATCGATTTGGAACACAGAAGGTGTTATTCCTAAACTTTTTCGAAGCTTTCGTATTTCAAGTCCTGTTGTATTAGTTAAATACCCAATGCACTTGTCTGAAAAGCCAAGCTGTTTAAGTCTTAGAAGTTGATCTTTTGACAGATCTTTTAGATTTTTTGGGATTTGGGATTCTTGCTCAACAATGTTTTTAATCCTTTCAAGAAACCAAGGATCAATACCAGTTAATTTATAGATTGTTTTAATTGAAATTTTTTCTTTTATGGCTTGAGATAGGGCAAACATCCGTTTTGGAGTTGGAATTTCTAAAAGTTGTCTTAGTTTTTCATTTTTAAGAAGAATTTCACTTGTTGCACCTTCAAAGTCTAAATCCAACATTCTAATCGCTTTTTGATATGCTTCTTCAAATGTTCGACCAATTCCCATTACTTCGCCAACCGACTTCATGCTGGTTCCGATTTTTTCATCTGCTCCTTTGAACTTTTCTATATCCCACCTTGGTATTTTTACAACAATGTAATCTAGTGCCGGTTCAAAACATGATTGGGTAGTTTTGGTAACCTTATTTTTTATTTGCGTTAGATTTTGTCCCAAGCTCAGCTTGGCTGCAACATAGGCGAGTGGATAACCAGTAGCTTTGCTGGCGAGGGCTGAGCTTCGAGACAAACGAGCATTTACTTCGATGACATGGTAATCGATCATTTGTTTAGGCTTAGGATTAAGTGCAAACTGTACGTTGCACTCCCCTATTATATTAAGACTCCTTACAATCTTTATTGCAGCATTTCTTAATAATTGATATTCAAAATTATTTAATGTTTGGCTTGGCGCAACAACAATAGATTCCCCAGTATGAATTCCCAAAGGATCCATGTTTTCCATGTTGCAAACAGTAACACAGTTGTCGAATCTATCGCGCACAACCTCGTATTCAATTTCTTTGTAGTGATGCAAATACTGCTCAACCAAAACTTGCGAAGAAAACGAAAGCGCATTCTGAGCAATTTTTTTAAGTTCTTTTATATTTCTTGCAACACCCGAGCCTTGTCCGCCCAATGCAAAGCCAGATCTTATCATTACGGGAAATCCAATTTTTTCTGCAATTTTAATGGCTTGCTCTACTGTTTTTGCAGCCTTGCTTGGTGGAATTGGTAAACCAATTTTTTTAAGATGCATTGCAAACTCGTTACGGTCCTCGGTTGCAATAATTGCAGAAATTGGAGTACCTAGCACCTCGACATTGTATTTTTTTAACACGCCTCTTCTATAAAGATTTACTCCGCAGTTAAGAGCGGTTTGTCCACCAAAGCCAAGAAGAATTCCATCTGGTTTTTCTTTAGCAATAATTTTTTCTACAAAAAAATCATTGATTGGTAAAAAATAAATTGTATCTGCTAGAAACTTAGACGTTTGAACAGTTGCTATGTTAGGATTTACTAAGACTGTTTTTGCTCCTTCTTCTTTGAGGGATTTTATTGCTTGGGAACCAGAATAATCAAACTCCCCTGCTTCGCCTATTTTGAGAGCCCCACTGCCTAAGACGAGAACTTTGTTGATTTTCATAAGTTACTTAGGTGACTTAAGTTTCTCCAAAAAAAAGTCAAAGATCCATTCTGTATCCATTGGTCCAGGATTTGCTTCTGGGTGAAACTGCACAGACATAAATGGTAGTTTTTCATGAATCATTCCTTCATTTGAGTTATCATTTGCATTAACAAACCAGGATTTAAAGCCATAAGGCAGCTTGCTTACCGCAAAACCGTGATTTTGTGTGGTGATAAAACAACGGTTGGTGTCTTGCAAAATGCAGGGCTGATTTTGACTTCTATGACCAAATTTCAGTTTGTGCGTGTTTCCTCCTGCTGCAAGAGCAAGAAGTTGGTGTCCAAGGCAGATACCAAGAATTGGAATTTTTTGATTGATTGCCTTTTTGATTGTTTGAATAGTTTTGTCAGCCATTTTTGGATCACCAGGACCGTTGGAGATAACTATCCCGTCAAATTTCACAATATTATTTAAAAATGGATCATAATTCCACGGTACAGTTACGACTTGTACTCCCCTTTTGATAAGAGATCTTTCTATATTTTTTTTTGCTCCGCAGTCGATAAAAATAACAACGTAACCCACCCTCGGGGTGTAATCGGAAGCCTTTTTTATTGATACTCGGGCGACTAGGTTTTCTTTGTTGGGATCGTAGAATTTGATGTCTCTATCGAAGATCATTTTCCCAAGCATTGCGCCTTTTATTCTTATCTTTTGGGTAAGCGCTCTTGTGTCGGAAATCTCTAGGGCCGGAATTTTTTCCTGTTTTAGCCAATCGCCTAAGGTCATTTTGCTTTGAATGTGAGAGGGCGTGTCTATATAATTTGAGACTATAAGTCCAGATACTTTAATACTGTCAGACTCCCAGTATTTTTTATCGGGAACGCCATAGTTGCCAATAAGAGGATAAGTTAGAATCAATATTTGACCAAGATACGAGGGGTCGGTTAGGCTTTCTGGATAGCCCACCATACCTGTAGCGAAAACAACTTCGCCAGTAGTGTTTGTTGGAGCACCAAAACTTTCTCCCTCAAATACTGAGCCATCTTCCAAAATTAATTTAGCGGTCATAGATTTATGATTTAAGATATAAGATTAAGATTAAAAATAGATATTCATAAATCATAATTCATAAATCGTAAATCGCTAAATTTTCCCCAGCACCAACGCCAACAGCGCCATTCTTACATATGTCCCATTTCGAATTTGATTTTTAAGATATATGGCGCGTTTATCGTTGTCAACTTCGGGCAATATCTCCCCTACTCTTGGCAAAGGATGCATTAATATTGTATGTCTGTCAGCATAAGTATCTAAAAACTTTTGACTCACAACATATTTGTTTTTTACTTTCTCATAGTCTTTTATATTATTAAATCGTTCCTTTTGAACTCTTGTCCAATACCAGACATCAGCATTTTTGGGAATGTCTTTTTCATCGCTTATTTCCACAAGTTTTACTCCCCGACTTTGAAAATAAGAATAGTCTTTTCTTGACAAACGAAGACTAGGTGGTGCAAGCAGGAATATGGTGTTTTTGGGATATAAAGCAAGGCCTCTGATTAAAGAATGTACTGTTCTGCCGTTTAATATGTCCCCTGCTAGTAGTACGGTAAGATTATCTAGTCTTTGGAATTTTTCATAAATGGTATATAAGTCGAGAAGTGCTTGGGTTGGATGCTCCCCTACTCCATCCCCGGCATTAATAATCGGCACGCATTTTACGGCGTATGCAGCATTTTGCGCGGTACCAACCTCTGGATGGCGAATTACAATCGTATCAGAATAAGCTTCGAAAGTTTTGATTGTATCTTCAAAACTTTCCCCTTTTGCAACAGATGAAATCTGTTGTGGATTTTGTATTTCTATTGTTTGCCCACCTAACTTCTTTACCGCAGCAGAAAAAGATACAAATGTGCGGCTTGATGGCTCGTAAAAAAGTAAAACGACTATTTTTCCAGCGATAATTTTGGATGGCATTGCGCCAAGAGCGATTTCGCGCATCTTTGGAACTAGAGAGAACAATATTTTTATGTCAATTTGGGAAAATTGGTCAAGAGAAATAATATCTTTTCCTTTGAAATCACCGTTGATTTTTGTTATTGTTCGAGCCTGTCGAGAACTAGGACTTCTCGACCCTCCGGCAGATGGCGGATCACTCGAAGAATAGTAAGGATGTAGCTTTTGCACCTTGTCCATAAAAAAACCAGAGTTTTTCTTGCCTCTGGGATTTTAATTTACAGAAAAAATCAGTTGGTGTCAATGAGGAAAAAGATGAAACGTACTTAAATGTTTTGAAACATTTAAACGAATTCATTTTCGTTTCTAGAGTATACTACTATGTAGTAGTATACTTTGGAGAAGATTAAAACTTTTCCCCAGTTGACTTTTTGCTTGCAAATATAGTATTTTGTAAGTAGTTTTATATACGAAAATAGATTATGTCGCAAGAGAGGTTAGGTAAAAATTCAGAAATTTTGGGATCGCCGGCGGAAAATTTTTCTCGTGGTTTGTTAAGCGTTGAGCTGCCATGTTTTGGGCCAAAGATTGAAGGAAAAGTGCGCGACAATTGGGTGTTTGGAGAATCGGGACAGCGTATTATGGTTACAACCGACAGACAATCAGCCTTCGATCGGATGATTTGTACGATACCTGGCAAAGGAAAAGCTTTGAATCTTGCATCTGCTTTTTGGTTTGAGAGAACTTGGGATATAATCCACAATCACATGCTTTCTGTTCCACATCCAAACGTACTTATCGCAAGACAAGCAGTGGATACTGTTCCAATTGAGATGGTGGTTAGAGAGTATATGGCAAGAAGCTCTACGACAACTTCGGTATATCACAATTATATAGAGCTCGGGAGAAGAGAGATTTACGGGATTGATTTTCCAGAGGGTTTGATGCCAAACGAAAGATTTCCCCAAGGTTCAATTGTTACCCCCACCACCAAAGCCGCATCTGGACACGATGAAGAGTTAACAGAGAGGAAGCAAAAGATAGAATTGATGCTAGGTTTGGAAAAGGCACTTACGAAAAAGCAGAACAAGCGGCTCTTGGTCTTTTTAAGTTTGGAGCAAAGCATCATAAAGAAAAAGGATTAATTCTTGTTGATACTAAATTTGAATTTGGTTTTGACAAGGAAGAAAATCTTATACTTATCGATGAACTATTTACTTCTGATTCTTCAAGATTTTGGTTAGAAAAAACTTATCAAGAAAAATTCAAAACAGGGATGAATCCTGATAATTTTGACAAAGAAATTTTGAGGCGATGGTTGGCGCAAAATGGTTTTACGGGACAAGAAGGAACAAGAGTCCCGGTTGTAGATACAGCAATTATCGATCAAATGTCAATCGCATACCAGGCACCGTATGCTATGATTACCGGAAGAAATTTACCAGAGACTCCAACCGATCCACTAGAGCTTGAGAGAGAAATTCAACAAGCAGTTGATACGTTTTATAATAGGTAACCCGATTACACCCTCGGGGTGGTTTACGATTGCACCTGCGGGTCTTATAGTTTAGGGATGTCTTCTGCCGCGTAGACTAAATTTTTAAGGAGCATTGCGACGTTGAGGGGGCCAACTCCGCCGGGGGTTGGGGCGTAGAACGACGCGATGTTTTTAATCTTTTCTTCGTCGTAGTCTCCGTGCAGTTTGCCATCATCTCCTCTATGCAAACCTACTCCTATTAAAATAACGCCTTTTTTGAGCATTTCAGGCTTTACAACATCTGATTTCCCAACGGCAGAAATTATAATATCGGCTTTTTTTGTTAGATTTTGAGGATTTGGAGTTTTGCTGTCGATTACGGTTGGCTCTATCCCCATTTGTTTAAACATCTCAATTATTGGTTGTCCACCAGTTTCTCCTTTGCCAATGACGACTATTTTTTTAGATTTAAGCCAGATCGTTAGGGTTTCACCCTCTAGTCTTGCAAGGTGAGACCTTGCGAGGCTAGAAAAGACTTCTTTTAGAATCCTCAAGACTGCCTTAGCAATGGGAGGTTGGAATTTGGAGTTTGGGTGAAATCCATCCACGTCTTTTTTTGGATCAACAGCCACGGAAACTTTATTTGCTTCAATATTTGTTGGAAGTGGTCGTTGAATTATAATACCATGGATATTATTATCATTGTTTAATTGTTCAATTGTTGTAAGTAGTTTTGATTCACTTATATCCGATGATAAATGTTTTACTGATATTTTTGCACCGATTTTTTTGCCTTTTATTTCTTTCTGATTTACGTAAGAAATTGAAGCAGGGTCATTGCCAATTAAAATTACAACAAGATGAGGGGTTACATTACTTTCTTTAAGTGTCTTGATTCGGTCTTTAAGGCTTTTAAAAACTTCATTGGCAATTTTTGTCCCAATAATTCTCATTTACCCTTCCTCAATACACGTTGCAGAAGATACGCGGTCGGTTGAATTTGAAAATCTCATTAAGAATACTCCCTGGGTGTTTCTAGAGCGTTTTGGAATTTGACTAAGCTTAAGTTTTACCACCTGTCCCCTTTTGGATGTAATTATTATTTCCTTGCAATTGGGTCGTATTACTTGCGCAAATGCAACTTTTCCAGTTTTTTGGGTCACCTTTGCTACTTTTACGCCCTTCCCTCCCCTTCTTTGTCCCCTAAATTGGTCAACAGAGGTTTTTTTGCCAAGACCATTTTCCATAATAGCGAGAATATCTGCCTTGGCATTTTTATCTATAACATCCATATTAATAACTTTATCTCCATGGTCCAATCTAATACCCCTAACTCCCATCGTGCTTCTTCCCATTGGTCTAATAGATTTTTCCGAAAACCTTATAGCTTTGCCATCGTGAGAGGTTAAAATGACATCTTGATTGTTATCTGTTAGCGTGCTCCAAGCAAGCTCATCGCCCGCTTCGCCCCGAGGCGAGCCTTTTTCTAGTTTTATGGCTATTATTCCACTTCTTCGAATGTTTTCAAATTCCGATAGAGCTGTCTTTTTCACCGTACCTTTTTTGGTAGTAAGAAAAACGTGTTTTGCTAAAGACCCGTTTCTGTAATTAATAAACGATTCAACCCTCTCGCCTTGTTCTATATTAATTAGATTAACAACAGCAGTGCCCTTACTTGTTCTTTGGGACTCTGCTATTTCAAATGCCCTAAGTTGATATGCCTTGCCGCGGTTTGTAAAGAATAAGATATTGTCGTGCGTTTGCGCATAGCGAATATTTAAGATTCCATCCTCCTCTTTGGTTGTCATGCCTCTTACTCCCTTGCCTCCTCGCTGTTGTACGCGAAAACTATTAAGGCTTTGGCGCTTGATATAGCCTGTGTTTGTTAGTGTAATTACAGTTGGTTCATTTTGGATAAGATCTTCTTCCGAGAATTCGCCTACCCTGCTTTTAAAAACTTTTGTTCTTCTTGTATCATGGTACTTATTCTTAAGATGTATAAGCTCGTCTTTAATGACTATTAAAATCTTTTCCGAATGAGACAAAATGTCCTCAAGGTATGCGATTGCTTCTTTAATCATATCGTATTCATCTTCTATCTTTTGCCTTTCCAATGCTGCAAGGCGGCGAAGCTGCATATCCAAGATTGCTGTTGCCTGAAGACCTGATAGGCTAAATTTAGTCATTAAATTCTGCTTTGCAGAATCTTGATCTTTTGATCCCCGTATAGTTTTGATTACAGCATCTATATTATCAACAGCAATCTTTAAACCCCCCAAAATATGGAGCCGTGTCTCTGCTTGTTTTAATTCAAACTCAGACCTTCTTTGAACTACTCTATAACGATGTTTAAGGTACTCCTCAAGAATTGTTTTGAGATTAAGGGTTTGTGGCGTTCCATCAACCAGTGCCACGATATTAACAGGAAAAATTGCTTGAAGATTCGTGTGCTTAAAAAGATTATTTAATACTTTTTTAGGCACGCTGTCTCTTTTGAGCTCAATTACTATTCTTGTTCCATGCCTGTCCGATTCATCGCGAAGGTCAGAGATGCCTTCTATTTTTTTCTCACGAGCCAATTCTGCAATACGCGCAACTAAAAGCGCTTTGTTAACCTGATAGGGAATTTCAGTTATGATAATTGCAGATTTTCCATTTCCTATGTCTTCGATTTCTGCCTTTCCTCTTATAAGTATTCTGCCTCGTCCAGTTGTATAAACATTTTTTATTTCATTTATGTCGTATATGGCGCCAGCGGTTGGGAAGTCTGGGCCTTTGATAAATTGTAAAAGTTCGTCAACGGTAACATCAGAAGAAAGCTGAGGAGTTGTTATTGTTCGAGCGATCCCGAGCTTGTCGAGGGAGAGTCGAGAACTATTTGCTTGTAACTTCTCGATTCCTCCGCCTTTGGCGTCGTCACTCGAAGAATAAGGCGTATGATGCTTAACCTTTCCTATCATAAACACAATCGCATCTATTACTTCTGCTAAATTATGTGGCGGAATCTTAGTTGCCATTCCAACAGCAATTCCTTCAGAGCCCATGAGAAGTAGATTGGGAAGCTTTGCGGGCAAGAAAACTGGTTCCTTGATGGTAGCATCAAAGTTGTCTATGTAATTTACAGTTTCTTTATCCAAATCAAAGAGCATTTCAGAAGTTATGTTGGCAAGGCGGGCTTCTGTATACCTCATAGCTGCTGGAGGGTCGCCATCCATAGAGCCAAAATTTCCCTGGCCATCAACCAACGGGTATCGCATTGAAAAATTTTGCGCAAGACGAACGAGAGCATCATAAATAGGCAAATCTCCATGAGGATGATACTTTCCCATTACTTCTCCAACTATCTTGGCACTTTTTGAATATTTTGCAGTGTGGATTAATCCCATTTCGTGCATGGCAAAAAGAATGCGTCTGTGCACTGGTTTTAATCCGTCTCTAACATCAGGAAGTGCTCGCGCCACAATAACCGACATGGCGTAGTCAAGATACGCCCGTTTCATTTCGAATGTTATTTCAGTCTTCTCCAGTTTTCCTATATTCATAATCGCTATCTACTGTGGCTAAAGTTAAAAGTTTTATAATTTTGAATTTTGTTCTGCATTGCAGAATGTAACTTTGAACTTTGCATTTTGAACTTTAAACTATAAAAGAGGCTATCAACAGCGCCACAATATTTAACACCTTTATCATCGGATTAATAGCCGGTCCTGCGGTATCTTTGTAAGGGTCCCCTACAGTATCCCCGGTTACTGCTGCTTGATGCGCAAAGCTTCCTTTGCCTCCTAAATTCCCCTCCTCTATATATTTTTTGGTATTATCCCATGCGGCCCCACCCGTGGTCATAGAAATTGCCACAAAAAGGCCAGTAATAATACTTCCAACCAATAATCCTCCTAAGGCTTTTGGCCCCAAGAAAAATCCAACTGCAATCGGAGAAACAATTGTGATAAGGGTTGGGAAAACCATTTGTTTAATCGCTGCACCCGCCACAATATTAACTAATTTTCCGTATTCGGGTTTGGCAGTTCCTTTCATAATTCCTTTTATTTCTTTAAACTGCCTTCTTACCTCATTAACAACAGCAACGCTTGTCTTGCCAACCGCCTCCATTGCTAGTGCCCCAAAAAAGTACGGCAAGGCCCCGCCTATAAATAAGCCGACAATTACACTTGGGTCGGAAAGAGAAAACGAGGCTAGTTTTACTTCTTGCGTATAGCTTGCAAAAAGTACCAAAGCCGCAAGACCGGCAGATCCTATCGCATATGCTTTTGTGACTGCTTTTGTGGTATTTCCAACCGCATCCAGTGGATCTGTAACATCTCGAACCTTTTTATCTAAGCCTGCCATCTCGGCAATTCCACCAGCATTGTCGGTAATAGGCCCAAAAGCATCGATTGCAACTATAATCCCAGTTAAAGAAAGCATGGAGACGGCCGCAATAGCGATCCCATAAAGCCCAGCTAGATTAAACGCAAGTAAAATACCAACAGAGATAAGTAAGATGGGAAAAAGAGTTGATTTCATAGAGTTAGCGAGACCGGCAATTACATTGGTTCCATGACCAGTTGTTGACGCATTTGCAATTGTTTTAACCGGATTAAACTTTTTGGAAGTAAAATATTCGGTAATAATAACCATGCCGATTGTGATTATTAGTCCAATAATTGAGGCATAAAAAAGATTTGTGGCAGAGATGCCGTTTAATCCATTTGGGAAAAGGGCCTTAGTAAATATATAAAATCCTATTAAAGAAACAATCATTGCAACTGCTAGTCCTTTGTACAAAGCAGACATTATACTTTTACCTTTTAGTTTTATAAACTGTGTAGCAATTATAGAGGAAACAATTGATGTCGCACCAATTAATAAAGGATAAAACTGCACTTCCTGATTTCCTCTAAAAGTTAAGTCTCCTAAAATCATAGCAGCAACCGTAGTAATAACATAAGTTTCAAAAAGGTCAGCTGCCATGCCAGCATCATCGCCTACATTATCTCCTACTAAGTCTGCAATTACCCCTGGATTTCTAGGATCATCTTCTGGAATTCCTTTTTCGATTTTTCCAACCATGTCTGTCCCAACATCAGCCGCTTTCGTAAAAATTCCGCCTCCTAGTCGTGCGAATACCGAAATAAGCGATCCCCCAAACCCAAGGGCAATTAAGGGCTGAAGAGTGTTTAGTCCAAGTTTGGTAAGAACAAAATAAAGAGAGGAAACAGATAGAAGAGCAAGTCCAGCAACCATAAGTCCTGTTATTGCTCCGCCTTTAAAAGCCAATGAAAAAGCTGGTGATAGACCGCTTTTGGCAGCCTGGGCTGTTCGGACATTACTTCGAACAGCGATACTCATTCCAACAATTCCAGAGATGGCCGAAAAAATGGCTCCAATTGCAAAACCGATTGCGGATATTAGGCCAAACACAAGATATAGTGCGGCAAAAATTACAACGCCAATAATCGCGACAACTTTATATTGGCGTTTCATGTACGCAACAGCGCCCTCAGAAATTGCATCGGCGATATCGTTCATTTTCTTGTCGCCCCGAGGCTGGGATAAGACATTTAAAGTAAGAAGAATGCTATAGCCGATAGACAAAAGACCTGCTCCAACGCTAACTATGATGGCGTTGTTTATAATAAAAGATAAATCCATAGACACAAGAATATTATACACCTCCGAGGAGTCGCTTCGCAACACCTCGGAGGTGGCGAGGCAGAGACCTCGACTCCTCCGAGGTGGACATAGAAGACTAAGCCATTTCTCCCTGTTGTTTCTCCACAAGCCAAACTCGCCAGCGGATAGTCATTTAACTATTACTCACGGCCGTTGAATAAAGTTAAATGCTTAATCACGCCGCGTACATCACAAAAAGCAGCTCGAGCAGGAGCTTGTTCGGTGCTTTTTGTCATCCTGAACTTGGTTCAGGATCTAGTTCTTACGGTGCAAGCACAAACCCTTGCCTTAATTTGAGCAAGTTTTTCTGGGTCGGAAGGCAACACTAGAAGGAAGCCTTCATGTAATACACCAAGACGAAGGTCATTATCTACAGGAAGAGGTCCTGAATCAACAGGGTAAAAGTTATCAAAACTTATCGATCCATGCCCCAGTTCTCTTAAAGAAGATTTTGCCTCAAAAGCTCCCTTCCCTTCTGGAAAAGATACTAGCACCCTTAATCTTTTTAATAAATCAAACATTTCTTGAGGAAATAGGTTTCCTGCCAGCACTGAGTTTCGTTTACTTTCTTCATTAAGACCTAGCCGATAAGTTGAATCAAATTCATGCTTATATATCGCTAGGTAAAGAGGAGCTTTTGAGAAATCTATTTTCCTATTCAACGTATCGTGTAAACGCTTCATTTTCTGAATTCTAGTCTCAAGCTTCAAATCTTCTGAATCAATCTGATATCCTAGCTCAGGATCGAAGGGAGTGATAGATTCCCCTTTATATGTCGGAGAGGTCGATGCATGTATATTTAAAGGAGTTTCCAGATTATTTTCAAGGTTTAATCTGATTGGAGATTTGAAAATAGTGACCTCATTTTGTGAGCGTGATTTTATAGTATGTTTTGGATCGAATAGGGAAAAATCTTGGCCAAGTGAGATTTCCCTTTCTGGTTTTGGTTGTTCTCTTTCTGGAATATTGTCCATAGCTTATTAAAATCCGAATACCAAAATCCGAAATACTAAACAAATTCAAATGATCAAAATACAAAATTCAAAACGTTTTGAACATTTGATAATTCGAATTTTGATATTATTTCGAGTTTCGTGCTTCGAATTTCGAGATTAGTTTCTATTATACATCTAGTTGTGCTTGCTTCGCATTACTTTGGATGAAGTGTTTTCGGGGCGGGACTTCTTCGCCCATAAGCATGGTAAAGACTGCATCTGCTGCTTCCGCGTCTTCAACAGCAATTTGTTTTAATATTCTATTTGTAGGATTCATAGTTGTTTCCCAAAGCTGCTCTGGATTCATTTCTCCTAAGCCTTTATACCTTTGGATATTTATAACGGCTTTTGTTTTTGTACCAGTCATTGATTTTATAACCTTTTCTTTTTCGTCGTCGGAATATGCATATTGTATATCTTTGCCTGTTTGCAATTTGTAAAGCGGCGGCTGGGCAATATATAAATAACCCTGTTTAATAATGTCTGGCAAATGCCGAAAGAAAAATGTCAAAATAAGAGTTTCTATATGCTCTCCATCAACATCAGCATCTGTCATAATAATAATCCGATGATATCGGAGTTTTTCAAACTTTGTTGTCTCCCCTATTCCAGCGCCAAGAGCAATAATTAAATTTTTTAGCTCCTCATGCTCGATTATCTTATCAAGTCTTGCTCTTTCAGTGTTTAAAATCTTTCCACCAATCGGCAAGATTGCCTGAAACTTTCTGTCTCTTCCCTGCTTGGCAGAACCCCCTGCCGAATCTCCCTCGACAATGTAAAGTTCAGAAATTTGCGGATCTTTTTCCTGACAATCTGCAAGTTTTCCAGGAAGAGAGGATCCTTCAAGCGCGCCTTTCCTAAGGATTGCCTCTTTGGCTGCTTTAGCAGCAAGTCTTGCTTTGGCTGCCAAGTAAACTTTTTCTAAGATTTTTCTTGCTTCCCCTGGATTTTCTTCGAAATATACGTTTAGTCCTTCTTTGACGATTGTTTGGACTATTGGCTGGATTTCGGAATTTCCAAGCTTTCCTTTTGTTTGGCCTTCAAACTGAATTTTATCTTGAGGCATTTTAATAAATACAACTGCGGTTAAGCCTTCTTTGGTATCGTCTCCAGTTATGGAGTCTTCTTCGTCTTTAAAGCTTCCGATTTTTTTACCGTAATCATTGATTGCACGGGTTAGCGCCATTCTAAATCCAGTAAGATGAGATCCGCCATTGATAGTGTTTATCACATTTACATAGCTTTCTACGTTTTCTGTGTAGCTGTTATTGTACTGAAGAGCAACTTCTGTCTCGACTTCCCCATCTTGTTTTTTAATAAAGATTACACTATGAATTGGGTCTTTATTTTCGTTTAGTTTTGTAACTAACGAGGTTATGCCGCCTTCGAAATAATAGTTGACCTCTTTGGGCGTGTCTTCTCTATTATCATACAAGTGGAAATAAAGCTTTGGAACAAGATACGCACGCTCTCGAATTGCTTTTTTTATCATCTCAAAGTCAAAGTTGGTAGTTGAGAAGACTTTTTTGTCTGGGAAGAAAGTGACTACGGTACCAGTCGCTAATTGTCTGGCCAAGCCAGATCCCGCTTCGCGGGAAAAATTTGATGATTGGACTTCTTTTACAGGAGTTTTTGGCACTCCTCTTTCGTACTCTTGTCTATAGACTTTTCCATTTCTTTTTACCTCGATCCACATAAGGGACGATAATGCGTTTACAACCGATGCTCCAACCCCATGCAACCCGCCTGAGATTTTATAGGCAGAACCGCCAAACTTTGCTCCAGCATGAAGCTTAGTCATTACAATTTCAAGTGCGGATTTTTTGTATTGTGGCATGACCTCTACTGGAATTCCCCGGCCATCATCTATAACAGTTGCGCTTCCATCGGCATTAAGTGTTATCCAAATATTCTTTGCAAATCCTGCTAAAACTTCATCTACTGCGTTATCTATTATTTCTCGAAGCGACTCATGGAGTCCTGTTATGTCGGTTGAGCCAATATACATCCCCGGCCGCTTCCTAACTGGTTCTAATCCTTCGAGTACTTGAATATGTTTTGCCGAATAATCTGAAGATTGTTTTGTTGAGGATGTGGTTTTAGTTTTTGCCATTAATACATTTTACCAAATTCTTGCAGAAATTTCTAGTCTAGGAAAGTCTAGTAGTCTAGTCTGATGGAATAATTATATCTATGTTTCCTTTACCAAACGGAACTGTTTTAAGAAAGTAGGTAGCGATATTTAGACCAAGATTTTGCCTAAGCGGTTCAGGTACAGGCATTAAATTCATGAAAACTCGTGGATAATTCACCTGCACAATTTCTTTTCTGCTTGTAACGCTTCTACTTACCTGCATAGCGGCAATTGTCTGTAGGTTTGCGTTTTTTAAAGTATCGAGAGCGGCACCCTGAAAAGCTGAGAAAGCTGTAACTCCACTAGAGTTTAGAGGTATTTTCCTAGTTGCCTCAAGCATTGTATCTAATTGACCTCTCCTGGTATTTTTATTTGGCGACATAGATAAAGTAAGCGATTCTAATCTATTATTTCTTTTCCCCACAATTCTTATCGCTTGGAAAACCATGAGCTCGGACGGATCTGAAGTCCCACTAAGAATTGCAAGTCTGTAGGCATCTGAGAAAAATAGTTCCCTAAGTGACTTACCCAAATATTTATCTATAGGTCTTTCACCTGATTCTATTTGTCTAATCAGTCCTTCAATTGGTCCTAGGTTCGATTCTAGTTCTGTCATATTCCGAATTATATTATAATTACAGGATTAAAATAAGCTTCAAGTTATGTTCAATATGTTCAAACAGGGTTCGTGGGAGATTAACAGAGGAATCTTTAATTTTATCTACTTGCTGGCAGCAATTTTTTTACTCTGACAAATTGATCTTTGAATCTAGCATCAACATTTTTGAATACTTCTGGTTTACCCTCAATACTAGATAGTATTGATTCCAATTTCTTACGTTCTCTTTCGTTGCTGCGTTTTATAATCTCTTCTATAATCAGTTCGGGCAAAAAGTACATTGAGTAACGTCTTTTAATGTTATACCAAGAATAAGGATCGTATTTTTCCTCCAACTCTTTTTCGTAATCTCTCTCTTTTCTTTTTGTTCTTTCTATAACTAACCTAAAGCCACTACCCGATAAAGTTAACCAAGCATTGATTCTTGCTATAGTATTGTAACTTACTTTAAGTATCTGCCGAATTTTATCGTAGGTTTCACCGTTTATTAATAGTCTTGCAATTTCGAGTCTTTTGGCTAACATTTCAAGCTCTTGAGGAGACAGAAGGTCAGCTAAAAATTGAGCCGCTTCTTCTTTTTTATGTACCGAAGTTAAAGCTTCACATAACGCAATTAGCAGTTCTTGTCTCTCTTTTTTGGTTAGTTTTGGAATTCTTGAAAACTTCGCCATACCATCAATACTATCTAGTATTGATGCTAAAAGTCAAGGATTAGTCTTACCTAATCAATAAATAGACTGAAATATGGGTCTACCTAATCGAAAAAAGAGACTGTAAGTCTTTTAAAAAGAAACGCGAACCGTCATAATAATTAATGAAATGAAAGTTACTATGGACGAT
>Ga0213870_1000067_pt1 | contig 51665 bp, 51 predicted proteins | sample WICALVC2017_Meta_FD_160119 | JGI IMG/M metagenome (GOLD analysis project Ga0213870, IMG submission 160119) | Freshwater microbial communities from subterranean cave lake in Wind Cave National Park, South Dakota, United States - WICALVC2017 | ecosystem: Environmental > Aquatic > Deep subsurface >...
CGCGTCTTCCAGCGACGCAGCTACGGGCTACGCAACGAAGAGCATCTGCGCCTCAAGGTCCTCACTTGCATGCTCGATCCGATCTGAAATCAGGTGAAAATCACCCACTCGCGGACACGAAGACCCTCTAAAAGGATACTGGGGGTGCGGAAAAGAAGGGGGTCAGGCACATTTTCTCGGAAGAAAATGAGCCAGACCCCGTGAGGAAATGGAGCCAGACCCCGCGTAGAAGGATTTACGGCAGGAGTCCGGCGACGGCGCTGCCGCCGCCCAGGCCGGAGAAGATGGACGCGGCGGAGACGGAGAAGGTCATGAAGGGCTGAGGCCACATGCCGAGGATGAGCGTGCCGGCCAGGCCCACGTAGATCACGGCCTTGAGCGCGCCGGGGACGGGGATGGGCGTGGGGTCAATCGGTTCGTTGATGTACATTTTCTTGACGACGATGATGTAGTAGTACAGGGAGATGACGATACTGACCAGCGCGACCGTGATCAGCGTGTAGAGTTCCTCCTTGATGGCCGCCGTAAACACGTAGATCTTGCCGATGAAGCCCGCCAGCGGCGGCACGCCGGCCAGCGACAGCAGGAAGATCAGCATGGAGAAGGCCAGGAACGGCGAGCGCCGGTTCAGGCCGCTGTAGTCCTCGATCTCGTCGCTGCGGCTCGTCTGGCTGAAGGCGATGATGACCGCGAAGGCTCCGATGTTGGCGAAGAGGTACGTCAGCAGATAGAAGAGCACGGCCTCGGCCCCCATCTGAGTGCCCGCCGCCATGCCGATCAGGATGTTCCCGATTTGGGCGATGCCGGAGTAGGCCAGCATCCGCTTGATGTTCTTCTGCGCGATCGCCACAAGATTGCCGTACACCATGGAGAGTATGGCCGTGCCGATCATCAGCCAGACCCACTGCGGCTTGAACACGACCAGCGTGGAGAAGAAGATCCGCAGCAGGACGGCGAAGGCGGCGCCCTTCGGGGCGATGGACAGGTACGCCGTCACGGGCGTCGGCGCACCCTGGTACGTGTCGGGGATCCAGGAGTGCAGCGGCACGGCCCCGATCTTGAAGCCCAGCGCCGCGAAGATCAGCAGCCAGCCCACCGCGAGCCCCGGCGTCAGGTCGGCAGCACCCGCCGCGAGGGCGGGCAAGATGAACGTGCCGGTCTCGCCGTAGACCAGGCTGATGCCATAAACCAGCAGCGCCGCGGCGAAGATCCCCAGGATGAAGAACTTGAGCCCCGCCTCGCTCGAACGCAGATCGTCCCTCAGATACGCCACCAGGATGTAAAAGCCGAAGGTGCTGAACTCCAGCGTGACGAAGATGGACAGGAGATCGTTGGCCGAGGCCATGAACATCATCCCCAGCGCCGCCAGCATCACGAGGAAATAGTACTCGCTCTTGAAAAACTTGAACCGTCCGACGTAGTCCATCGAGGCCAGAATAACCAGCATCGCCGAGACGACGACGAAGATCTTGAAGAAAATCGCCAGTCCGTCCAGCGCAAACGTCTCCTTGAACAGCAGACCGTGGGTATCCGATGCGTAGAATCCGAGCAGGCACAACAACGCGACGCCCAGCCCGCCCACGCTGAGCGCGGCGATCGTGCGCTGCGAGAGGCGCGGCATCAGGAAGTCCACAGAGAGCACGACGCAGATCCAGAGCGTCAGCCAGAGCTCCGGGAGCAGCAGCAGCAGGTCGCTCAGCGACACCTGGAGATCGAACGTCATGGAACGAGCACGCCTCCCGCCTCTGTCACCATGGGGGCGACTTCGATGATCCGCGCCAGGATCGGGTCCACGCCCGAGCGAATCACATCGAGCAGATGCCCCGGCATGATGCCGAAGGCGACGCTGCATCCGATCATGATCAGCAGCGGCAGGCGGTCATACCAGGTCCGGGTGTCATGGGCATGGCGCCCCACCTCGCTCAACTGGCCGTAGAACAGGCCGCGCATCATACGGAACAGATACGCCATCGTCAGCACAATGCCCAGGACCGCAATGATGGTCTGCACGGGGTACGCCGTCCAGCTTCCCAGGACGATCATCACCTCCGCCACGAAGTTCACGGTCCCCGGCATCCCGATGGAGGCCATGCAGGCGATGAGGAAACAGCCGGAGACGAAGGGCATCCTGGTCATTAGGCCGCCAAGCGACGGAATGTCGCGCGTGTGCGTCTGGTCATAGACCCAGCCGGCCATGGCGAACAGCATCCCCGTGGCGAGCGCATGGGCGAACATGTACAGGACGGCGCCGGTGAGGCTGATGTAATCCAGCGCGGCCATCCCCAAAAACACGTAGCCCATGTGGCTGGAACTGCTGTAGCCGATGACGTACTTCGTGTCCTTCGCGTGGTAGGCCACGTACCCGCCATAGAGGATGCTGCCGACGCAGAGAATCGCCGCCACGACCATCAGGTCGCGCGTCGTATCCGGCAGAATCTGAAAGCACGTGCGGATAATCGAAAAATGGCCGAGCTTCATCAGGACGCCCGCGTGGAGCATGCTGGTGGCCGCTGGCGCCGCAGCATGGCCGACTGGCGACCAGGAATGCAGCGGCCAGAGCGGGGCAATCGAGGCGAAGCCGAAAAAGCACAGCAGCCAGATGACCGTCGCCAGCGTGCCGTCGAAGTGCCCCTGCTCGGCCAGTACCGGGATCTCGAAGGTGTTCAGTCCCGAGAATTTGTAGATCAGCAGGATGCCCATGAGCGCCATGACCGCCCCTGCCGACAGGAACAGCGTCAGCTTCATCGCGGCGTATTCCTTGCTGTTGCGCCCGAAGTTGAGGATGAAGCCGGGCGAATCGCGCAGGTCCTTCTGCTCCGGCGTGGTCATCTCCAGGTAGCCCTTCGTGTGGCTGCCCCAGATGCCCAGCAGCGGATACATCGGGATCACGGACATCTCGTAGAAGAAGTAGAGAAAGAAGAGGTCCAGCGAGACGTACACGCCGATGGTCGCGCCCGCGAGCACCAGCAGGAAGGCGTAGAACTCCTTGATCCGGTCCTTGATGTGCCAGGAGATGAACACGCCGGCAAAGAGGAGGATCGTGGAGGCCAACACCATCGGCACGCCGATCCCGTCCACGCCGAGGTAGAACTGGATGCCGAGCTGCTCCGACCAGACGTACTTCTGCTGGAACTGATAGCCGCCCTTCTGCCAGTCAAAGTCGAAGAGCAGGACGACCGAGGCCAGGAACGACAGCCCGGAGAAGAACGCGGCGATCTGTCGGACCAGCAGGGCCTGGCGATTCGAGACGAAGATCAGCACCGCCGCGCCCACGAAGGGCGCGAACAGGATGATGCTGAGTAGATAGCTCTCGGTCATGGGCGCGCCTCCGCCGCTTTCACCACCGATCCCTGTTCCACCCGGTCGGCCAGCGCCTGCACGGACGCATTGATCCTGTTCAGGAGCGGCTCCGGGTACAGGCCGATCCAGAGCACCATCACGCACAGCGCGACGGCGATCCCCCATTCGCGGGGCTGCAGATCAGACAGGGGCCGTGTCGGCTCGCGCGTAACCGGCCCGAAGAACGCCCGTTCGTAGTACCAGAGGAAATAGGCCGCGCCCAGAATCACGCCGAGCACGCCGAGGGCCGCCAGCGCCCAATGGGTTCGGAACGCACCGAGGAGGATGAGAAACTCCCCGATAAACCCGTTCGTGCCGGGCAATCCAATGGACGCCAGGCCGAGCACCAGGATGAACGTCGCCAGCAACGGAAGATGCCGCGCGAGCCCGCCATAGGCCGACAGCTCCGACGAGCCGGTCCGGTGAGAGAGAAATCCGGCCATGAAAAACAGCCCCGCCGTCGAGAACCCGAGATTGATCATCTGGAGCAGGCTGCCCTGGAGCCCCTGGAAGTTCAGGGCGAACAGCCCCAGCATGACGAACCCCAGGTGGCTGATGCTGGAGTACGCGAGCAGGCGGCGGAAATCCGTCTGGACAAGCGCAATCAGCGCGCCGTAAATAATCGCGACGAGGCCCAGCCCGGCCATCAGCCAGAGCCAGTCCTTGGACGCCTCCGGAAGCAGCGGGATCACAAACCGCATGAACCCGAACGTGCCCAGCTTCACGCCGGCCAGAAACACGCTCATCACGATCGGCCCCTCGACCAGCGCGGTCGGCAGCCAGGTATGGAACGGCAGGACCGGCGCTTTGAAGGCGAACCCGAAGAACAGCAGAAAGAAGATCAGCGCCTGCTTGTCAGGCGGCACCGGCACGGTCAGGAGATCGAGCAAGTCAAAGGAGTAGAGCGGCTCCGTGCGGGACGCCATCGCCGCGGCATGGTAATTCAGATTGAGCAGCACCATCCCCACCAGCATCAGCACCGACCCGGTCAGGGTGTAGAGGACGTACTTCAGCGCGGCGTACTGGCGGTTTGGCCCCGTGCCCCAGAGCTTGATCAGGAAGTAGCTCGGCACCAACATCAGCTCCCAAAAGAAAAAGAACAGGATGAGGTCCAGCGACGCGAAGACGCCCACCATCGTGCCTTCCAGGCCGAGAATCGCCATGAGGTAGGGCTTGAGCAGCGTCCGCTCGCGGTCCCAGGAATAGACCATCACCAAAAAGGTCAGGAAGGCCGTGAGGGGGATGAACAGGACGCTGATGCCGTCTACGCCCAGGTGGTAGCCGACTCCGATGGCCGGAATCCAGGCGGTCCGCTCGGCGAACTGGATCTCCGCGCTGTGGGGCGTGAAGGCCCACAGCAACACGATGGATAGGAAGAGCTCCAGCCCGGCCACCGCCAGCGCGAATTTCCGCATGAGGTCCTCGTCCTTCTGGAAGAGCCAGATCGCCGCCGCGCCGACGATCGGCAGGAAGGTCAGGAGCGTGAGGATCGGAAAGCCGATCTGCTGGGCGGCGGCCACTTCGTTCAGGATCATGACGCGCCCCCGAACCACAGAAACAGCGCGATCAGGTTAACGAGGACGACGAGACCGCCCACCAGAATCGCCGCGTAGTGATGGACCAGGCCTGATTGCAGCCGGCGCAGCGCACGCGCCGCGAGGTGATTGCCGTAACCGACCACATTCAACCCACCATAGATCACGTACTTCTCGATCCACGTGGAGCCGGCCCCGCTCAGGTCGGTGGCCTGTTCCACCGCGACGACGGCGCGGTCGATGCCCGCGGTATCTACCCGGTCGAAGCCTCGCCCCACGGCCTTGCCCGGCTCGACGAAGGCTTTGTCGTAGGCCTCGTCCACCCAGTATTTGTTGAGGAGTAGCCGATAGGCGCCCGTCATCCTGTTCATCAGGAGATCCGGTTGCTCCGGTTTGAGCGTATAGAAGTAGTGGGCCAGCAACCACCCTGCCGCCCCGATCAACGTGGTGACGCCCATCAGGACATAGGCCAGCTCGTGCGCCGCCCCGCCTGTTGCGCCGGCCGAATGGGCGACCGGTTGAAGAAACTGGTGGAACCAGCCGTTCTCCAGGCCGCCGGGGATCACGCCGATCAGTCCGCCGACCACCGACAACAGGGCCAGGACCAGCAGCGGCGCGATCATGATGGTCGGTGATTCATGGAGGTGATGCGCCACCTCGTGATCCACGCGGGACTCGCCATAGAACGTGAGATAGAGCAGCCGGGACATATAGAAGGCCGTGCAGAAGGCCGCTGTCGCGCCGAGCGCCCAGAGGACATAGTGGCCCTGCGTAAAGGCATGGCCGAGGATTTCGTCCTTGCTCCACCAGCCGGCCAGGAATGGAAACCCGGCGATGGTCGCCGTGCCGATCAGAAACACTCCGTGCGTCTTCGGGAGCTTGTCCCAAAGCCCGCCCATTTTGCGGATGTCCTGCTCGCCGGACAGCGCATGGATGACCGAGCCCGCCGACAGGAACAGCAACGCCTTGAAGAAGGCGTGCGTCACCAGGTGGAAGATCGCCGCGGTGTAGGCGCCCACGCCGCAGGCCAGGAACATGAGACCGAGCTGGGAGACCGTGGAATAGGCCAGGACACGCTTGATGTCGGTCTGGACCAGAGCGATCGTCGCCGCAAAGAGCGCGGTGGCGCCCCCGATCGCGCCCACCAACATCAGTGCGTCCGGCGTAAGGTCGTAGATCGCGTGGTTGCGGACGATCATATACACACCGGCCGTCACCATGGTCGCGGCATGGATCAGCGCACTGACGGGCGTCGGGCCTTCCATCGCGTCCGGCAGCCAGGTGTAGAGCGGGAGTTGGGCCGATTTGCCGATCGCGCCGATCAAGAGGCACAGGGCAATGGCGGTGGCGGTGGCCTGATCGAGCGTGGCGGCCCGGGCGAAGACGTCGGTGTAGTCGAGCGTGCCGAGGTTGGCGAAGATCAGGAAGATCGCCATCAGGAAGCCGGCGTCGCCGATGCGGTTCACCACGAAAGCCTTGGTGGCGGCCTTGGCGGCCGAGACCCGGTCGTAGTAGTAGCCGATGAGCAGGTAGGAGCACAGCCCTACCCCTTCCCAGCCGATGAAGAGGACCACGTAGTTGTTGCCCATCACCAGCAGGAGCATCGAGACCATGAAGAGGTTCATGTAGACGAAGAAGCGCGTGAAGCCGTCCTCGCCGCGCATGTAGCCGACCGAATAGACGTGGATGAGAAAGCCCACGCCGGTGACGACCAGGAGCATGATGCAGGTCAGCGGATCAATCAGGAACCCGAAATTGACCGTGAGGTCGGCGCCGAAGAACCACCGGTAGACGATGACGGTGCGCGGATCGGGGTGATCGAGGGTCTGCCCCAGGACCCAGACCGAACAGAGGAAGGAAAGCAGGACCGAGCCCCAGGCCAGCCGGTGCGCGATCTCGTGCGAATACCGGTGCCCCACCAGGACGTTGAGACCGTTGGCTAGCACCGCCAGCAACGGGAACAGCGGAATGAGGGTGACGATCAGCTCGTACATGTCACCACTTGAGTAAGTTGATCTGGTCCACGTTGGTGGAGATTTTGCCGCGGAACACCACGATGATGATGGCCAACCCCACGGCGGCTTCCCCGGCCGCGATGGCGACCACAAAGAGGGCCATGATCTGCCCGGCCAGCGAGTCCAGGTGATGGGCAAAGGCCACCAAATTGATGTTGGCGGCGTTCAGCATGATCTCCACCGACATCAGCACGATGATGAAATTCCGCCGGACCAGGACCCCGATCAGTCCCGTCACGAACAGAATCGCGCTCACGATCATGTAGGCGGAGAGTGGAATCATGCGTCGTGATCCTTACGGGTGATCTGTGACACGTGTCACGAGGATCGCTCATCTCCAGACAGGTCGGCGTGGGACGGCGTCTTGGCCAGCACGATGGCCCCGACAATCGCGCCCAGCAGGAAGACGCCCACGATCTCAAACAACAGCAGGTACTCGCTGAACATCACAATGCCGATGGCCATGCTGTTGCCGATCTCCTCCACCGCCTCGACCGTCGCCGGCCCCTTGGCCCCGTCGAAGCGGGCGGCGAGCAGGACCATCAGTAGCTCCACGGTCAGCGCGCCGACGCCTACGATGGACCAGGCATGCCGGCGATGCACGTACCGCTCCTCGGTCTTGAGATTGAGCAGCATGAGGACGAACAGGTAGAGGATGAGAATGGCGCCGGCGTAGATAATCACTTGCACCGCCGCGACGAACTCGGCGTGCAGGAGGACGAAGAGCCCCGCGACGTGGCCGAGCAGCGCCAGCAGGGCGATGCCGCAGTGCACGGGATTCCTGAGCGACACCGTCAGGATGCCCGCCACGATGCTCACCAGAGCGAAATACGCGAAAAAGATTGGGACCATAGCTCAGGAGTCGTGCGGGGGGGTGAGCGCGGCGACCTGGTGTGGAAATTTATACCGGTAGTCGCGGCTGCCCGCGTCGTTTTTCTCCTGATTGTGGGCGTAGAGGTACTGTTTGGCGTCCTCGATATGCTGCTCGCCGATCTCATAGAGGCGCGGCTTGTCGAAGATCAACTGGCGCTTGTCGGCGGTGGAGTACTCATACATCTTTGTCATCGCGAGCGCGTTGACCGGGCAGGCTTCCACGCAATAGCCGCAGAAGACGCACTTGGTGATGTCGATGTAGAACTCGGTCGCGTACCGGGACAACGGCTTGTTCGGATCTTCGGCGCTCACGACCTTGATGCAGCGGGACGGACAGGCCGCCTCGCAGAGGTCGCAGCCCACGCACCGCTCCGCGCCGTCGTCGTAGCGCAAGAGCCCCAGCGCGCCGCGGTGGGCGTGCGGGATCGTGCGTTTCTCGCGGGGGTACTGGAACGTGACCGGTTTCACGAACATGTGCTTGAGCACGACGGTCATCGCCGTCCGGATCTCGGAGAAGGACAGGGCGTCCCAGACTTCCCGGAGCAGGCTTTTGTCCTGTTTCACAGCAGGCATGGCGGGTCCGTCGTCTCCGTCACAGCTTCCGCCGCCACAGCTTCGACCTCAGCCACGACCGGAACCGTGACCTTCTCAAGGGCGACGCGGGTGAACTTAAACGTCGGCACCGCGGTGGTGGCGTCCACCACGCAGTCCGCCAAATCCTTGACCGGCGGCTCATTATAATGTTCAGGAAAGAAGCAGGTCCCCGGCGCCAGATCGGGATTCGCTTCGGTCCGCAGTTCGACCATGCCCCGCGCCGACGCGACGCGTACCACGTCCTGCGCGCCGATTTGCAACCGCGCGAGGTCCGCCGGGTTCATCTGCAGGCGGCCCTTGCTGGGACAAAGCTGCACCAGCCCAGACGCGCGCGTCGAGAGTTTGCCGGAATGGTAGAGCACCTGGCCCATGGACAAGGCAAACGCCTCATCGGCGTTGGCGGGCGTCGCGTCTGCGACGTACCGGGCCGCCACGTCGCGCGCGTAGCTGTTGTGGAGGTACGCGGTCGGATTAGCCGTGAGAGGCTTGGCGTCGCCGAGATTGTAATAGCCGGGGAGCAGCCCCATGATCTCCTGCTGGACCGCCTGCGGGCCGTCATAGTCCATCGGATAGCCGAGCGCCCCGCCCAGCGCCGCAAAGATCTCCCAATCCGGATGCGCGTCTTCGTACGGCTCCAGCGCGGGACGGACGCGGTTCACCTTGCCCTCCAGATTGGTGAAGGTGCCGTCCTTCTCCGCAAACGTGCAGGCCGGCAGCACGACGTGCGCGAGCCGCCCGGTCTCGGTCAGAAAGGGATCCTGGCAGATCAGCAACTCGACCTTCTCCAGCGCCTCCCGCACGCCGGTCGAAGCCGGCAGCGTGGCGAGCGGGTTCTCACCAACCAGGTACAGCGCCTTGATCTCGCCGCGCCGGCAGCGTTCGAGCATGTCCATCAGCGACGCGCCGGGACCGACCGGCAGCGTGACGTTCCAGGCGGACGCGAACCGGGCGCGGGCCGGTTCATCGCCATAGGATGCCTGGCCCGGCAGCAGCTCGGGCGCGACGCCCATGTCCACGGCGCCCTGCTCGTTGACCTCCTCCGGCAGCGCGTTCACGCCGCAGCCGGGCTTCGTCAGCTTGCCGGTCACCCAGGCCAGATCCACCAGATTCAGCACGTTCGCATAGCCATTGGCTTGCCGCGTCACGCCTTCGGCGCAGAGGATCACGGCCCTCGGCGCTTCCGCATAGAGCCGCGCCGCCTCAATCGTCGACTCCCGCGAGACACCGGTTCGCGCCGTCAATAGATCCCACGACAAGCCGGACACGGCCTGCTTCAGCGCAGCGAAAGCTTCGGGCGCAGCGGCGACCGCCGCCTCTTCAACGAGGTCCTCCTCGACCACGGCTTTGACCAGCGCCTTGATAAACCACTCTTCGCTCCCTGCCGAGATCGGCAGCGGATGCGTCGCCAACTTGGCGATGTTGGTCATCCTGGACGTCGCCACGATCACCTGCGCCCCATAGACGCGGAGGGCTTCCTTGACCCGCAGGCCGGTGATGGGGTTGGTCTCGGTGATGTCGGTGCCGATGAGCAGGAGCACGTGGGCCTTCGTGATCTGCTCGTAGCCGTTCATCATCCGCCCGATCCCGGCGACATGCTGCATGGCCCGCGTGAAATTCAGATGGCCGTACCGGGCGCTGCTGTCCACATGATTGGTCCCGATGGCCGCGCGCATCAGCTTCTGGAACAGGTACAGGTCTTCGTTCGTGCAGCGCGCCGTGATGAGCCCCGCGATCGCGCCGGGCCCGTGCTCGGCTTTGATGGCCGTCATCCGTCCGACCACGACATCCATCGCCTCGAACCAGGACTTGGGAAGCAGTCCGTCCGCCGTGCGGACCAGCGGCCCGCCCAGGCGCTCCTTGCTGTCGATGTACTGGAAGCCAAACCGCCCGCGCACGCAGAGACCGCCGTGCCCTTTGGCGGTCTCCGCCCGATCGCCCCACTTGTTTTTCCAGGAGAGCGGCGAGGTCACGCGCTGGACGCCCTTCCCGCTGGTCTCGATGGACATCTGGCAGCCGTCGGCGCAGTAGGCGCAGGTGCTCATCGTTTTCTTCAATTGCCAGGGCTTGTAGATGTACTTGGAGTACTTGTTCGTGATGGCCCCGACGGGGCAGACCGCCAGGCAGTCGCCGCAAAACTCGCAGGTGAGGCCCTTGTCGCCCTTCGCCACGACGTGGGTGCTGCCGTCCTTCTTGAAGAACTGCAGGGCGTCCACCATCTGCACGTCCTTGCAGATGTTGATGCACTCGCCACACAGGATGCAGCGGTTCATATTGAAATCGAGCACGAGGCTGCGGCGATCCTCCGGCAGGCCTTTGGGCTTGGCGTTGATGAGGTTCGTGACCCCGTGCTGGAAGGCCGTGTCTTGGAGTTCGCAATGGCCGTCGGCGTCGCAGACCGGGCAGTCGAGCGGATGGATCGTGAGATGCTTCTCCACCGCCTTCTTACGCGCCGCGAAGAGATCCTCTCCCTCGCACCGCACCACCAGGCCCGCTTCGGCCTTGGCGGTGCAGGAGCGCACCGGCGCCTTCTTGCCCTCTACCATCACCAGGCACATCCCGCAGGAGCCGAAGGGATCGAAGGTATAGTGGTAGCACATGGCCGGGATGATCTTGCCGGTCTGGGAGATGACGTCGTAGAGCGACACGCCCGCCTTGGCCGACACCACTTGGCCGTCAATGGTCAAGGCAATGGCCGGCGTTTCAATGTCGGGTGCTGTGGCTGGTTTCAATGCCATCTGATTACTCCCGCAGAATGCTCAAAACGGCCGCCAGCGAGGCCGCAGGGAAGATCGGGCACCGAGGCGTACTCTTGTACGTTGAGGTGAACGAGCGACCGAGAACAAAGTTGGAGGTTGTTTTCAGCATTCTGTTACCGATCGCATTCGCCCATCACAATGTCGTACGTGCCGAAGATCGTTACAATGTCGGCGATCATGTAGCCGCGGGCCATGAAATCGAAGGCCCCCATGTGAATAAAGGACGGGGCGCGGATTTTCAAGCGGTAGGGCTTCCCCTCGCCGTTGCTGACGATGTAGAATCCCAGTTCGCCCTTCGCGGCCTCGGTTCCGCAATAGATCTCGCCTTTCGGCGCCTGAAACCCCTGCGAGAACAGTTTGAACTGCTGGATCATGCTTGCGAGGTCGTTGAAGACCTTGTCCTTCGGCGGCAGCGTCACGCTGGGGACGTCGGCCATGACCGGGCCATCCGGGATCTTCTCCAGGAGTTGGTGGACCATGTTCCGGCTCTGCCGCATCTCCTCGATACGGATCCAATACCGGTCGTACGTGTCGCCGTTCTTCCCCACCGGCACGCTCCACTCGCACTCGCCGTAGGCGGCATAGGCATCAATTTTGCGGAGATCGTAGTCCACGCCGGAGCCGCGCAGCGTCGGCCCGCTCAACCCAAAATTGATCGCATCCTCGGCCGAAATCACGGCGACGCCCTTCGTGCGGGAGAGCCAGATACGGTTGGTCTCGAGAAACGTGACGTACTCGTCAATCTTCGGGGGAAAGTAGTCAACAAAGCGGCGGAGCTTCTCGACGAGGTCCGGCGTGAAGTCCCGCTCGACGCCCCCAATCCGGTACCAGCTCGTGGTGAGCCGCGCCCCGCACAGCTCGTCAAAGAAATCGAGCAGGATCTCCCGGTCACGGAACGTATAGAAAAACACGGTCATCGCGCCGATATCCAGGGCCTGCGTGCCGAGCCAAAACAGGTGGCCGATGATCCGTTGCACCTCGGCGACAATCGTGCGCAGGTACTCCGCGCGGGGCGGAATCGTCATGTCCATCAGTTTCTCGACGGCCCGGCAGTAGGCGAAGTTGTTGTACATGGCGCAGATGTAGTCCAGCCGGTCGGTGTGGGGGATGAACTGGTGGTAGGTGCCGTCCTCCGCCAGTTTTTCCACGCCCCGGTGGAGGAACCCCAGGACCGGGATGGCCTTGACGATCCGCTCGCCTTCCAGCGCCAGCACCACCTTCAGCACGCCGTGCGTGCTGGGGTGCTGCGGCCCCATGTTGAGCATCATCTCCTCGGTCCGCAGCGTCGGCAGCGCGAGGGTTTCCGGGTGCTCCGGGTCCACCTTATAGACGGTGGTACGCTGGTCTTCCAACGGTGTCGTCATGGTCCCCTACGCCGTCTTCTCCCCAATGAAGGGGAACGTGTCCCGCCAGCCTTTGCCGCGGACCGGAAAGTCCTTGCGCAGCGGAAACCCTTCCGGATAGTCGTCCGGCATGAGGATCCGCACGAGGTTCGGGTGGTGGCGAAACCGAATCCCCATCATGTCGTAGACTTCGCGTTCCATGAAATCCGCGCCTTTCCAGATGTCCGTCATCGAATCCACCACGCAGTCGTCCTCCGGGACTCGGGCCTTCACGCGGATGCGCACCCGGCGTCGGATGGAATAGAACTCGTAGACGATCTCGAAGCGTTCTGACTGGTCCGGCCAGTCCACGGAACTCACATGGACGATATAGTCGTAATCCAGGTCCGGGGCGTCGTGCAGGTACCGGCAGACCTCATGCAGATGCTCACGCGCCACCTGGATGGCCAGATCGCCCCGCCATTCCACGGCCTTCTGGAAGGCCTGAGGAAACGCCTGCTGGATTTTTTCGGCGACGGGATGCACGGGCTACGCCTCGATCTGCTCGGGGGGCTTTTTATAAAACACCCGCCGCTGCATGATCTGCTCCTGCAACTTGAGGATGCCATCGAAGAGGGCTTCGGGCGTGGGCGGGCACCCCGGCACGTACATATCCACGGGGACGAACCGATCCACGCCCTGCACCACGCTGTAGCTGTCATAGATATTGCCGGACGTGGCGCAGGAGCCCATGGCGATCACGTAGCGCGGCTCCGGCATCTGATCGTAGATTTTGCGGATCACCGGCGCCATCCGGACACAGACCGTGCCGGCGACGATCATGAGGTCGGACTGCCGCGGCGAGGCCCGAAAGACGCCGGCGCCGTACCGGTCAATGTCGTAGCGCGCGGACACCGCGGCGATCATCTCAATGGCGCAACAGGCCAGGCCGAACGTCATCGGCCAGAGCGAGCCCTTGCGGGCCCAGTTGACCGCCTTTTCGATCGTCGTCAGGGTCAGTCCCAAATCGCCGTCCTTGTCGTGCCCACGGGAAACCTGGATGAGGCGCAGATCCGGCGGGCTCTTGTCCGTCAGTCCCATTCTAGCGCCCCTTTCTTCCAAGCGTAGACATAGCCCACGACGAACAGCCCGATGAAGATCATCATTTCCACCAGGCCGATCACGCCGATCTTATCGAAGGCGATGGCCCAGGGATAGAGAAACAGGATTTCAATGTCGAAGATCACGAACAGCATGGCGATGATATAGTACCGTACCGGGAACGGCATGCGCGCGTCGGAGAAGGGTTCGCTGCCGCACTCGTACGCGCTGAGCTTTTCCGGATCAGGCAGCTTGGGCTGGAGAAAATAACTGATGACGAGCGTCCCTACACCGAAAGCGAAGGCGACGCCGATGAACACCAGCACCGGAAAATAATTCGCCAGATAGGACGTAAGATGTGAGGCGCCGTCCATCCGATAGCCTCCTAAAAAACCGATAGCCTCCTAAAAAACAAGGGCTTATGATTAAGAGGGAAATTCTAGCATCGCAATTTCCGGCAAAGCAAGCGACCAAAAGACCTAGACGCTCATGGGGCTTACGGCGGTCATGCCGGCCTAACCCCTCGGCAATTCACGGCATTCTCTTGACATCGGAATGATATCTGCTATCCTGGCACCGATACGAACCAGGAGGGAACACGTGGGCAAGACGTTGCGTCAGATGGAATGGGGTCGATCCCTTATGGCCATGGCCTGTGCCGGCATGCTGCTCGGAACCGGCGCCATTGCCTTCGCCGAGAGTACTCCCCCTCACTCCACGAGTCTGCCCGCGAGCAAATTGGAGAGCGAGCAGGCCCTCGCTCTTCAAAGCGGCTACGTTCAGGCTTTTCCGGAGCCTGCGTCGGGGATGGTGATCGACGCCCGCGAAGCCAAGCGGCTGTTCGGCGAAGGGGATGTCCTCTACCTCAAGCTTGCGCCCACGACAGATGCAAAGGTGGGCGATTGGTTCACCCTCTTCAGACCCACCACGCACATGTACCACCCGATCACACGGGAGTACATGGGACGGATGGTCTCCATCCGGGGCATTCTCGAAATCGCCAAAATACCGGGTGACGGCGTGGTGGAAGCCCTGGTCGTGCGATCATTCGATGCCATGGCCTCGGGCGATCTCCTGAGGCCGTACAAAGCGCCGCCGCCGGTGCCCGCCCAGCAGGTCACGAGCGGCACGCTGACGGGGATCGTCCTTGATTTCAAAATCCCGCGACAGCTTACAGGTCAGTTAGAAATCGTCTACCTTGACAAGGGAGAGATGGATGGGGTTGCCCTGGGCGACCGTTTCACGGTGTCCCATCGAGGCCGGCGGCTCTCCGCGACAAGCAAGAACCCGGACCAGGCGGTCGCCGAACTCAAGATCATCAGTGTGCAGGCGCGGACATCGACGGCGGTTGTACTCCAGAGCGCAGACGTCATCCGGCGCGGCGACATCATTCATCGCCTGTCCCCTCCCGCCGTCCCACCCAGGGAAAACGCTTCCGACGCCATGGCGGATGCGACGACCACCACCCCACCCATGCTGTCCCGGCAAGAGCTCGCGGCGGTGCACTTCGCCTTCGACAAATGGCACCTCTCGGATGAAGACAAGAAGACCCTCGCCGAGCATGCGGCCTATCTCAAGCAGAACCCCATGCTCGCGATCACCATCGAGGGCCATGCCGATGAGCGGGGAAGCCGCGAGTACAACCTCGTCCTGGGAGAAAAGAGAGCCAGGGCGGTTCATGCCTACCTGCTGGCCTTCGGTCTCGCGAATCCCATGCGCATCACGAGCTTCGGCAAAGAGCGTCCGCTGTGCATTGAGCCCGACGAGACCTGTCATGCGATGAACCGCCGGGCCCACCTGACGGCCGGGAACTGATTGCTGTCATCGGCTTTGCTTCTTTGTCTGTCCATGTGCCTCAGTACCTCCAAGTAGCCGTCCCCCGCCGCCTCTACCGCGTCTTCACGTATGCGACTCCGCCCGGCATGCCGACGGGCTGGGCCCCCGGGATGCGGGTGCGTGTCCCGTTCGGACGCGGCACGCTCACGGGCTTTATCGTGGCCGTCACGTCCGAACCTGAAACCGGCGGCAAAACCACCCGCATCCGAGAGGTCCTTGCGCGTCTGGAAGATACACCCAGCATGTCGCCCGACCTCCTGGCGCTCACCGAATGGGTGGCGGAGCACTACCTCGCCCCATTCGGCCAATGTCTGCGTCTGGCCTTTCCAGGATCCTCCGAACGGGTACGCTCCACCGCACACGCAAAACGCACGGCTGCGCCCTCCACAATCGCCGCCGTTCCCGTCCCCGATCAGCCCACGTGGACTGTTCCACGCGCCACGCGGAACGAATTGCCGGCTCCGCTCCGCAAGCGAGTGTTGGACGCCGTCGCCCGCCACGCGTATGAGCGCATCCTGCTGCCCGCCGCATCAGATGCGCGGCTTGACCTCTACCACGACGCCATCCAAGCCGCGTTGGACCAGGGACGGACTGCGCTCGTGCTCGTCCCCGAGACCGGACGGGTCGACGCCCTCCATGCTTTCTGGGCGACCTGCTGGGGCACGCGCTGCCAGATGTATCATGCCGGACTGTCACCGGCCGACCGCCGGCAGGCCTGGACGCGCATCCAGGCCGGAGACGCCACGGTCGTGACCGGAACCCGGTCTGCTCTGTTCGCCCCGCTCGCCGACGTGGGCCTGATCATCGTGGACCAGGAAGATCATCCGGCGTACAAAGCGGAGACCGTCCCACGGTACGACACGCGCGTTGTGGCGGCCGAGCGCGCCAGGCGCGCAGGCGCGGTGCTGGCCCTGGCGTCGGCGCATCCGTCGCTGGAAACCGTGTACGCAACGGGCGCCGACATCGGCGCACTCGGTCTCGTTGCCCCGCAGACCGACGCGCCGACGCCAACGCCGACGGTAAAAGTGGCGGACTTGCGCGAGGCGCCATTCGGGGATATCCTGAGCGTGCCGTTGTCCAACGCCATCGCCGCTCGCCTCGCCGATCGGCGCACCGTCCTTCTCTTCCTCAACCGTAAGGGGTATGCCTCGGTGCTCGTGTGCCGCGACTGCGGCCTGGCTGTAACGTGCCCTGCCTGCGCCATCGGCTGGACCTTTCATAAGCGCGAGGGCCTGTTGCGGTGCGGCTCCTGCGGGCACACCGGGCAGGCGCCGGAACGCTGCCCCGCCTGCGCCGGCACCCGCCTGGCCCCGTCCGGATCGGGCACTGAAGCCCTTGAAGAAACGGTGCAAGCACGCTTTCCGTCCGCGCGGGTCGCGCGCTTGGAGCAGCGCCGGACCGGCGGGGACGAGGCGAACGCGGCCATCCTGGCCCGCTGGCAGGCGAAGGCGCTCGACATCCTGATCGGCACCCAACTGGTCGTCACGCGAACCCCGCGCCCGGTCGCCTCGCTTGTGGGCCTGGTGTATCCCGATGCCGCCCTGCATCTGCCGGACTTCCAATCGTCCGAACGCGCCTATCACACGCTCCGCGACGTGATGGCCCTCGCCGACCCGACCGTGCCCGACGCGGAGATTGTGCTCCAGACCTACGTCCCCCAACACCATGTGATCCGCGCGCTCGCGGAGCGCACCCCCTCCATTTTTTATGAACACGAACTGGCGGCCAGACAGGCGCTGGGCTACCCGCCGTTCGGACGGCTGATCGGGCTGCGCGTGAGCGGGACGAAGGACGCGCTCGTGGACGCCGCCGCGACCAGGTGGGCCTCACAGGTGCGCGCGGCGAGTGGTACGTCAGCGAGTAAAATCGACGTGCTCGGCCCGATTCCCGCCACGCCGGCCCGTGTGCGTGGACGATTCCGGCGGCAGCTCATGGTGAAGGGACCGGATGCGGTCGCGCTTCGGCACGCCGTGCGCGCCACGTTGGCGGACCTGGAACAGACAAGCCGTGCCGGCGGCCTGCGCTACGACATCGACGTCGACCCACAGAGCCTGATGTAAGGGTGATGGCCGTACTTACGGCGCCGAGGGTCGGCGGCGGCGCGCGCGCTTGGCTCGTCGCATCTGAACGGTTTCTTCGATCAGCTTCAACTGGGTGATCAGGTGTTCACGGATCTCACGATCACCGATGCGGAGCGCTTCGGCACAGCGCTCCACGGTGATCCGTTCTTCAGCATCGAGATCTTCCCATGCTTCAAGGACGCGGCGAAGGGGGACGGCATGCCCCGTTCTATCGCCATACAATGGTGACGTCGCCTCTGCAGTGACGTGTCCGTGCCACGCCGGCCCTTTCCCGGTTCGCAACCAATCAACGTTTCGTTTTGTGAGATAGGCCACTCGATACAGCCAGGCATCCGGAATCTCTCCGCGGCTTATTGCAGAAATGATGGACTGGGGCTTGATCTCAAGGCTGGCGGCAAGCCGCGCCTGCGTTTTGAGATCAAGAGCGACAATGAGACGTTCAATTATTTCGCGGGGTTCCGAGCCCATTCCGTTTAGCTTATTTTACGGTTGACATTAGATAAGTTTAGACTTATAATCTTTTACAGCTTGCTTGACATGACAAGCATGATGCTCAAAAAAAAGATCAAGATCCGCTCAGTAGAGATCGGCATTCCCTTGGCCCAGCTTGCCAAAGAGTTGGGCGTCTCACGCCAATTCGTCTACCAAGTCTGCGCGGGCCAGCGCCTGACATGCCGTATCCGAGGATACATCTGCCACAGGTTGGGCTTGCATCCCGCCCAACTCGGGTGGCCTGATATCCAACCACCGAAACACCCCATCGGTATGACCGGCGGTATGGCCGGCGAAAAGTCTAGCCTCATTTGATGGAGGATTCAATGACGATTCTTCTTGTTGATGACGAGGCCGCGATACGGCAACACGCCCGGAGTATCCTCCAGGCGCATGGCTACAGAGTCCTGGAGGCAAGCGGGGGGATGGCTGCCATGCACATCTGCCAACAACACGAAGGCCCGATCCACCTCCTCCTCACCGATGTCCTGATGCCGGAGATAAACGGACAAATCCTGGGAGAGCATGTGACGGCCCTGCGTCCATGCATACGTGTGCTCTACATGTCCGGCGCGACAAGCGATGCGCTGATCGCGCTCTTCGATCGAACACGGTCGAGAGCCCTGATCCAAAAGCCCTTCACGCCTGACGTCCTGGTCCGCAAAGTGCGTGGACTCCTGAGTGCCGTCCGCTAAGGCCCGCGTAGAGCCGTCAGCACCCCGACGAATAGGTGTAGTCGTCCAGCCTGCCGTCCTTGTCGAAGAACAACTCAATCTTGCATTGGTGGGGATTGATGCCGCCCAGCATCCGCGCGGTGCCGCCGGAGATGCGGTAGTAAGTCCACGTCTCGCCGCCCCAGAAGCGCGGCGAGGTGCCGGAGGGCGTGCCCCATTCCTTCTCGAACCATTCCTTCGCTTCGTGGCGCTGGGCCGCCGGCTTGAGGGACTGTTCCAGATAGGGATTGCCGGCGCACCCGACCGTCAGCGCCACCAGTCCCAGTAGTATCACCACACGTCTCATATATGACCTCATGATCGTGTTTGCAAAGACCGCACGGTTTGCCTAGAATAGCATAACTACCCTGGCTGTCCGACGGACATTTCTTGAGGTATTGTCTCTCCGCCATGTGTGATCGAACTGGCGGGTCGCGCAAGCGTTATTTATATGGAGGGAGACCCATGCTGATCTTCTTAGACACCGGCAACACGAAAGAAATCAAAGAAGCGGCCAGTTGGGGGGTGCTGGACGGCGTGACGACCAACCCATCCCTGGTCGCCAAGGAAGGGCGCAGCTTCACGGACCTGCTCGTGGAGATCTGCGCCATCGTAGACGGGCCGATCAGCGCGGAAGTCGTCAGCGTCGAAGCCGACGCGATGATCAAGGAAGGCGCGGCCCTTGCGAAGATTCACCAGAACATCGTGGTGAAGGTCCCGCTGATCCCGGAAGGGCTCAAGGCCTGCAAGGCCATGGCTTCCGACGGGATCAAGGTCAATGTTACCCTGTGCTTTTCGCCAACCCAGGCCCTGCTGGCGGCGAAGGCCGGCGCCTGGTGCGTCAGTCCCTTCGTTGGGCGGCTGGACGACATCAGCGAGCACGGCATGGGGCTCATTCAGGACATCGTGACCATCTACCGCAACTACCACTACAAGACGAAGGTGCTGGTCGCCAGCGTGCGGCACCCGCAGCACGTGGTCGAGGCCGCCAAGATCGGCGGGGACATCTGCACGATGCCGCTCACCGTGTACAAGCAACTCGTGCAGCACCCGCTGACCGACCTTGGCCTCAAGAAATTTCTGTCGGACTGGGACAAACAACACGTTCCCAAGGGATAACCGCGTCGTGATGCGCCGCATGTTGTTCCACCGCCCTCTTGACCACCGCCGAGACGTTGACTGAACATATTGATCCATTGCATGAACACAACCCGCGTTCGGAAGCGTGGCGCTTCAGAAACACGTGTCTCGCACAGACCCCTGTATCAAACAGGGCTCTTCGTTTATCCGATTCGATACAGTCAAGGCTGGAATGAAGAGGGCACAGTCGTTCGCTTGCGCTAACGAGCCGGAGAGTCCGCGGTCGGTACGGTGAAGAAGAACCGGCTGCCCTGACCTGGGGTGCTCTCCACCCAGATTCGTCCTCCGTGCAGTTCGACGAGATTTTTGGCGATGGGAAGGCCCAGGCCCGATCCCCGCTCTTCCGTGGGCGCCGACTCGCCCCGGTAGAACCGATCAAAGACCCGGTCCAACTCGTGCGGCGGGATGCCACGTCCCGTATCGCTCACGCTGATCTGCACGGCGCCGCCGTCGCCCAGGCGCGACTCGACCCGGACCTCGCCGCCGGCGGGGGCGAATTTGATCGCGTTCTGAACCAGGTTGGTCAACACTTGCTGGAGTTTGTCCTGGTCTCCACGGACCACCGGAAGGTCGGCGGAGCAGTCCGTCCGCAATACGACGCCCTTCTCCTGGGCCATGCGCTGGAAGCTTTCCGCCACCTCGGTGACGAGGGTCCGGACACGGACGTCCCCCACGCGCAACTTGACTTTGCCCGCTTCGATCGTGGCCAGGTCCAGGAGATCGTTGATCATCCGCGTCAGCCGCTCCACGTGGTACCGGACCCGCTCCAGGTAATATCCTTGCTTTTCCGTGAGGGCGCCGGCCAGTCCGTCCTGCATGTTGTCCACATAGCCCTTGATCGAGGTCATTGGCGTCCGAAGCTCGTGCGACACCGTCGAGACGAACGCCGATTTCAGCATATCGAGTTCCTGAAGCCGCGCATTGGCATGCTCCAACTCTCCGGTCCGTTCCTGGACGCGCCGTTCGAGGGTCTGCGCGAGCTGCTCAAGCTGCTGGTAGGCCCTGGAGATGGCGCGGTCACGCTCGCTCAAGGAAGCGGTCATGCGATTGAAACTCTCGGTCAACTGTCCGACCTCGTCATGGGTCGTCGGCGCCGCCGAGGCCGTGAGGTCCCCTTCCGCGATCCGATTCGCGACCCCGGCCAGGTTTTTCAGCGGCGTGATGATGCGGCGCGCCAGGATGACGGTCAGCGCGATCCCGAACAGAATGATCAGCACCGTGATGAGGATCGCCGTTTTGACGATGGCGTTCAAGGCCGCCTGCATGTTCGCTCTGGTCATGCCGACTTGCACCACGCCATACGCGATGTCAGGTGAGGCGGGTGTCGGCGCGTCGAATGAAAACGGCGTCACAGGCTGCCGCGCCTGGCTTCGCCGCAGGACTGGAACCGCCACGTCATCCAACGCCTCCACGTCGGCCGGCACAAAAAATACGCCGACGCCCTCGTGAGTTGACCGGAGGGGCGGCGTCCCCTGGCCGTGCGCGGTGAACGGCGTGACGATCGGCGTCCGCGACGCGGCATTGAGGACGGCGGTGACGAAGTCGGCAGGCGGATACACCTGCCCTTTTCTCTTGGCGGCCAACTGTTCTCCCTCCAGGCCGGTGAACACCACGTAGGCGACGTCCTCCGCTTCCAGGACCCCGTCTATGAGTTGCTCAAGGCCTTCCCGATCTTCGATAATCAGAAGATGCCGACTATTGTAGGCCAGATTCTTGGCCAACAGGATCCCGGCATTGATCAGTGCGGTCTTCATCAGCTTGGCCTGTTGCTGAATGAAATACCAACTGAGGCCGGAACAGACCGCAATGATGATGAGGCTGATGAGCAGGATGAGCTTGGTCCGCAGACTCACGAAGCGGCCGGGTCTGCGCGCGGCGCCCTCAATACAGTTCATCGGCATGCCTCACGACCTCCGGTGGAAGCGTGATCCCCAGGAACTTGGCGGTCTTGAGATTCAACGCCAGGCGGAACTGATGCGGTGGCATGGACGCCGAGTCCGGACGGTACTGATCGAGCAGGATTTTCCTGGCCAGCAGGCCGGCCTGCCGGCCCGCACCTTCATAGCGCACCGACAACCCGATCAACGCGCCGTTGCGCGCCAGTTCGGACGAGAATCCGATCACCGGCACGTTCGCATCCAGCGCCGCCCCCATGACGAATTTCAGGGAGTCTTCAGTTAACACCGTGCTGTCGGGCACCAGCCACAAGGCTTCGACCTGTTGCAGCAGCGCCCGTAACGTACCCGGCACATCTTTTTCCTTCCGCGTCGGCCGCGCAATGAGATCGAGCCCCATGGACTTCGCCAGGACCCTAGCCTCCTCCACCAAGCTGCCGTTTTTCTCGGGATCATACAGGAGGCCGAGACGTGTGCGGCCCGGCAGGGCCATCTGGATGGTCGTGAGTTGGCGGTCGAGCGGCACGGCCATGCTGACCCCGGTGAGGTTCGGGGCTGTCAGGCTATGCTGGTCCGAGTCAAGCACCATGCAGAAAATGACGGGGATATCGGGAAGCTCCAGCGTGGTCGCCAGCGCGGCTTTGAATCCCACGGCCAGCACCAGGGCGGCGCCGCCGCCGCGAATCTTGCGCGCGAGCTTCCGGCCTCGCGCAAGGTCGCCCTGCATGTCGTACTCGACAACGGTCATGGACGGAGGCATCGCGGCCTTGAAGCCGGTCACGGCCTGGTTGTAGGCGGCAAGGTCGGCCGATTGGAGGATCGCAACTTCGGCGGCGCCGACGGGATCGGGCGCCAGGAATATCAGCAGCGCGAGGAGGGCGACGGCGAGAGACAAGGGCGCCGCCGTTACCCGCTGTGCTTGCCGATCGCCGCCATGTAGATCGTGGATTGGGTGACGCCGTCGAGGTTCAGAAACGCGTCAATTTCCCGATCGAAAAATCCGCCGACGTTCAGCGCGCCGAGACCGAGAGCATTGGACACGAGATTCAGATTCTGCGCCACGTGGCCCGCCTCCAGCAGCACGAATCGGTAGCCGCGATCCTGGTACTTGAAGATCGAGCGTTCAAAGAAGGCGGTGATGAATACGATCAGCGAGGCGCCGAGCGCAATGTCAGGCTGAATCATAGCCTGAGAGACCGTCCCGGTTTCGTCTCCCGCCCGAAGCAGGCGAAGATGGTTCTTCGACGGATTGTAGTGATAGAGCCCGGCTGTGAGTCCCTCGATCCGGGCGGTGTGGAAAAAGATTTCCAGGGGATACAGCGCCCCCGCCGACGGAACTACGCGCAACGAGTGGGGGACGTCGCTGTCCGTGCGCGCTCGACTGACGCCATAGCCGTAATGGAGAAGAGTCGCCAGGGTCTGCAACGTCAGCGGACCGGTGGTGAACTCCCGAACAGAGACGCGCGTGGTGATCGCCTGCTCCAGGGAGAGTTGCAACGGCGCCAACGACCGCGGCAGCTCCACCATCGGGTAGCCTTCAAACGGCAGGGACTCGTGAAGCCGGGCGAGGTGGTCGCGAACGTCCTGATCGGTGGCCGAGGTTGAAAACCTGCCGTTCTTCGAGTTTTCGTGGAACAGCTCCCAGGCATGGTCCTCGTTGCCGGGAGACAAGAGCATATCCTGCCACTGGTTCCGATTCATCACGGGCGCCTCTCGATCACGGAAAGGGGTGGGGCGCGGGATTATCCCCGCCTTCCGGCGTAATCCCCGCGTACCCAAGTTTCTGAGGGACCTCCCATAGCCGTGTCCCCCCTAACGCCCTGATGGTGTGACCGAAAAACAAGGGGTGAAACCCCGGAATCACGGCCCGAATCACCGAGAGCCCGAGACCGCGCACGTCCTCGCTCGTGACGTCGGCCAGAAGGAGGCGGTGGCCGACGGCCCTGATCCTGCCATGGAGCGTCTGCAGATCCTGTCCCGAATCGCCTGTGGAGAGGTTGTCCATCTCCTGAAAGTCAATCTGGCGCGGCGCGAAGAGAAAATCGGCCAGCGGCGTATTCATCGGATCGCAGTACAGATTCCCATGGTCGTGCAAGCTCACCACATTCTCATAGTGAGGGCCGGGCACGAGGCGCGGCAGATGGTTCCTGGCCCATTGGGAAAATAATCTGGTGTGCGCCAGTTCCTCCAGGCTCTTCCGAACGGCCCGTTCGGGGTCCAGGTCGGCCGACGCGGCGAAGACGAGCGGAGCGGCTTCCTGCGCCTCGCTGCGCAGGACGGCCAGAATCGTCGTGACGCCATGGTCCATCGGGAGGGACAGCAACGTGACGGCGCCGCCCATGCGCTCGAACCGCCGCACGAGGTCACGGTTAGGATCGCTCAACGTTCGGAGGCGGATGCGCGGCCTGGCCAACCGGGCCTGCCAGGTGATGGTAAAGGCGTCCCGCTCGATGACCTCGCACACGGCGGAGGCGGCCGCCCGGTTCGGGTCCACATGGCAGGCAAGGCCGGTGGAGACGGACTGGGCAATGGGGTGCTCGCCGTTCTCGTAACGGGAGAACAGGACGATCATGGGGACCGGCACATGGCAGGTCTTCCCATTCGTCAGATCGTAAGCCGGCGCCCAGCGCACCGGCGTGGTCGGTTCAAACGGGACATAGGGAAAGTCTTCCCGCGCGTATTGCTCCCGGCTATACAACGCGAACTCACCCGGCGGGACGCACGGGAACGGAGCGGATTCGAAAGAGGCCAGGGGGAAATCATGGGCGTCGTAAATGGTGGCGCAGTACCGTTCCACCGCCTCGCCGACGGCCTTGGCCATGGCGATGGCCCTGTCCGTCGAGGCCCCGCCTCCACCGGGGACTCCGGCGGTTTTGTATCCGCTGATGGCGCTGGTATCGCAGGCCGAGGCAAAGAAACAAAAAAAGTCCGGGCTGCCCGCGTCGTTCGGCGCTTCCCGTACCTCGCGGATGATGCCGACGTGATCGTCAACGAGATCGTCCACAACGTCAAAGAGACGTGGAGCAGCGGGGCGCACCTCGTTACCTGTCGCCCGCGTCAGGCCAGGCAAAGTTCGGTTGATAGGGAGTCACGGACGGCCGCGTCATTAAAGGACTGCACGTCGGACAACGGGGAATTTTGAGGACCTTGCGTGCTCTCACCTCTGTGGCGAGCAGATTCACCTCGATCACTGTGCCAACTTTGGGGAACGGAAGCGCGTCACTGTACAACTTAATCAGCTCAAAGGCGGCAATATTGGCGACGATGGAGGCCATCGAGGGATGGAATCCGATCGCTCCTTGTCCCTCGAAAGCCATGGCTTCAGTCACAGGCCGGGGCTTCTCACCGTGCGTCTGGCTGTTCCGACGAATACGCAGGCACTCGTAGCAGGCGGTCTCGCCGGGCACGACCAACGGCCCCACATACCCGATCAAATCCTGGAGAAGCACCGGCAGGAAGTGGCGGTTTTGCCGAACGCAGAGCTGGTTCCATTCATGCATGGCCTCCCGGTCGCCGACATCGGAGGCGGCGATGAGGCAGGCGAACGGCTCCGAATCGAACTTTTCTGTCCATTCCTGAGGAGCTTTTAACGATGCCGGCCATTGGTCGGCTTTCACTGTGCCCGCGTCATCGAACAGGCGCAGATTGCGCAAACGGGGATGATCCACGACCCGGACGTTCTCCACCTCCGAGGCCGCCAATGAAACGGCCAACTGGCGGGAGATGCAGTTGACACCGAGGATGACGAGCGCGCGCCTGTTCAAACGCTCCGTCACCCGCTTCGTCTTTTCGCCAAAGTGCCAGTAGAAAATATCGAGGTGGCTTTCAGGGCCGGCCGGCGCCTCCCCGCAAGGCAGTAACAGTCGCCTGTCGAGCAACTGCTGGGTGAGTGTCTCGATGGTCGGCCCTGCATCGGGATCAAACAGTGCCAGAATGTCTTCACGGGTCGCCCCGCCGTTGCCGGCAACGGCCAGGATTTTCTTTACCGCGTCGGCCGCCCCTTCTCCGGCGATTTTGAATTCCGTGCAGCCCCGTTTGAGGATAACCCCATCGCCGGTCTCGATGACGTGGACTGCCGGCGCCTGTAATTTGATCGTAGATCCCACTGCCATCCACCGTCTCCCTTACATCATCCCAGCCAAATCGGCTGGGCATGAGAGTCTCTACCTCTAGAAGGCTCTCATGCCGACACCAGCTCATTTCGTTCATGCCCTCCTACACATTGTGCACGCACTCATACAGCCAGCCGGCAAGGGCCGGGGGGCCTTTTCGCCGTCCTGCGGAGAGCCGGTTCCGATGGCAGAGCCGACCGTGCTCAGGTCTTCGAAGGTCCATTCGTCGCTTTGGATGGTGATGCGCTCGCTCGTCTTCGTTCCCATGACGTCCTCCTTGGTTGTGGACTCCTGTGGTTGACTAGGCAAATTCCTGATCTGGTGACTGGCCATTGTCCAGGCGGCGCCCTGGCCCTCCGACAAGGGGTCGGCCCACGACAGTTGTTTCTGGGTGACATCTTGAAGACAGGAGGTAGCAAACTCCGCGCCTCTCAATATCGGATCGTCAGCCAGCCCATGACCCTGCTCCCGATGATCTCTCCAACAGGATTTTCCCGATGCCGGTCATTGAGCGTGTTGAACACCGCCACCGCCACCTCCGCCCGCTCATGCCAGAACTGATAGGCGCCGCGCAGGTTTACAAGCGTGTAACTGCCCACTCTCGTGTCCGGCGCGGTAAAGCCCCCGGCTTGCGCAAAGAATGGAAAGAGGAAGTTGACCGGATAGGAGGCGGCCGCTATATGATGCAGGGCTGCTTCGCCGCTCACCCCATTGTCCCATTCTCCCCGCAATCCCGCGCTGACTTTGTAGGGAGGCGCCCCGCGTTGGGTCAACCCCCCGGCGGCAGCCAAGTCCGAGCTTTGCCACAGTTGCAAGGTGGAATAGTTGGCGAACCCGGTCAGCCAGGTGGTGGCCAGAAACTCGATACCGGCCTCCCCCCCGTAGATATCTGCCTTGCCCACGCTTGTAAAGGTCAGGACAGAGGGATCCGCGGTAGGGACCGCAACGATGAAATCGGAGATATGGTTATAGAACACATCCCCACGGAATCGCAGCCGGTGCCGCAGAAACCACCCCTGATACCCGGCCTCGTAAGAGACAATTTTCTCAGGACTCAGATTTTGTGATCCTTGGCCTCTGGCGGTAAGACCGTCGACCGTCGGGAAGACCGTACGAAGATCCGTGTGGCTTTCCAGGTTATTGGGTGGCCGGTAGGCGACGGCGCCGGAGAGACGAAACGTATGGTCTCGCGCCGGCTTGAACAGCACAGCCAGGCGGGGGCTGTAGGTCGGATTGATCTCCGTATGGAGGTCCCACCGAACTCCCCCCACCACGGTCACGATGTCCGTGGCGCGCCATTCATCCTGGAGGTACAGCCCGAACCGGTTCTCCCGTGAAAATTGATCGAGCACATTGAGCGAGACGGCGTTGTGCCGGTAATTGAAGCCGTAGGTCAGCCGATTCGTGGCGCCGAGTTCCAGTGCATGCTGGGCCTCCAGGTTATAGACATCTTGCTTGTATCTCTGATTGACGTTCCTGTCCCGGTCGGTGAATCTGACGAAGGGCGCGAGGCGCGGATCAGCGAGTTCCTGGCGGTTCTCGCTCCATCTGATCCAGTTGCCTCGAAGAAAAAAATCCCGCCGTTTGTATTCCAGGTTCGCGTACCCGTTCGCGATAGTCGAATTTTCATGGACCACGTCGAAGACCTGGCCGTCGAAGCGGTTGGAATCCACGAGGCCGCCCGTGAAGACCACTTTGGAAAGGCCGGACAGCTCGTACTCCGTGTGCACATTGAACTTATCGGCGCGCAGGGCCAGTTGGTTCCGGTCGCTCCACTTCTGGTTCTGGTCGCGGCCCAAAGAAAGGCGGTAGCCGAATTTTTCGTGCGTGCCGGCTTGAATCGCCGCCGACCTGATCGTGCCGAACTCGCCGCCGCCAAACTGGAGCATCGTGCCGTTGCTATTGCTCTTCATCTCTTCCGGGGACTTTGTGATGATATTGATGACACCATCGAACGCGTTGAACCCGTAGATCGCCGAGGCCGGGCCTTTCAACACCTCGATCCGCTTGATCTCAGGCAGCGTCACCGGAAGCAACATCCAGAAGACGCTGCCGTAGGTATCCTCGTAGATCGAGCGCCCATCCACCAAGACCAGCAATCTATTGGCCGCTGCCTGGTTGTTCCCACGGACGCTCACGTTGAAGTCCGCGCCGGTCATCTGCATGACTTCCATGCCGGGAATGCGCCGCAGCAGCGTGGGGATATCCGTGGCGCCGGAATGCCGGATGTCCTCGTCCGTGATGACGTAGACGTTGCCGGAGGCTTCCGTGATCGGCACCTCGTGGAGGTCCGCGATGCTGACGTCCTGGTCCTTCAGCATCGCCAGTTCCGGAATGGAACCGTTCAGGTCGGCGGCGATGCCGAGAGCAGGCTGGACGGCAAGGCAGGCGGCGACCAGCAGAACATGCGCGAATTGCAACAGCCTGCCAAGCAAGGTCACGGTTTTTTCTCTTTAAGGCCCATCTCTTTGATCAGGCGGGAGAGGTGCGTGCGCTGGAGGCCGAGCAGTTCGGCCGCCTTCGTCTGGCTTCCGCCGGATCGCACCAAGGCCCGGCGGATGACCTGTGCCTTGTGCCGCGCGACGGACTCGTAGAGCGGACGGTCCGGCTCCTCGATGTTCCGCGACGCGACATCAACCGGCCGGAGGAAGAAATCGCCCGGTCCGAGCACGTCGCCCGTTTTCAACACGACGGCCCGCTCAACGGCATTCTGGAGTTCCCGGACGTTGCCGGGCCAGTGATACGCAACCAGTTCCCGCATGGCCTGCGGCGTGATACGCATCACCGGCTTTTTCGCTTCGCGGCAGAACTTCCTCAGGAAAAACTCAGCCAGCTCGGGGACGTCTTCCAGGCGATTCCTGAGGGACGGCAACGTGAGCGTCACGACATCGAGCCTGAAGAACAGGTCCTCCCGGAAGTCGCCGGTCTTGACGGCCTGCACCAAATCACGGTTGGTCGCCGCGATCACGCGGATGTCCACCTGGATCGTCCGCGTGCCGCCCACGCGCTGGAACTCACGATTTTGGATAAACCGCAGGAGCTTGACCTGGAGGCCCGGCTTCAGGTCGCCGATCTCGTCCAACAACACCGTGCCGCCGCCGGCGATTTCCAGCCGGCCGCGTTTCTGCATCATCGCGCCGGTAAAGGCCCCCCGTTCATGGCCGAAGAGCTCCGATTCCAGCAGCTCCTCAGAGAGGGCCGTGCAATTCACCGGCATAAAGAGCCGGTTCCGTCGCGCGCTCCAGTTGTGTATGGAGCGCGCCAGGAGGTCCTTGCCGGTTCCGCTCTCGCCCAGCAAAAGCACGGTGCTGTCGCTCTGGGCCACCGTCCGGGCCGTCTGAATGACCTCCTGCATCGCCGGACTGGCGCTGACCACCACGCCAAACCGGCTGTCCAGCTCAGAGCGAAGAGCCACGGCTTCGCGTTTCAGCACGCCCCGCTCCATCGCTCCGGCAACCACGAGAGGCAGGTACTCGAAATCGAACGGCTTCGTGATAAAGTCGGTGGCGCCTTCCTTCATCGCTTCGACCGCCAACGGGATCGTGCCGAATGCCGACATCATGATCGCCGGCATCTCCGGCCACTCTTTCCGCGCCCACTTGAGGACGGCGATGCCGTTGAGTGCCGGGTCAGGGAGTTGAATGTCGAGAAACAGCAGGTCCGGGGTGACGCGCTGCAGCGCGTCCAAGGCGGCCTGCCCATCAGCGACCGTCATGACTTCGTAGCCCATGCCGGTAAGCCGATCGCGCAGCACCGTGGCGATATCGGCGTCGTCTTCTACTACGAGCACCAGGGTTCCCATCGCGTCTCTCCGATTGTCCCAACTATTTGCCGGCGGGCTCAGTATCCATCGTATTAAGGACGAACCCAGTCAGGGGCTTGGGGTAGAAGTAGGTGGACTTGTGCGGCATGCGGTCGCCGGCGAGCGCAACGGCCCTGACCTCGGCGACTTTGGGAGGATTGATCAGCACCGCAAGCTCGCCGTCGCCGCGCGCCATCGCGGCCAGCACCTCCTCCTCATCCTTGAGATAGAGCAGGCGTTCCTCGTCCTTCGGCTCCATGCGCAGGGCGTCGCGGAACATCATCTGCTGGAGGATCGAGACATCCAGCCGCTCGCGGGCGGACGCGCCCAGCCGGGCCCGACCCGCCGCCGTGAGGGTCAGCACCACGTACCGGGACTCTCCCCGCACAATGAGTCCCATGACGTGCGCGTTGGTCGTCCGCGCCTCATAGAGCGCGCCCATGAACCGTGCGCGCGCCACCGGCTCCGTCTCCTTTGTAAACGCCATCGTCTCCATGGCAAACGTCTCCGCCAGCCGTTGTCGGAATTCATGGGCGGGATAGGGCAGCGGTCCGGGGAGCACGCGGTGTGTCGGAAGAATGGTCAGGCCCGGATCGTCGAGACTGGCAAAATACATCAGGACCCGGTCGGAGGGCAGGGTACCGTGATCGCCCAACGCCTGCCGCTGCGCATTCCGATACCGCAGCGCCGACTCGTACCGATGGTGCCCGTCCGCGATGAACAACGGCAATGGCTTCATGGCCGCCGTGACCCGGTCGAGCGCCCGCTGATCGGTGACGGTCCAGAGCAGATGGCGGACCCCGTCGGCGTCCGTGACGGCGAACTGCGGCTGCCCCCTCTCGACCGTCCGATCCAGGGTCCGGATGATGGCGCCTTCGGCGTCCGGGTAGAGGGAAAAGATGGGGCTGAAGTTGCTCCGGCAGGTCTCCAGCAGCCGGTAGCGGTCGTCCTTCGCGGCGGCGCGGGTGTTCTCGTGCGGAAAGATGCCACCGGCGCCGAACTCTTCCAGGGTGACCAGCGAGAGGAACCCGTGCAGGGTCCGGGTCGGGCCGCCGTGCAGCCGGTACTCCACCGCATACAGATAGATCGCCGGCTTGTCGTCCCGGCGGAGGAGCCCATCGCGCAGCCAATCCTGGAGGAAGCGGTGCGCCCGGGTGTAGCGGTTCTCCTGCAAGTTGTCGTCGGGATGCTCCTGGCCCAGCTCCAGGCGGATGATGTTGCCGGGGTGTCGGGCGTAGAGCGCCGCCTGCTCGGCCGGCCCGATCACATCATACGGCGGGGCTACGACGGACGCGACGTCGCCCACCCTGGCCGGATCGTACAGCACGCCGCGAAAGGGAACGATGTCAGCCATAAATTATTCCTCGTACTGTCATTCACTAGCCTTCTGCTCCTCTTGCTGTCATAGGGTCGCAGGCGGCATGATGAACCGAAAGTCCCGGACATAGGCGGCAATGGCGTCGAGCGCGAGCTGCGCGAAGGGATACGGGAGGGAAAGGGAACCGGCGCGCATACACCCACCAGCCGTCAATGGTTGCGCGACACCATGTAGTCCGCGACCACATGCAGCGCCCGTTTGTGCCGGGAGTCCTCGAGCGGGTCCAGATGCGCCTTCGCGGCCTGCACGAACCCGCGCGCCGTGCCCATCGCGTAGTCAATCGAGCCGTAGCGCTCCATCAACGACACCACCCACGCCAGATCGCCGTGGCTGTCGGGTTTCCTGACCATGACCTCCGCGAGCCGCGCCCGCTCCGCGTCCGTGCAGTGCTTGCGCAGATGCAGGAGGGGCAGCGTCACCTGTCCCTCCCCCAGGTCCTTGCCGAGCGATTTGCCGAGCGACTCCCGCGGCGCGGCATAATCGAGCGCGTCGTCCGCCACCTGAAACGCCGCGCCGACCGCCTGGCCGAACCGGAACAAGGCATCGCGCTGCGCGGGATCGGCGTCCGCCACCACCGCGCCCATGCGGCAGGCCGCCGCCATCAGCGACCCGGTCTTGTGCTCGACGATTTTCAGATACTCCCGTTCGGAGATCGAGGCATCGTCCTTGTACGACAACTGCATCAACTCGCCTTCGGCCATCTTCCGGCAGGCTTCCGAGAGACACTCATTCACGTCCTGGTTGCGAAACCCCACGATGAGGCAGATCGCCTTGGAATAAAGATAGTCGCCGACGAGAATCGCCACCTGATTACCCCACAGCCCGCCGGCGGTCTTTCGCCCGCGACGCAGGTCGGCATGATCCACGACATCGTCGTGCAAGAGCGTGGCCGTGTGGATGTATTCGATCAAACTGGCCAGCAAGACGTCGTCCCGACCGGTGTACCCGGCCGCGCGGGCGCTCAGGATCAGGAGGAGGGGGCGGATCCGCTTGCCGCCGCTGCTGAGGATGTGGGCACACACGGTGTTGACCAGCGCGACCCTGGAATCCAGGTTCTGTCGAATCTGATCCTCGACGGCGCCGAGCTCGCCGCGATAGGACTCCCAGACATCGCTCATTCCCGCAATGGCGCACGTGTTCGCCCGTTCAGGCATGGTCGGATACTAGGTAAGCGCCGGTGGTTTGTCAAGGCTCCCTGGTCAGGGTGTCGGCAGCCTTGGGTCAAAGGGGAACGGGATCGGTGTGACGTACAGGCCAGACCCTTCAAACTGGAATCAGTTCACGCTTCGCCAAGACTTCCGAGGACGTGAGCGGCTCGCGGAAGGTCATTTTCGAGTAGCAGGCGTAGGTCACATAACAATCCTGAAGACAATACTCAGCGATGTCCTTGCCTCGTCCGGCCTGCCACATCTCAGCCACCTGCTTGCCGGATCCGGACTTGGTTTCGACGCCCAGGGCGCGAGCCAGCACGTCCAGCTTGACCCAGCCGCGGCTGTCCCAGTTACTCCAGATGGCGAGCGTGTCGTAGACCGGCTCCGTCCGGAATTTGGCCAGGTTGATCTCGACCGGCGGCCTGACTTGATGAATCACCGACCGCTTCTTGAGAAAGGGCAGGTCGAAGCCGAGACCGTTGTGTGTGATGTACAGGCTCGGGCGGTTCGTGCCGATCCACTCCCAGAATCGCCGCAGCAACTCCTTCTCTCCACCGCCGTACCAGGCCGTCGCCCCTTGTGGCTCCATTGAATCCGAGAAAGCGAGCAGGCCGATGCACACGATCCGACTGAAGGTCCCGTCGAAGGAGGATTTGTCGTAGTCCTTATCCTGCTGCGCGGCTTCGCCCGCCGAGAGCAGATCCGCGCCCTCCATCAGATCAACCCCGGCCAGCCTGGCCCACTCCTCTTTCGGCGCCTGCACCGTCTCAATGTCCAGCACGACTTTCATGGATGCTTCACCCGTTCCCCGCACAGTGCGTCCACCAGCGATTGGTCGGCCGGCGGCAAAGGCATCTGCGGCAAGTCTTCCGGCGCGACCCATCGCAGGTCCTCGCAGCCCAGAGGGCGGGGGTGCCCACTCGCAATCGCACAGGTGAAGAAATGCAGTTCCACAGACTTCTCCGGATACTCGTGGCGGATGACGCGGAACAGACCCGGCTGCGTAATTTCGATGCCGAGTTCCTCGCGCAGCTCCCGGCGCAGGCAGTCTTCCAGCGATTCGCCCGGCGCCCGCTTCCCTCCAGGGAATTCCCACAAGCCTCCCAGGTGAACGTCGGCCCGCCTCTGCGTCATCAAATAGCGGCCCTCGCGGACAATCAGCCCCGCCGCGACCTGGATGGGCGCTGCGCCGGTCATCGCCGGGCCGGCTGAAACGGCCTGCCTGGTTGAAAGGGATAGGTCTTGCAGAAATCCTTCATCGGGCAGAGCAGGCAATAGGGATCACGGGCCGTGCAGACCAGGGCCCCGAAGTCCATCAGCGCCTGGTTGAAGTCATAGCCCTTGCCCCTCGGAATCATCGCTTCCGACAGGGCCCACAACGCGGTCTTCCGCTTTTTCGCGTCACCCGTGCCCGCAAAGACCCGGTGCAAGACCCGCATCACATTGGTATCCAGAATGGGCGCATCCTCCCGGAAGGCGAAAGCCCGGATGGCGCCGGCCGTGTAGCGTCCGATGCCCTTGAAGGCCAGCAGGCGCTCGGGCTCCTTCGGCAGCGTCCCGCCGTACCGCGCGACTGATTCCCGCGCAATAGAATGGAGCCGGACCGGACGAATGTTATAGCCGAGCGGGTACCAGGCCTTCTTCACGTCGGCAATGGGCGCCTCGGCCAGTTCCTCCATCGTGGGATATTGGGCGAGCCACTCCCGGTACTTGGGGAGGACCCGGTCCACCTGGGTCTGCTGAAGCATGATCTCCGACACCAGGATTTCGTACGGCTCGGCGGTCTTACGCCAGGGAAGGTCACGGCCATGCCGCGCATACCATTTAAGGAGGCGCCCCTGAAATTTGCGCTTGTGGCCAGGCGCAACGGAAATCGGAGGCACAGCCCGGCGGCGACGGGAAGAGGACTGCTTGGTGTCTTCCTTCAAGACCGGGAGATTTCAGCGGCAGAGATCAGTTCCTTGGGCAGGAGGAATTCCACGTCCTCTTCGACCACCGTCACCTCTTCGAGCACTTCGCCTCCGTGCGCCTTGAGGTAGTCCACGACCTCGGTGACCAGCACCTCGGGAGCCGAGGCCCCGGCTGAGATCCCGACCGCCTTGATGCCTTGCAGCCAGGCCGAATCGATGTCGGCGCTCGAGTCGATCAGGTAGGAGGGAATTCCGCAATGTTCGCCGAGTTCCCGCAGCCGGTTCGAGTTGGAGCTGTTCGGGGACCCGATGACCAGGATCACGTCCACCATTTCCGTGAGCTTCTTCACCGCATTCTGCCGGTTCTGGGTGGCGTAGCAGATGTCCTCTTGGTGGGGGCCCTTGATCTTCGGGAATCGCCGGTGCAGCGCGCCCACGATATCCCGGCATTCATCCACGCTCAGCGTGGTTTGCGTCACATAGGACAAGCGGTCCGGGTAGTCCACCTGCAGTTTCTCCACATCCGCCACAGAACTGACCAGGTGAAACTTATCGGGAATCTGGCCCAATGTCCCGATCACTTCCGGGTGGCCTGCATGGCCGATCAGGATCAGCTCGTAGCCCTGCGTGTACTCGCGGTTGACCTCGTTATGGACCTTGATGACGAGGGGACACGTCGCGTCAATGATCTTCAAGCCGCGCCGGGTCCCTTCTTCCCACACCGACTTGGCGACGCCATGCGCGCTGAAGATCACGGTCTGGCCGTCCGGCACTTCGTTCAGTTCCTCGACGAACACCGCCCCCTTGACTTTGAGCGAGTTGACGACGTGGCGACTGTGCACAATCTCATGCCGCACGTAAATGGGCGCGCCATAGGCTTTGAGCGATAACTCAACGATATCAATGGCGCGGTCCACGCCCGCGCAGAACCCCCTGGGATTGGCGAGATAGATCTTCATACGAGTCCCTTGATGTACCGTATTACGGCCCTGAATAGCAACTGCGTTGGCTTTGGTGCGCCCGGCTGGAATCGAACCAGCGACCACCAGCTTAGAAGGCTGATGCTCTATCCAACTGAGCTACGGGCGCATCCGTAAGCGGTATTGAATATCCGCCGCATTTGATCGAAGCGGCGGTCCAGCAAGCTCTGAGTGGTCGGGGCGAGAGGATTTGAACCTCCGACAGCCAGCTCCCAAAGCTGGTGCGCTACCAGGCTGCGCTACGCCCCGACGTCAACTCGCCAAAATCATTCCCTTCGCCTTGTCCAACGCGCGTCCACGATGGCTGACGCGGTTTTTCTCGTCGGCCGTCAACTCCGCCAGCGTTTTGCCGAGGTCCGGCACGTAGAAAACCGGATCGTACCCGAACCCACCGACGCCGGCTTGCGATTCGGTGATCCGACCGCGCAGTTCGCCTTCCACCACCTGCTCCCGCCCGTTCGGCTCGACGAGCGCGATCACGCTCACAAACCGCGCCCCACGGCGCTCCGACGGCACACCGTCCAGCAACTGCAACAGCTTGAGAATGTTCTCCTGAAACGTGCAGCCTTCACCAGCAAATCGCGCCGCATAGAGGCCAGGCTGCCCCCCCAACGCATCCACTTCCAACCCTGTGTCGTCGGCCAGCGCGGGCTTGCCGGTAAACGTGGCGGCCGACCGGGCTTTCTTGAGCGCATTCTCCCGATAGGTCGCCCCGTCCTCAACTACTTCCGGAACCCCCGGAAACTCCGCGAGCGATCGAACCACAAGGGGCAAGTCTACCAGCATCGCACGGATTTCCTCGACCTTGTGGCGGTTCCCGGTCGCCACCACCAGTTCGGGAATCAGGACAGCGCCCCCACCAAATCATGCTGCGTCTTGACGAGCGCCATAATGCCGTTCCGCCCCAGCGCCAGGAATTGCTGCAGCTCCGCCTGCGTGAACGAACTTCGCTCAGCCGTCCCCTGAATTTCCACGAACGCCCCCTTGCCGGTCATGACGAGGTTCAAATCCACATCGGCCATGGAATCTTCGGTGTAGCACAGGTCGGCCAGCATCTCGCCCCCCACCTTCCCGACGCTCACCGCCGCCAGATAGTCCTTCAACGGGTTCTTCTTTATGAGCCCCTTCTTGCGCAGCACAGCCACGGCGTCGGCCAGCGCCACAAAGGCCCCCGTGACCGAGGCCGTGCGGGTGCCTCCATCGGCCTGGATCACATCGCAATCAACCCAGAATGTCCGCTCGCCCAGTTCGTCCATATCGGTCACGGCCCGCAACGAGCGACCGATCAAGCGCTGGATCTCCAGCGTCCTCCCGCCTTGCTTCCCCTTGGTGGCCTCGCGTGAAACCCGTTCCGCCGTGGCCCGTGGGATCATGGCGTATTCCGCCGTGACCCACCCGCGATTTTTTCCCCTGAGAAACGGAGGCACCTTGTCCTCGACCGACACGGTGCAGATCACCTTGGTCTCGCCCATCTCGAACAAGACGGACCCCTCCGCGTGCTTGATAAAATTCCGGGTGATCTTCACCGGACGGAGTTCGTCCGGCCGACGGCCGTCACCACGAAGAAATAATGAGGTCGTCATGGCGCCATTATACCGACCCTCATGCAGCGGCGCAATTCGCGCGTTTGCCCGCCCGGCGTCGCTGTCTATCACGACAAGCGGCAGCTTGACAAAGGTGTATAAATGGCAAATATTATACATGTTTTTAGTCGGGACGATGAGGCTATGGAACGGGATAGCCCGCGCGTGTATCGCAGGACCCTAAGCGGGTCACTTAATAGGTATATTTATCAGGTAGCAGTCGCGGTGGGCACAATCTTGCGGCGCCTGGTTGTTATAGATACAATAACCTATGCGAATCACGTTTGATCCGGCCAAACGCGACAAGACATTGGCCGAGCGCGGACTGGACTTCGCTGACGCCGCATTGGTTTTTTCGGGTGTCACCTTGGAGATGGAAGACACACGGAAGGACTATGGCGAGCCGCGCATCATCTGCTACGGCCTCTTGGACGGGCGGATAGTTGTCGTGGGCTATACACCGCGTGGCGCGGATCGCCACGTCTTTAGCATGAGGAAAACCAATGAACGCGAACAAGCCCGGATTGCGCCGCTCCTTGAAGTCTGACCTGGCGCGCGTCGATGCGCATAGAGTGAAGCCTGCGGAGTACGAGGAACTCCCTGAACTCACCGACGACATGCTTGCCCGTGCGAAGGTGAACAAAGGCGGAAGACCCTTTTCGCCGAATCCTCGCAAGCTGATCTCGCTGCGCCTACCCGCCGATTTGATCGAACGCTGGAAGGCCACAGGCCCCGGCTGGCAAACGCGCATGGCTGAACGCTTGAGCAAAGTGCGCTGAAGAAACCTAACCTCTTACTGCAGCCGACCGAAGAGGGGAAAAGGGGTCAAAAGGGGTCAAGTCTTGACATCCTGTTTTCCATAGCGTAGAAAGGGGTCAAAAGGGGTCAAGTCTTGACATCCTGTTTTCCATAGCGTAGCTTCTCCCATGTCTCGCCCACTCCGGCTCGAGTTTTCAGGTGCCCTCTATCACGTTACTGCGCGTGGCAACGCGCGGGGTGCGGTCTTCCTCGATGATGAAGATAGGGTCGCGTGCCTCGCCTGCCTTGAACAAACGGTGCAGCGCTCAGGCTGGCTCTGTCACGCCTACTGCCTGATGGACAATCACTATCACCTGCTGATCGAAACCCCGGAGGGCAATCTTTCGCGGGGAATGCGGCAATTGAATGGCGTTTATACCCAACGCTTTAATCGGCGGCATGGGCGCGTGGGGCATCTGTTCCAAGGCAGATACAAGGCCGTTGTGGTTGAACGCGAGAGCTATTTGTTGGAACTATGTCGCTATGTTGTGCGGAACCCGCTGCGTGCCGGAATGATAAAACGGCTAGACCGCTATCCGTGGAGCAGCTATCCGGCCACGGTGGGGTTGATTCCAACTCCCGCATGGCTCAGCACCGATTGGTTGTTGGGCCAATTTGGACGACAGCGCAGCACGGCACAGCAACAGTACGCGGCGTTTGTCGCGCAAGGCAAGGGTATTGCCGCACCGTGGGCTGAAGTCAAAGGGCAAGTCCTGCTGGGCAAGCAAGCCTTTGCGGAGTCCTTGCGCCCCATGCTCGATGCCAAACAAGCATTCACAGAAATCCCGAGATCGCAACGTTTGCTGCATCGGCCGGCATTAAACAGACTATTTGCCCGGCAAGTTCAAGGCGACAAGATTTTGCGAGACGCGGCGATACGCAAGGCGCACGGTGAGCATGGCTATAGCATGGCAGAAATTGCACGTCATGCCGGAATGCATTACTCTACGATAAGCAAAATCATCAAGGGAGAGCGCTAATGGGAATAGCCGCGTGAACCATTGCGATGAGAACTGTCATATCAAGACCTGACCCCTCTGTTGCTGACCCCTCTGTTGTCTCCTGACCCCTCTGTTGTCTCCTGACCCTGACTGACCCCTCTGTTGCTGACCCCTCTGTTGCACATAAAGTGCGCCTGCCAGCGCTCTACTCTAATTGACTCGTTCAAGAATCCGGTGCTACTGTGCCTTCATGCTTGACCCGCGCCTGCTCAGAGAACACCCCGATGAGGCGCGTGCCCGCCTCGGGGCGCGCGGCCAGGACATTGACTGGGAGGGGCTCCGCAAGGGAGACCAGGAACGGCGCGAACTGCTCGCCCAGGTCGAAGAACTACGCCATCAGCGCAAGACCGCCTCGGATCAGATCGCCACACTCAAGCGGGAGAAGCAACCGGCGGATGCCCTCATGCAAGAGACGAGGGATCTCGGAGACCGCATCAAGACCCTCGAAGAGACTTTACGAGACGCCGAAGAACGGCTGAACGCCATCGCGCTCCGGATTCCCAACATTCCGCACCACTCCGTCCCGTCCGGCACGGACGCCGCCGCCAATCAGGAAGTGCGGCGATGGGGCACGCCGCCCGCATTTGCGTTTCCCGCCAAACCGCATTGGGAGATCGGCGAGGCGCTGGGTATCCTGGATTTCGAGCGGGCGGCGCGCATGACCGGCGCCCGGTTCGCAGTGCTGAGCGGGGCGGGGGCGCGCCTGGAACGCGCGTTGATGAATCTTATGCTAGACCTCCACACCACAACACACGGCTACCGGGAGATCCTCCCGCCCTTCATGGTGAATCGGGCAAGCATGACCGGAACCGGCCAGTTGCCGAAGTTCGAGGACGATCTCTTTCGCCTGCGCGACGACGAGTATTTTCTGATTCCGACGGCCGAGGTGCCGCTGACCAACCTGCACCGCGAAGAAACCCTGAGCGAGGCCCTCCTCCCCCTCAGATACACCGCCGCTACGCCCTGCTTTCGACGCGAAGCCGGCTCCTACGGGAAAGACACGCGCGGCCTTATCAGGCAGCACCAGTTCAATAAGGTGGAGTTGGTGATCGTCAGTGCCGCGGACCAGTCCTACGAAGAACTGGAGCACCTCACGGCCCACGCCGAAGAAGTGCTCAAGCAGTTGAAGCTGCATTACCGCGTCGTGTCGCTATGCGCCGGCGACCTGGGATTTGCTTCGGCCAAGACCTACGACATCGAGGTGTGGATTCCCTCGCAAGGCGCCTTCCGCGAAATCTCGTCGTGCAGCAACTGCGAAACCTTCCAGGCCCGACGCGCGGGCATCCGCTACAAACGACGGGACGGAAAATCGGACTTCGCCCATACGCTGAACGGATCGGGCCTGGCCGTCGGGCGAACGCTCCTGGCCATTCTGGAGAACTACCAGCAGGCGGACGGGTCCGTGGTCATCCCCGACGCGCTCAGGCCGTATATGGGGGGGCTGGAGCGAATTACAAAAGGGACGAGCTAGCTTGGTATGGAGGGGTGGCTGAGTGGACGAAAGCGGCGGCCTTGAAAGCCGTTGAAGGCCTCGTGTCTTCCGTGGGTTCGAATCCTACCCCCTCCGCCACACAGCAGTAAGTCTTTTCCGCCTAACCGGCGAGGCCCTTTCCAGTGTGAACTGGGAGGGGCCTCGCGCGTTCTCCTGCCTGGTTGCCGGAGATTTCCCTTGACACTGATCGGAGCGGCACCTTAAGGTCCTGCGGGGTATCCCAGGTATTGAATATCTGGCGCGTCTGATCGAAGCACCAGTCCAAGGGGAATGGTATTGGATATCGGCCACGTTTGATTGAAGTGGCCGTCCCGCAAGCGAGGTGGAGAGGTGGCCGAGTGGCCGAAGGCAACGGTTTGCTAAACCGTCACAGGGCGAAAGTTCTGTCGCGGGTTCAAATCCCGCCCTCTCCGCCAAACAGAGCTTGCTCGACCCGGAGCTTCGATCAAAAACGACGGGATATGCAACACCTCCAGTGAATATTTCGTGTGCGTGTGTGGCCCTATCGCGTCTTCCTGGCTTCCCGGAACGCATCCGCGCCGGCACAAAGAGACACAAGGACCCAGGGGAAGATCAACCAATAGAAAAGCCCAAAGACGATGACGAACAAAAACGCGAACACCATGGCCTTGTCGGTGCGTCCGCAATAATATTGGCCCATGCCGGGACAGAGCAGACTGAGGAGGGTCGCCAGCGCCGGATTTCTCTCCGGCCTTGTATCCGTGGCCTCTTTCGGCCACAGGCCCGCCAGCTCAGCATGGCAGTATTTGCACCGGTGGGCGCCGACTAGAATGACGCCCCGGCAATAGGGACAGGGCACGGTTTCTAATTTCTGGTCGTCCATACGAGACGCCTCTACTATGGCACGAATTGATCTGCATTCCCACACCACCGCATCGGATGGCAGCCTCACCCCGGAAGAACTGGTGCGGATGGCGAAACAACAGGGCGTCACGACACTCGCCGTCACGGACCACGACACCATTGCCGGCCTACCGCAGGCCATCGCGGAAGGCGAGCGGACTGGCGTAGAGGTCATTCCGGGGATCGAGATCAGCTGCCTCTATGGCGCGACCGAATTGCACATCCTGGGGTATTTTATCAACCCTGACGATCCGCATCTGACTTCCGCGTTGCTCACGTACCAAACCAGCCGGGAGGATCGCAATCCTCGCATCGTGCAACGACTTCAGGAGTTGGGGTGTGAGGTGTCCTATGCGGACATCAAGGCGGCCGCAGGCAACGCGACCGTCGGGCGCCCCCATATCGCGCAGGCGCTGGTCCGCAAGGGCTACGTCGCCAGCGTCTCCGAAGCCTTCGACCGCTACCTCGCGGACGGCGCACCGGCCTATCTTCCACGGCTTCTCCCTTCCCCTGCCGAGGCCATCGGCCTCATCCGACAGATCGGCGGCGTTCCCGTCCTGGCTCATCCCGTCTACGCCTCACGGCTCAACGAGCCGTTTGAACAGGTCTGCGCGACGCTCAAAGGACTCGGATTGCTGGGCATCGAAGCCCTCTACAGCAGCCACAACCGGCAACAGACGGACTACTACCGCAGCATCTCAACCAATCAGGGGCTCGTCGTCACCGGAGGCAGCGACTTCCATGGAGAGACGAAGCCGCACCTCCTGGTCGGGACCGGCTACGGCACCCTCTCCGTTCCGCCTGACTTGCTCGAGCCGGTGAGAGCGCTGGCAACCGGCAGGCGCTGAGATGAGCGGCTCGATACGGAAAAAACAGCGGCCGGGGGAGGGTCACGCATGAAGGAGCACGCAGGTCCACCGCTACAGGGACTACACCATCTGGCGCTTCGGGTGCGGGACCTCCGGAAGTCAAAAGATTTTTATCTGCGCGTCTTCGGACTGAAAGTGGTCTGGGAACCGGACCCGCAGAACTGCTATCTGAGTTCCGGGAGCGACAACCTGGCGCTGCACGAGACGCCGGGAGAGAACGCCAACCGGCCCACCTCATCCCCGAATTCTCCGCTGGACCATTTCGGATTTATTGCCGGCAGCCCGCAGGTGGTACAGGCGTGGGCCGCGTGGGCTGAGCAGAACGGCGTTACAATCGTGAAGCCGCCGAGCCAGCACCGGGACGGCAGCTATTCCTGCTACCTGGACGACCCGGATGGCAACCGCATCCAGATTCTCTACGACCCGACGATCAGCACGGCGCCATAAGGATTTAGTCAATCGGGCGGAAAAACGAATCGTAGACGCCCCAGGCCAGGATAATGACGATCAACGCGTACCAGACATAGTACATCGCGGCATAGGGATCACTCCCATCCTCGGTCGGCGCCGGCACATTCGCAAACGCCATGGAGACAACGCCCAGCACAACACCAACCGTCTGAAGAACGAGCCCTATCCCTTTCACGGCTATTCCCTCCTTGATCTGGTCACCCGCGGATCTCTCAACGCGCTTCGATTGTACAAAAAACCAGTCGCCCGGCACAAGCCCACAGTCCGCGATTGATTTTCTGTAGCCCGGCTGAAACCCTACAGTCCCTGACGATGGCAGCGGAAACAGTCTGTCCGTTTCGGATGACGCGCCGTCAGCGGATACGCCCCGTCTTTCACGTGGCAGGCGAGACAGTCCTTTTCCAGCTTGAGGCCGTGGTGGACAAGATTATTGGGCGTGGGTGGGTTGTTGTCCTTGGGCGACGGCAACAGCGAGACGAACAGGAGCACGGCAATGACCAGGCCGAGAAAGACGACATCAGATTTTTTGAGAGGGCGCTTACTCAATCGTAGGCCGCGTTCAACAGCTCGGCGATGTGGCGCACCTCCACGTCGCCACGCAGGCCGTTCTTGAGTTGAATCATGCAGGCCGGGCATGAGGTCGCCACGATGTCCGCGCCGCTGTCGCGGATCGCCGCGCGCTTGCGCTCGAAAATCTTCTGCGAGGTCGCGTAGTCTTTCACCAGGAACGTCCCCGCCCCGCCGGCGCAGCGGTCGGCGTCCCGCATCTCGACGAACGTGACGCCGGGAATCCGTTTGAGCAGGTCGCGCGGCGGCTTGCTCACGCCCGCCGCCCGCAGGTGGCAAGAAGAATGATAGGTCACGGTTTTGCGGCAGGGCTTGGTCGGCGCGGCTTTCAACCCTGCGCCCGCAAGAAACTCCGACACATGCCGCACCTTCCCCGACATGGCCTCAGCCTGTTTCCGCTCCTCACCCTGGAACCACTTCGGGTAGTCCTTCAGGCTCAACGTGCAGGAGGCGCACCCGGTCACAATTGTGTCGTAGCGGCCCAGTGACTCGACATTGAACCGGGCATAGTCCTTCACGCGCTCCACATGGCCGTAAGTCTCGATCGGCGTCCCCGAGCATTGCTGGCGCGGCAGGACCGGCTCCACCCCATTGCGCCGTAAAACCGCAATCACGGCATCGCCCACGCCATCCTGGAAGTAATTGGCCGCGCAGCCGTGGAAATAGGCCACTGGCCCGCGATGGCCCTGTTCTTCGGTGAGGGAGGCATGGCGCTCGCGCAGCAATTGCGAGGCCAGTCGCGGCAGCACCATGTCGGCCGGTAACTGAGCCGTCGAAGCGAGTTGGTGCAGGAGCGGCGCCAACGTCCGCTCCATCACCTTGCGAGGCAGCGGGCGATCCCACCAGCCCTGTGTGCGTCCCATCAATTTAATCAGCGGTTCAAACAACGAGGGCATCCCCTGCCACGCGAAGATCGCCCCCGCAAGTTTATTGGGATGCTCGGCCCGCTTCTGCATAATCAATTCCGACACGTCCACGCCCGCCGGGCAGACCGTCCGGCAGGACTTGCAGTTGACGCAGGCTTCCACCACCCGCTTGGAGTTGAGGTACTCATACCCCGGCGCGGTCACGATCTCGAACCAGCCCCGTGAGCTCATGTCCTCCGTCTGGAACACGTCGTAGACCGGGCAGACCGAATTGCACTTGCCGCAGGTCGCGCAGGGTTTGGAGAGCCGCACGTAGTCGATATGCTCCGTGAACGGCGTATCGCTGATTTTGACGCCGGGGTTCAGCACGCGCGCCGGGTCGAATGCCGATTTGACCTGCGTGAACAGAGCATAAAGCTCCTCACCGAAGTACTTGCGCACAAATTCTGCGCGCACGCGCCCGTCCCCATGCTCGCCGCAAATGGAGCCGCCGAAGCGCGTGATGACGGTCTGGTGAATCTCGTGATAGCCCGCCACCATCGCCTCGAAGTCGTGCTGGTCGCTGACGTCCAGCAACGGGACGACGTGGGCGTTGCCGTTGCCGATGTGGCCGAAGATCGCCACCTCCACGCCCTGCCCCTTGAAGAACGCCGAGAGATACTGCACCAGTTCGGCGATCCGGTCGGCCGGCACGACGACGTCGTCCACGTAGTTGATCGGCTTCTTCTTCGCGTCGTAGCGGTAAAGTGTCGGGTAGAGCGCGTTGCGGGCCTTCCAGAGCTGCTCCTGATGCTCCTTGTCGATGGCCACGGTCGGGTCTTCGCAGAGGCGATACTTCCGGCAGATGGTTTTGACTCGATCAAGAATTTCCGTGATTGATAGTCCCAGCCCTCCATCAAACTCTGCGAGCAACGTCGCCGCCGCGTCGGCCGGTACGCCGTGCGCCGCACGGCCGATCAGGTTGAGCGTGTTGGCATCCATCACCTCCAGCGCCATGGGCATCAACGGCAGGAGATCGAAGACGGCCTGTCCCACTTCTTCCAAATAGCGAAAATGGATGAGCGCAGTCGCCGTCGCCGTCGGCTTGTCCACGAGCGTGAGCGTCGCCTCACTGATGACCCCCAGCGTTCCCTCGCTCCCCACGAACAGCTTGGGCAAGTCCACGATCCCCTGGTCGAGACCGTCCACGAGGCCGAACAGGTTATAGCCGGTGCTGTTCTTCGATACAGTGGGCTTCTTGCTGCGGATCAAGTCGGCGTGCTTGCGGACGAGCGCGACCGTCTCGGCGAGCGCCGGATGGTTTGCGAGCAGCGCGTCCGTGGCCGGGTCGCCGTCGGCCAGGGCTGCGGCCGTCAGCCAGGCGCCAGTGCTCAAGTGCATCCGGATCGCCTGCACGTTGTCCTTCACGGCACCGTAGCGGAGCGTGTGCGGGCCGGCCGAATTGTTCGCGAGCATCCCGCCGAGCTTGCACATGTCCCGGCTTGAGGGGTCGGGTCCAAACATCAGCCCATGGGGTTCCAATTGTTTGTTGAACTCCGTGAGGGTCAGCCCCGGCTGCACCCGCACCCATTTCTCCTCGACGTTCAGCTCCAGGATGCGCTTCATCCGGCCGCAGTCCAGGATGATCCCCTCGCCTACCGCCGAGCCGGTCAGGTTGGTGCCCGCGGCCCGCGGCGTGATCGGCACGCCGGCAGACACGGCATAGGCGACCGTCTCGGCGATATCGTCTTCGGTCTCCGCCTGGACAACGGCTTTGGGCACCACCTTATAAATACTGGCATCCACCGAGTAGGCCGTAATGGTAGGAAAGTCGTCCTTGACCTTGTCGGCCCCGAGCTTGCGCCGGAGATCATTGCCGATGGCACGGGACTTCTCAGGAAGGATGAGGGCGGGCGCGGCACTCGTCATAGATAAATTCTACCACCATCCATCAGGACGTTCCTGCCACGTTCACGTCGGACGTGCAATACGCACAACGACTAGCCTTCAGATGGATGGTAGATAAACAGGCCGGGCACTCCCTGGTGGTCGGCGCAGCGGGCGGCCCTTCTTGTTGGCGCTTCAGACGATTGACTTGCCGGATGAGCAAGAAAATCACAAAGGCGACAATGAGAAAGTCCATCACCGTGTTGAGAAACACCCCATAGTTGATGGTCGCGGCTCCAGCGGCTTTGGCGGCTGCCAGCGTGGCATGCGACTGTCCGGAAAGATTGAGAAACAAGTTGCTGAAATCCACCTTGCCGAGCACTAAGCCAAGCGGCGGCATCAAGACATCGTTGACAAAGGAGCTGATGATTTTGCCAAAGGCTGTGCCGATGATGATCCCAACAGCCATATCCAGGACGTTCCCACGCATGGCAAACTCTTTAAACTCCTTGAACATCTTCGATCCTCCTTAAGACCCGTTGCGATGGGGCGGGATTTTTCAGGAGACGGGTCGCTGGGCGTGCACATCCAGAGCCAGCTCGACGATTCGCTCTTCGGAGAGGCCAAGGGAGTAGTAATGCCGGTAGTGTCCCGCCATGGCCTCGGGGTACCCCTGCTCCGGCAGCATGCCTTCCCGAATCGTCTTGACACGGTCGAGGACGTGCTTCACCAGATCAGGGCTGATTTCCACGCCACGCTCGCACAAGGTTTTACTGTGTTTGGCCAGCACGGTTTCGACGGCGGCACCGCCGCTGTGTTTGCCGAAGACAAACCGCTGCTCGCCGCCCACGGATGCCTCCGGGATGAACTGGTAGATGGCGGGATGGATCGCAATCGCGGCCGTGTGGATGCCGGATTCGTGCTTGAAGATGCCCTCACCCACAATCGGTTCGTGCGGCTGCATCGGGATGCCGGAGTACCGCTCGATCCTGCGGCGCAGCTCGGTCAGCAAGTCGTACCGGAAACCGGGGATCGTCACGCCGTAGAGCATTTTGAGCACCATGACGAACTCATGCAGCGGCGTGTTGCCCGCGCGCTCGCCGATGCCGTTCACCGTCACGCCCGCATATAGAGCCCCGTGGCTGAGGGCCCGCACCGTGTTGATCGCGACCAGGCCGAAGTCGTTGTGAAAGTGCGCCGTCATGGGCACGTCGCCCAGCGCCTTCACCAGCCGGGGAATGTAATGATCCACGGCCTCCGGCGTGAACACGCCGCAGGTGTCCGAGAAGCACATCCGCGTCCCACCGGCCTTGACGCAGGCCCTCGCCCACACTTCTCCGTAGGTCACGTCCGACCGCGAGGCGTCCTCCGCCGCAAACTCGACGCGCGAGAACCCCCGCTCGCGGGCATAGCGGATGGCGCCGGTGATGAGGTCAAGATTCTGCTCGCGGTAGTACTCCACCGGCCGGTCGAGCCACTGGCTTTCAGGTTGGCCCGCGCGGCGTAGCAGGGTTTTCCCCAGCTTGTACTTGAGGTGCAGGTCTGACAGCGTCGAGAGCACGAGGACACTCACATCATCCGGCTTGGCCCCGACGGCCGTCACGGTGTCCACGACCGCATCAATGTCCTCCGTGAGGCTCCGGCACATGGCCAGGACTTCGATGTCTTGTCGGATCTCGCCCCGTTGCTGGGCCTGAACGATCAGTTGCAGCGCGCGGCGATCCGATTCCGAGACCGCCGGAAAGGCGGGATCAATGACGTGGACGCCGATCTCGGACAGTAACTTGGCGAGTGCCAGTTTTTGCTCCGGCGAGAAGGCCACGCCCGGCATCTGCTCCCCGTCCCGCAGCGTATCGTCATAGATGCGAATCGTCGCCGGATCGGGAAACGTCACCTGCGAAGTGAAGCGCGTCGGCGGAACCGCCAACTCTTCGAGGGGCTCTCTCAGTTCCATAGGCACTCTCCGGGGGAACCAGTCCAACGAATTGTAGTCGCTTCCTGTTTCATCCTCAAGCCGTCTCCTTGAACTGCACGTCCCGGTAGGAGACGAGCGTGCCTGCCAGGCGGGTTTTCAGCTCCAACCGTTTGGGCTTGCCGGTCGCGGTGTAGGGCACATCCTGTCCGAACAGAATGACTTTGGGGCGCTTGAAGAACGGCAGCCGGCCCCGGCAATAGGCCAGCAGCGCCGCCTCGGTCGGCGGTGTCACGCCCTCACGCGGCACGACGTAGGCGGCGATTTCCTCACCGTAATAGCGATGCGCGAACGGCACGGTCATGGCAAATTGCACTGCGGGATGGCCCTTCAGCACTTCGTCAATTTCCAGCGGCGAGATATTCACCCCGCCGCGAATAATCAACTCCTTGATCCGCCCGGAGATGAAGAAGAAGGGCCGCCCCTGCTCGTCGTGGATGGAAAAGCCTTCGTCGCCGGACCGAAACCAGCCCCCTTGAAAGGCCGCGTCGTTCGCATCCGGACGCTTGAAATACCCGGCGCAGATTGTCCGGCCTCGAATGCAAATCTCCCCCCGCGCTGACTCGGCCACCGCCTGTCCTTGTCCGTCCACAATCGCCATCTCGTTATGCCTGATGGGCGCCCCAATGGAAGGAAAGTCATAGCCCGTCAGCCAGCGACGATGCTGCTCGGCAGAGAGATCACCGGGCAGGAAACAGGCATAGCAGGTGGTCTCCGAGAGGCCATAGCCGTGACGGATGGGGACGTGGAAACGGTCTTCAAACCGCCCCGCCGTCTCCTTGAGCAACGGCCCCGCGCCGCAAATCACGCCTCGGAAACGTTCCCCCCGATAGCGGCCGATGTCTTCGTTCGCCTCCAGCAGAAACTCGAGCAACGTCGGGACGACACTGACGCAGGTGACGCCTTCGTCCTGGACCCTCCGCCAGAACGAGGCCGTCTTGAACTTTCTGGTCAGCACCGCCCCGCCTCCACAGTAGAAGGGCGTCACGAGCGTGACCACCATGCCGTTCACATGGTGGATCGGCAGGACACACATCAACCGGTCATCAGGCCCGAAGCCGTGCCAGTCGGCAATGCCGTCGGCGTCCACCAGAAGGTTCCGGGCCGTCAGCACAACGCCTTTGGGCGGCCCCGTGGTGCCGGAGGTGTAGACGATGAGCGCCTCGTCGTCGAGGCTGCCGTGATCCCCCTCGCCCTGGCCCGCTCCCTCCAGAGGAGAGGGCATCAGTTGTCCCTCCCACTTGAGCCACACATCCGGATCATCCGCAAGCGACACCACCACGCGCAACGTCGGAATTTCTTTTTGGAGACTGGTGATCTCGTCGGCGTAGTCCTGCCGGCAGAACACCACTGACGCCTCGGAATGCTCCAGAATGTAGCGCTTCGTCTCGGGTGACTCCTCGACGTTGATCGGCACGATAGCGAGGCCGAGTGTCCAGGCGGCAAAATACAGGAGGACGGTCTGGTCGTGATTGAACAGGACGGTGGCGATGCGATCGCCACGACGCAATCCCAAGCGATCCTGCATGGCGGTCGCCGTCCGTCGCACCAGATCACCGAAGCGGGCATAGCTATAGGTCCGACGGAGCGGTTCGGCGGTTCCGTGACTGTCGTCGTAATACACCAGGAACGGCCTGTTGGCCTGATAGACGTCACGGACACGCGCATCAAAAAACTCGGCGAACGAGCGCCAGGGCAGGCGGAACGGGGGGCCGCCCATCTCGTGGGCCTGCCTGATCCGGTCATCGGTGGACATGGTCATGTCCCCTCGTCGAATCGCGTCTGGATGTCCTGGCCCCTTCTCTCGTACTCCTCATACCCTAGCAGGTCAGCAATCTGTGTGCGCGTGAGCATCCGGTCCAGCGCCTGCTGTTGGGTCCCCCGCGCGTGTAGTTCCGCCAGCATCGTCTCGACGGCCTTGGCAGCGCTCCGGAGCGCCGTGACCGGGAACAGCACGAGCCGATAGCCAAGGGCTTCGAACTCCTGCACGGTGAGGTACGGCGTCTTGCCGAACTCCGTCATGTTGGCCACAAGCGGGACCATCACACCGACCTGGCACAGCCCCTGCGCGAACAGGCGGAACTCCTCGGCGGACTCCAGCGCCTCGGGAAAGACGGCATCCGAGCCCGCCTCCACATAGGCTCGCGCCCGAACGATGGCGCCCTCCAGCCCTTCGCCGGCCCGCGCATCGGTGCGGGCCACGATCAGAAAGTCGGGATCGCGCCGGGCCTCCACAGCCGCGGCGATCTTTCGGGCCATGTCCGCCACCGTTACCAGGCGCTTCCCCGGCAGGTGTCCGCATTGTTTCGGCCTGTCCTGATCCTCGAGATGAAGCCCGGCCAGCCCGGCCTGCTCAAACGCCCTGACCGTCCGCATCACGTTCAGCGGCCCGCCATAGCCGGTATCGGCGTCAGCCAACGCCGGAACCGCCACCGCATCGACGATGGTCGTTGCGTCCGACAGGACTTCGGTCATGGACAGAAGCCCGATATCGGGCAGCCCCCGCGCAGCCGCGAGGCTCGCGCCTGAAATATACACCGCGTCGAACCCGGCGCGCTCGATCTGCATAGCCGTCAGCGCATTGAACGCGCCGGGCAGGACGACCGTCCCCCGCGCGATCAACTCCCGCAGACGACGCGGTTTCGTGGGTCCTCCCCTCCGCTCACTCATGCTCGTCTCGTCCTGCCCCGTACCGACAACAGCGGCATCAGGACGCCGATGTCCGCGAGCCGGTCCAACCGCCAGACCAGATCAATGATCGTGCCGGCGCGGGCGCGATCAAACATCTTCGCCGTCAGGCCCCTGAATTTCTCCTCGATGTCACAATCCGACAACGGGTTCCGGGGATGGCCCACGGGGTGGTCCACCTGTTTGACGTACTCATTCCCGCTCGTCGTCCTGACCGTGACCCGCGTCGGCATCGCCTGCGGATACCAGCCGAGAAATTCGTCCTGGGCGATCACGCGGACTTTCCGCATGAGGGCGCGTAGCGTTGGATCGGACAATCGCCGGGGCTCGAAGGACTGCACGGTGACGGTCCCGTCGAGCCACGCGACCCCGACGCAATAGGGCAAGCTGTGATCGGCCGTCTCGCGCGTGGAGGGACGCCATTTCTCCTGGCCTCGTCCGATGATCTCAATGGCCACGTCGTAACTGCCAACGGTAATCTCGGCAATACGAGTCAGGGCTGCGCGTCCCTCCTTGTTGAGCAATTCCGCGCGGACGGCCACTGTCGCCTCTATGGCGGACAGCGCATGGTATTCAGCCGGATAGGGCTTCATGTAGGTATCGAGAATCTTGAACGGGACTCTTTTCCCGCCGAATGCCGGCAAATCCAGCGACCCGGAGACCAGCGCCATGAATCCCTTGTCCCCTTCAAAGATCGGCGCGGGGCCGGTCATGCCGTGCTTGGCCAGCAGCGCCGCGAACAGGCCGTTTCGCGCGGCGTTCGCAAAGGCGCAGGCCTTCCACATCGAGAGGTCCCCGACCCGCGTCTGCCGCAAGGCCACATTGGCGACGCCGGCGAGATTGATCGCCTGGACGGTCTGCCCGACCGATAGCTTCAGCACCTTGGCGACGGCCAGCGCGCTGGAAAACGGGCCGTAGGTCACGTGATCCCACCCGCGCGGACGCAACGCCGCGGCGTCGCACAGGCGGCACTGCACTTCGTAGGCGAGCGCGGCGGCCTGGATGACCCGTTTGCCGGAGGCACGGACCATTTCGCCGACGGCGAAGATCGCCGCAAGATTGTCGGACGGGTGCGCGGGCTCCTTGGACAGATAGGTGTCGTTGAAGTCCAGATAGCGGACCAACGTGCCGTTGGCAAAGGCCGCCAAGTCCGGCAGGGTCTTGTGCGCGGTCCCCCACAGGGTCGCGCCCTGCGGGACCGTGACCGAGTGCGCCATCTGCCTGGCGATCCGGCAGGGCGCGGCATGCCACGCGCCGAAGGCACAGGCGAGACTGTCCAGCACGCGCCGCTTGACTTCGTGGATCACATCGGCAGACAGGTGCTCGTAGCGGAGGACATGGCTGTACCGGGCAAGACGATCGGCAATCATGGCCCGGCCTCCCCATGCGTGGCAATGGCCGCCATCAGTTCAGGCACGCCTTCGCCGGTGGTCGCCACCGTGCGCATCACCCTGTATCCCCACGCTGACAGGTCCCGAACCGTCGCGTCCGCGCCGTCACGATCACCCTTGTTGACCACGACGAGATGGGCCACTTCCAGCAGGCCGGCTTTCATCGCCTGCACCTCGTCGCCAAGCCCCGGCGCCACCCCCGCCACGCCCGC
>Ga0213870_1000068_pt1 | contig 49851 bp, 50 predicted proteins | sample WICALVC2017_Meta_FD_160119 | JGI IMG/M metagenome (GOLD analysis project Ga0213870, IMG submission 160119) | Freshwater microbial communities from subterranean cave lake in Wind Cave National Park, South Dakota, United States - WICALVC2017 | ecosystem: Environmental > Aquatic > Deep subsurface >...
AGCTGGAATATGATGTTTTGGCTCAAACCATTCGCGTTCATCTACCGCGCCCATTGGACAGCACCGAAGAGGAGACGATCACAATAGCTTACGAGGCAACCCCGCGCAGAGGGCTATACTTCAAGGCACCTGATGATGCCTATCCTGAAAGACCTGTGCAGATTTGGACTCAAGGCGAGGACGAGGATTCACGATATTGGTTTCCTTGCTACGACTACCCTAATGATAGAGCAACCAGTGAAATGGTGGTTACAGTACCGAAGCCGTTCACCGCTATTTCAAATGGGAAACTCATCTCAGTTCAAGAAGATGAATCGCGAGGCAGCAGAAAATTCCATTGGAGGCAAGATTTCCCGCATCCCGTATATCTAACGTCGCTGGTCGTAGGAGAATTCTCTGAAATCACAGATCGCTGGAAGGACGTACCGGTTCAATACTATGTTCCGTTTGGAAGAGAGGAGGAAGCGAAACGTAACTTTGAAAAGACTCCCTCGATGATGGAGTTCTTTTCGGAGAAGACCGGCGTTGACTATCCTTACTGGAAATACTCTCTTGTCACCGTCGCAGATTTCATATGGGGCGGCATGGAGAACATTTCGGCTACCACTCTTACGGAGAGAACTCTCCACGATGAGAGAGCGCACTTGGACTATTCCAGTGAACCTCTACTTGCCCATGAGCTGGCGCATCAGTGGTTCGGAGATCTAATCACTTGCAAGGATTGGTCACATGTATGGACGAACGAAGGATTTGCAGAGTACTTCAAGGGCATCTGGCGAGAGCACGAATTGGGCGAGGACGAGTTCCAGCTTTACTTGCTGGATGAAGCTGAGCAGTACTTCGTTGAAACGGAAGATCGGTATGGACGCCCTATCGTGTGTAAAGTTTACCATGATCCGCAGGACCTATTCGACGCACATACCTACGAGAAGGCTGCACTTGTTCTGCACATGCTTAGGTTCGTCTTGGGAGAAGATCTCTTTTGGAAAGCTGTACGCGATTATGTGAGGAAACATCAGGGCCAGTGCGTTGAGACTGACGATTTTCGAAAGGCGGTCGAGGAATCTACTGGTAGGAATCTGGAGTGGTTCTTTGAACAATGGTTCTACAAGCCTGGCCATCCAGAATTCAAAGTTGATTATCAGTGGGATGCGCGTGAGAAGACTGTTACCCTCAGAATTCTTCAAACTCAGGATACGAGCGACGGAACGCCTTTCTTCCAAACGCCTGCTGAAGTCTCCTTCGTAACTTCATCGGAGGAGATACTTCAGACTGTATATGTAGCGGCAAAGGAGAGCGTCTTGTTCTTTCGCCTGCCTGACGAACCGAAAAGTGTAGTTTTTGATCCTAGAAATTGGCTACTAAAGAAGATCGACTTTCCGAGACCAAAAGACATGCTCGTACGTCAACTGATGAATCATAGTGAGGCTGCGGCTAGAATTGACGCAGCAAAACATCTTGCCAAAACCCGAGAAAGCGACGTGGTCGAAGTTCTGAAGACGGCAGCGCTGACGGATCCTTTCTGGGGCGTTCAAGCTGAAGCGGCACTAGCACTGGGAGAGATAGGAACCAAGGAAGCGCTGCATGCTCTACTCGAATGCTTGAAGGTCAAACATCCCAAGGCTCGGAGATGGGTAGTTAGGGCGCTTGGCGAATTTCGAGATGAAGAAGCAGCTGAGGCGTTGCTTCCCGTTCTCGAAAATGATGAAAGCTATTTTGTTGAAGCTGAGGCGGCTCGCTCTCTCGGCAGAACCCTCTCAACAAAGGCCTTTGATGCGCTCGTTGATGCTCTTCAGAAAGACTCCTACGATGATGTGATACGTATGTCTGTTTTTGGATTGGAAAGACAAACCGAGCGGATTCGGGGAGGATTTGCAGAGTTGGCGGATGCCCGTGCCATACCCGTAGCATTTGAGTATACCCGATATGGTAAGCAGCTACGAACGAGAGAATCTGCGGTCGCATGTCTCGGTAGAATTGGGAAAGACCATGATGAAGTAGCATCTCACGTGATTAGCCTACTAGATGATCCTTGGTTTGGAGTTAGGTTTCAGGCGGCTCGAGCACTAGACGACATGAACTACGTCAAGGGAACTCCTGAGTTAGAACGTGCCCTCTCAGTTGAGTTAGAGGGTAGAGTTAGAAGAAGGATAAGGGAAGCGTTGTACAGACTTAAGTCAAGCGCATCCAGCAACACCCATTAATTTTGAAATGGATTTAGAAAGTGCTCTAATCGTTCAGCCCCCCACGATTAGCGTTCCTACATGAGAAGGATGACCTACTCCACAGAGCACATTACAACGGAAAATGAACATTCCTAGCTTATCAGCCACGAATCTTATCGTTATTGTCTCTCCAGGTGGAATGAATGCGTTTACCTGATATTCATCTATTTGGAAGCCGTGAGCGGTATCGGAGTCAAGATTTGTTATGTGAATGACGATTGTGCTACCTGTCTTCACCCGGATCGTCGTGTCTGCGAAGACCCCCGTCTGAGGAGACGAAGAAGCTGTTGCATCAATTCCTGAAATGACTTTAGGATCCCATCTCCATCTTTCCGTTGTCATGTAGATTTCTACTACGCCGGTCGTGCCTTTTGCTGGGTATTGAATAACATTGGCGAAATAGTATGCAGTTGTAGCCGTCACGGCAATGGCAACTAAGGTCACAATGATGTACCGGCTTCGCAATGTCCCCAGAGCGTTGACCCCATCTTTCCTATATCTGTGTATTGTGAATCAGTACCGCAGAATATACCGCGAGAAAACCTACTATGACCAGAAGCATTGCTCTGGCGTCTCGTTTGCTGGAAAAGGCAATTTGACTGTATCGGGGCAGTAGAAAGATTATGGCGCCAGCTGAGACCGCAAAGAGGTAAGTGGCGAGCTCGCCTCCTATTTCTGATAACCCCAGTGGGGCGCCGAGAGCTACTGGCAAACTGGATAGAAGGGTTGTTGCTGCAAAGTCTCTTCCTCTGAATTTAGGCACAAAAAACACAGAAATTCCGAAACCTTCAAACAGCTTGTGAAGGAAGAACGAAACACCTTGAGCTAATGTGCCTACATCTGTTGATACACCGGCTATCCTCAAATCCGATCCGATCAAAAGTCCCTCACCCAAGCTGTGAAAGCTCAAAGCTACAGCCACCAGATAAGCGAGAGGAACAAGGTCATTGTCCTCACCAGATTTCCGAAAGCTCCCTTTGATGAGTGCAATCCCAATAGCTCCTATGGAAAAAGAAAGCAGAAGGAGTATCTGCGTCCCGCTAATTCTCAGGCCGAGCGAGACGCCCAGCCCTGATGCGTTGCTGACAAGGTCAAAGAAAAAATTCATAAAAATTCCGAGCGCGAGGCTGGCGAACACCCAGCGTGACTTATGGAGTATTCTTTGTGCTAGCCGCAGAGGAAAAGCCCCTAGGGCCGTTGGCACTAAGCCGATTAAGAGTGAGATTCCAGTTGCTGTTAGAAGATCCACCATGACTGATTGATTCGGGGTAACAGTTGATTGATAAAAGACTTGAACAATCGATGACTATTCCCTAAATCCAGCGTGGAGCTGAATCAACTCGGTGCATGATACTTAGGATTTGACCCGTCTCAAAGGATAAGGCAATGACGTAAGTCTCTCCCTTCGAAATTGGTCTCAGGATCTCTGAAATTACCCCGAAGGTTGAGAATGGTAGGTTTGCTTGACGTTCGATTATGAACAATGAGTTGGTCCCATTCACGGAGACTGATTTGAGAGCAAGGTTCATGGGGATTAAACTGTTAGAGGTAATATCGATGAAGAGTCTTGCTGGTCTTATCATCGAGAGAGTGAGCGCATCCAACAGGAATACGCCGTTGGATACTGATGCTGCAAGACCTACTATCCTAAAGTCGTCCCGTACTGATGCTCCCTTGTAAACCGTGTAGCTTCGTAGGTATGTTACCACATCAGGAATAATCCTCGAAAACTGCAGTCTCATGTCATTCCAGTCGTCGGTTACAATCGTCCGAGTGACTATCACACCTGAAGGAAGTACCGCGTTTACCTCATTTGCGAAGTTTCCGACGATGATCTTCGTCGGGATAACTGAGGCGTTATTCCATATGACGAAGGTAATTATCGCAATGTATGAATCTCCTGAGGTTAAAGAGCCGAGGTATCTTAATCTCATCCTCATCGCTAACTCTGGAACAATCTTTGCTGAAGGGCTAGGTTCTCGCACTAGCGTTATGTTTGATCTAGAGGTTCCTTCCGCTTGCATTTGCAAAGCAGCATCTTCCGATTCAACTAGGGTGTAAGTTGCTAATCCGTTTCTCGTGATATTCCAGAACTTAAGTCCATCATGAAATTCGCCATTGAGAAGGATGTCTTCACTCGTATTTTCGCCAAGCCTGAAGTTAGATACCTGTACGGCCCATGGACTTACTGCAGCGGCCAAAATGATAACCAATATTGATAACGCAATTGTAAGGTAGCGAGCTAGCCGTCTCTGGTAGACTAGCTTTAACACTCGCAAATGAAGTCTAAGCACTCACCGTACGCTAGAGGACGTAATAAAAAGGAGAGGTACGAAGCGGCTCTTACCGGTTCCTCGCTAGCACTACCACTTCTAGGATGAGGGTTATTACCGATAGAGCTATTGCGACGTATACCAGAGTAGTAAGCGATCCGACTCCAGCTGATATGTCGCTTACTGCGTAGCAGTCATCGGGGTCGGTGGTTTAGGTCATATCGCTATTCAACTCATTAGTAAATTGACAACTGCACACGTCATCGCAATATACGTTGATGAAAGAAAGTTGAAGATGGTAGAAGATTTGCGAGCCAACTATGTAATTAAAGCAGGCAAAGGTACAATGCGAGAGCTCAGAAGGATTGCAGCTGGCCGTCTATCAACCGTATTAGATTTTGTGGGTTCTTATGATACTCTCAGATTAGGATACGAGTCATTAAGGAGAGGGGGCAGACTCGTTGTGATAGGCGCAGCACGAGGATCACTAACCTTTAGCAGTGGTGAGACTAGAGGTAGAGAGGTAGTTGGATCAATCCTAGGTTCCCTATCGGACATGAACGAAATCATCGAGTTGGCAGAGCGGGGAAAATTCAAGGTGAAATATAGTGTCTTTGATCTCGATGAAATAGGTACAGTGTTAGAAATGCTGAAACATCATGAAATAGTTGGAAGAGACGTACTAAGGCCCTAAGAATAGCCTCGCCGAATAACCACGATGCTGATGAGTGAAGTCATTGGTTAGGCTCAGCTGACTTCCAGTGTATCTTATTGTAGGTTTCAATAAAAATGTCTAAGTTCGCCTCGAAATAAGGCGTCAGGAAGTACAGAACTCAGGTGCTGCAACCGTAACTGCATTCTTCAAATCCAAACGACAGAAATGTATCAGACTTGGAGGAAATTTGGAAAAACTGTTAAACACTTCATGAACCCTTGGTCCACTAATAAGCTGCTGGTGACCAAAGTTGCGTCGCTCCAGACGGTTGCTAATCATCATCGCGTTATTAATCGACTCCCCGATCATCTACTACCTTGCGTCACCGCTGGTCATCTCAGTCCAGGTTAACGAGGCACCTCCGATGATAGAGACGATGACCTTGGCTACGGGGATGTTTATTGATGCAGATGACTTTCACCGAGCCTCAGGAACAGCAACAGTATACTTCAATTAGCAAACGGTACTCGAGTGCTTCGACTAGAAGCTTTTGAAGTAACAAATGGGCCTAACCTCTTTGTGTACCTTGCTACGGACCCGCAAGCTCGTGACTTCGTGGACCTTGGTGTCCTCAAAGGAAACATTGGAGACCAGAACTATGTCGTTCCAACTAATGCAGATTTGGGACGCTATAGCTATGTGCTAATCTGGTGCAAAGCGTTCAGCGTGCTATTCGGATCTGCTGAGCTAGCCTGAGAGACTATCGAATACAAACCGTGAAAAAGTAAGAGCCCTGTGTAAGACAGTTCAGTCAGTAAACCATGTGGATGGGTTTCTCTAAAGAGCGAATATGAGAGTTAGACCGTAAGCGATGCTCAAGCTGCCTGCCAAAACGTTCACACCCCTCCGTATTCTCTTACTCCCTTCGGCCCTGCTATGGATACGACTGGAAATAAGTTGGAAGTTATTTAGAGTGTGACTGCCAGAAGTACTCCGTATCCGATGCTTACACTTCCTGCCACAATGTTCACTGCTCTTCGTATCCTCTCGCTGCCGAGCCTTATGAGAGGGTAATTCAAAACCATCCCATAGACCACCATCCCCGCTACTACCCCGATGCTGAATATAGCAACGCCCAACAATATTCCAAATAGAGTGCTCAGGCTTAGGGAGACGGTGAATAGGAGGAGCAGTTCATCATTGCTAGCAAGTCCATGAACTATTCCAATACCGAACATGTGCTTGTGATAATGTTCCTGACCGCGTCCTCGCAGATGAATATGTCGATGTGAGTGAACTATCTCGTCGTGGGCGTGTTTGTGACTATGAAAAAGGCCAACATCCTTGAACGCGACTACTCCAAGAACTATCAGCATTATCGCTACTGCAAACTCAAACTGACTAAGGAAAGCCGAAAGAAACGATTCCTTGAAATAATAAAGAAGAACCGTCACTGCTGTTGCCGTGAGCATGTGACCTGCTGCCCAGCTAAGGCTCATCTTTACTGTGTTTTGGAACGACTTAGTTCTGCTTAGTAGATTGGAGACAGCTATGATGTGGTCTGCATCGTAACTGTGCTTTATGCCCAGCAGAAGAGCTACTACAGGGAGCCAGAACATCCTGCACTACCTAATGCATTTGTTGGTTATTCGCTAAGTCTCTATTCCGAGGGTAACCTTACTACCGAGAAATGAAGCTTGTGCAACACCTGTCGATGGATCGATCTTAATGTTGATGTCTTCGGTCTCACCAGCTCTCAACAGAGATCTGTCATCGATTAACCCCCTAATGTAGAGCCTTCCATCTGAGTCTCGCACTTCGGTGACGCGTACTATTCGCGATAATCCAGGAAGTGCTATTGTGCTCATAGCTTCAGGAGGGCCTGCGTAGACAGTCTTCGTTATGATACCGGAACGAGTGGTGAGGTTAACGCTTCCCTCAATTACATAGGATGCGTAACTTGGAAGCTTGTCTTGAGGTAGGCCTGTCACTGCACGGAAGGTGAAGACGCCCTTACCACTCCAACTTAATAGACCAGTCGTGGGGACTAATATGCCTCCTAAGACAGCGCCGGAGCCTGATCCCATCCGCTTCAGGAATTCACGTCGGTTGATATCTTCCAAATCTTTCACCTCCTATTTGTGCGGCCTCCCCATGTAGGGGAAAACTTTCCGAAGGTCCTTGTGGGGACTGACGCCATCCGTAGTCACCGTTCCATTTGTTACGATAGCCAGCTCAATATCGATGACGTCATCGGTCAGGTTCCGACCGTTCAGGAATCCAGCTGAGCTTGAATAGTCGTACGTCAGAACGTCCGGCAGCAATATTGCCGCGATCCCAGCCGCTTCGGTTACGCTGTAGCCAAAGGAGGTCAGCACGGCAACAACATCGTCCGTGAAGCGTGCCACGTCCTCATTTGGTTCGGAGCGATTGAACTTGTCCTTGTCTTTCCCACTCATGAAAACTGTATTAATTGCAGGACGGCCCATCCTATCTATTTGCTCGGACTCTAAGACTCGACCCCAGATTCCGACATTTGGGTTCGGACCGAGCTCAGTATTCGGCACTTCGAGAGCAATGCCAAACACATCCTTGTCCTTGAAGAAATCGTCTCCAGTGAACACCAGACCGCCCAGAAAACCCAAGAGGTCGAAGAAAAACGGGTCGCTACGGATACCTGCAAAAAATCGAAAGGAATCAGAGTCAGTCACAGTCGCAGTAGAGCCGAATGAAACAGGCGCATCGTCGAAGATTAGAGTACCTGTGTTTTCCCTTCCCGTAGCAGCTGAACCTGAGGCCAAACGCACGTCGGCAGTCTGGCTTCCGCCTTCAAATGGTGAGAACTTAATTCGGAATGCGACATCAGCCAGAGCGTCCCCGTTCGTGTCGACCTTCAGCTCGTAGAGAGAATCCGCGCTGAACGCAGGTGCAGTCGCAAACGGATTCACGTTCATGATTAGGATTGACTTAGTAGGGTCACCAGGCTTTTGGAACGCGTAGATGTCTGTAATGTCGACTGGAGCCTTGTCGGGACTTACCAAGCTCGGCGCGTCTAGATGATCCGCCATCTAGTTCCGTCCTCCATTCAGATTAACATGATTACCTTTGCCTAATGCATCCAGTATCATTTCACAGAACCGCTCAGAAATTTTGCTATTTAGTAATTGACCAAGATTTCACCCAAATCTTTACACAATGTGTACAAGTTTCCTCATATAGCGACAAGTAGCGTAAAGCCTCCGTACACTTATCTGGGCCCACGAATCATTTCAGATAGGAGTACTGGGCGGATGCATTTGGACTTACTAGAAAGCTCTCACTAAGTGTGCTTCAAACAGTACGATCACTGGCGAGTGTCAAATAAAAAAGGGAATGATGCGGGCTTTTACCGCTTCCTCGTCATAACTACTACTTGTAAGATCAGAGTTATCACAGAAAGAGTTATTGCGATGTACACCAGTGTAGTCAGTGAACCTACGCCCGCGGAAACATCGCTTCTTAGCGCATCGACGTCTGTACCTACACCAGAAACGCCCGCATTTACGGATCGTATGTCAGCGCTTAACCCAGAAAGGGCAGTGCTCAGGCCAGAAACGGTAGTGCTAACCGCGTCAACACTGCTTCCTAGTGCATCCAAAGCAGAGGTAATAGAATTCAGACTTGCACCGACGGCTGTTCTAAAGTCCACTATGCTTCCTTCAAGCGCGTCAAGCTTGACGAATGTCTGATGAAGGAAGTCGTCTAAGTGGTCTGGGTCACCAGCTGTAATCCTAATTGGAGCTGACGACTCCTGGTTCGCTGTGCCGAAGCTAGCTAGAACGTGCACGAAGTACAATCCCAAAGTAGCGTCCTCCGAAACCACCCAAGTTGTGTTGAAGTGTCCGGTAGCGAATCTGGTTGGAGCTGGAAGGAACGTCGGCGGAGGCGTGAAATCCGGTCTCCATACGTGGGCAGTGTTTATCGTGGCGTCAACGAGTGAGCCATCAAATGAGGTTACGATCCCTACACTGACCTTGCTTCCAGGAGATGCTTCAGACTGCACATTTACCGTGATCTTAAGCTCTGGCTGTGCAGCGACGGTTGGCACTGCCAATGACAGCAGCATAACGCCGAGAACTATGGCGACCGCGCTTCTGGATCTTCTAATACGTGAGTAATCAATTCCCATATCTATACGCCTGGCTCTGTTCCGCGACTCGAATTGTCGCTATATAGTAATTCACCCAGATTTCACCATAATCTCACCATCGGGAAGGTGATTAACGTAAGCTATGCAATCCCTAAAAGTAATGCTGCACCATAGGCAACACTCAGCGTTCCGGCCCCAATGTTGACGAATTGTCTTAGTCTATCACCGCCAAACCTTACCCGAGGATAGTTGAAAATCATTCCATAGAGAACCATCCCGAGTATGACCCCAACGCTGAATATCGCTACGCCGACTAGAATTCCAAATAGGCTTGTCAGGCTGAAGGACACTGTGAATAGCACAAGCAGTTCATCATTACTCGCCAGACCATGGACGATGCCAATCCCGAACATGTGCCTATGATAATGCTCCTCCTTAGCTCCGCGGAGGTGGCTGTGCCGATGGACGTGCCTTTCGCCACCGTGCGTGTGAGTATGTTTGTGAAGTGTTCCTATGTCCTTGAACGCAAAGACACCTAAAACAATTAGCATAATAGCTACTACTGACTCGAACCTCCCTAGGATAGCGGAAAGAAAGGATTCTCTGAAGTAGTATAGGACAACGGTTACGATGGTTGCAGTGAGCATATGACCTAGGGCCCAGCTTACGCTCATCTTCGTGGTTTGTCTCAATGAACTGGTTTTGGTGAGCAGGTTAGAAACTGCTACCAGGTGGTCTGGGTCGTAACTATGCTTCACGCCTAGCAGTAACGCTAGGAAACCTAGCAGCAATACGCTACACTGGCCCCCTCGCAACACTCACTCTCAACGTTCGGTCCTGTAAGGTTCGGATGGGTTATTGACTGCCTCTGAACTCAGTTAAGCCCAGCCTAACAGTAGAACCTCTCAAGTTGACGATTACGTTTTGTGCTTCCTTGTCAATGCTGACGTCGAATGCGCGTGGTTCTCTGAGGTGTGACAGGTCAGCTGCATCATCTAATCTCGTCTTGATCTCTATCGTTTTGCCAAGCTGAATTTCGCGTACGCTAGCAACTATGCTGGTTCGCGGAAATACTGGCGCACCTTCTGTAGGTGGGTAGCCTGATGCTACTACCGCCGTTATGAGGCCCGAGGGTGCGTCGCCATGAGAAGCATATCCACGAAGAACTAGGGAGGCATAGGCCGGGAAAGGTGGAGGTGGTAAAGGACCTACAGCTATGAATTGAAATGAGGGCTTCGTATCACGCAGCAGCTCAGTGGGAAGCTTCAGCTGAGTTAGCACTGGTACACCAGCAACTAGACCAAACGCTTTCAGGGCTGCACGACGGGTGATCTTATTCAACTCTCATCTCCTCCATCAATGGGGCTCCGCGAGGTATGGAAATGTGCTAAGGAAATCTGCGTCATTCTTGTCTACTCCGTCACCCTTGATGCTAGGATCACGACCAAAAAGGAGACCAGTGATTACTTGCAACGAAATGTCGATTACATCATCTGCTAGGTTACGACCGTTCAAGAGAGGAGGAGGATTTGGGTTTACGAAACCAGTGGGCTTTGAAAGGTCGGCTGTAAGTATGTCTGGCAGTAGGACCTTAGCCAGCCCGTCAGCTTCAGCTGCAGTAGTTCTAGAGTCGAGCGCCACTAAGACGCCAGTGACGTTCGATAGAAAATTGGCTTGATCCTTTGATGGTTGGGTGGAGTTGAAGAGGTTCTTCTTCTCCTTGGGCATGAAGACGGTATTGATAGCAGGTCTACCCATTCGGTCGACTTGGAAGAAGTGCCCGTTCCCGTCAGGCATGCTGACGGTTGCCCACACTCCTACGCTTGTGCCAAGGCTTGAAGTTGGCACCTCAAGGACGATAGATGAAACGTTGAAATCTTTGAAAGTGTCTGCTGCCTCTGGCGCCCCAAACGGGTGCAAACCAAGGAAAGCTAGTAGGTCGAAGAAGAATGGGTCATCACGCAAGCCTGCGAACGCCTGCCCTCCGCCGTTTAGGGGGAAAGGCGCTCCAGTTGCCCCGATACCTATCAAAGTGCTCCCCCTGCTCACGAAAGTGAGTTGCGTGCCGTTGGGGAACGGCTTAACTCTGAAATCGACCGTAAAGATGATGTCTGCACGTGCATCCCCGTTAGTATCAACCTTGAATTGATATATGGCATCTCTAGAGAAAGACGGGTTAATGCCGTGCGGCGTAAGCGGGTTGACGTTCAGCACAAGTACTGTCTTAGTAAGGTCTTGAGTTCCAGTGGGTGGAGGGTGGAAGACGTAGAGATCGGTAATGTCGACTTTTCCGTTAATAGACACGAACGGTGAGTCTAGATGGTCTGCCATCTGTTCACCTTGTAGCTCTCGGCTCTGCAGATTTCGCTATATAGTAATTCACCCAGATTTCGCCCTAATTTGACCGTTATGAAGAGGATTTGGTGGCAGCTCGTTACTCCGCTTTCTCTCTGTCCGCTGCTCCGTTACTTGTAAGTTATTCTGACTAATGTCGCCAACCCGACTAACTGTGCAAGATTGATTACGAGAACATAAGTCATCGCTTCATCCACAAGCGCTCCTGCGATGGGTATGTTGGTAAAAAGGAAAAACCACAAGCCCACAATACCTAGGTTCAAACCTACGAAAAGAAGGCCGAAGACTATGAGTCCGAGGGTAAAATACGACTTGAGAACCCGATAATTCTGCAAGTATGTATTAAGAAGTGCTACGAGTAGGCCAACGTTTACGAATGCCACTATGGCGCTGGCCCAGATCGCCGGGGAGACCAATCCTCTGCTCTCAGAACGAATTTTGAATATCTACTTTTGCCCAATTTTAGCCAGTATTTCGTTCAAGATGTCAAAGTGGTCCTGCATTAGTGGTGTCAAGAAGTATAAGGCAGCATACCCATCTTCCTTCGAAGGAACAATCAATCCGTTGTCGATGAGGGCCTTTATGTGATGCTGGACCGTCTTATAGTCGAGAGCCAGCTCTTTTGATAGCTGATTAGCATTACAGGGCTTATCCAAAAGAAGTCGGATGATTCTTGCTCTGTTCGGACCGCCTCTCGTTCCGCCAATTAGTTGCCAGAGTATCCGTTTAAAGCGTGGGTCAACCGTGGAGCTTTTTCCCGAGCCGGGTAGCGCAAGATGAGGGAGTCGTAACTTAGGGATGGAAATATTGACGGCTCCACGGTTAAAAAGCAAACTGCGCGTCTGGAGCCATCGGTTCGGATATAAAACCTCGGTTTACAGCCTTGTTCGTATTCTTTGTACCCAGCGTGAAAAGCCATTATTATTCAGGCGTAAACCACGGAGTGGAAACGAGCTTCTTCACATCAATCGGTTTTCCTAATAGTCCGTACTTGGTCATAATGTCTGATTGGTGTTGAAGGGCCTTCCAATCTACGTATCCGTCCGGATAGGGTTTCCAAAAGAAGGTGCTCAAGGCAGCCTCCGCCACCTCACTGTAGTCGGTGTTTGAGCCCTCGCCAGCCTCGAGAGCTGGTGCAGCCCATTTTACCAAAGTTTTAACAGCTAAGCCACGATTGTTAGGGTCCATCAGCCAGCGACTAGATTCAGCCAATGCACGGGCGACATTATGGACAAATTCTGGATTCCTGTTGAGGGGGCTCTCGGTGGTCCAGTATGCGCAGGTCGCCAGCCAAGCAGAAATCTTCCCGTAATCTGGAAGGTCCATTGGAACGCCGAAAACTTGTGTTGAGGGGTCGCCCAACTCCCCAAGTCTCTCGTCCCTTAGTGAGTATCCTATACCACTCTTGGTTGCAGAACTAGCGTATGGCTGGATCATCGCAGCCGCGTCTATAATGTGAGCTGAAAGAGCTTCACCCAGAACCGCCTCTGGGACCCTGATGATTTGGACGTCCCGTTCGGGCAATAAGCCGATTTCAGAAAGACGCGCGAGAAACGATAAGCAATTCAGGCAGCTCCTACTAGTGTCGTGGACACCTATTCTCTTGCCTTTGAGATCTTCGACCGAATTCGCCTGAATATCCTTACGGACTATCAGCTGCAGGTTTCCGGGTAAGTTATTGGCGGTCACATGCACGAGCTTCAGGAACATATTCTGTCGGGCAGCCAACGTGAAAACGAATTGTGGAAGACCTCCTGCAACGTCGACCTGACCGTTCAGTAGGGAGTTCATTGAGAGAGAGCCGCCCGCGAAGTCAATAATTTGTGCATCCAGACCATATGCCCCAAGAAAGCCTTGTTCGTAAGCCACCCAAACTGGAAGCGAACCTACTACCCTGAAAGTTGCTATCTTAACTGGGAATCTCTGGCTTGGAGTGTTCAGTGTAACCTCACTGTTTCACAATTCATCACTCGTGAACGTATGTTTTGACAGGTCCAGAAGACAACTTTTGCGCAACCTAGGCAGATCCCTTAACAAGTTTCGCCTACAAAAACCACTTTATCGTACAACCAAACGCAGCCGTTTCAGCCACGAGAACCTCTTCGCCCCTTAGCAATGAATCAACCGCCCCTCTGAGTTCATGTGTCGTTACTCTTTGAGGGTCTCGGCTGTCATCCACCCTTCCATGGTACCTTAGTCTTCTCTCGGAGTCGAAGACGTATACCTCTGGGGTAACTCGCGCGCCATAGGCCGTCACGATTTTTTGGTCCTTGTCCCTCAGGTAAGGAAAATTGAAGTTCTTCATCTTAGCTCTTCCCACCATATTTTCAAAATTGTCCTCAGGCACCCTCTGATCATCATTCGAATTTATCGCCACCAATGAGACGCCTCTATCAAGGTAGTCGTGCTGAATCGATATGAGGCGGTCCTCGTAGGCCTTCACGTAAGGGCAATGATTGCATGTGAACATGACTACGAGGATCTTCTTCTCGCTGAAATCTTCTAGAGAGTAACTCTTTCCATCTACACTAGGCAGGTTGAAGAACGGAGCATGGTCGCCTATGTTCAATACATATTCACACCGTCTCTGTAGTCCATTACTTTGCCTCTTGCTTCTGAAAAAACCTTACGCTGGGTATCTGCGCCGCCTACGACCTGCATTCTTCGCAAACCTTAAAAGTAGTCCAAGGGGGTGCTAATGAATTCAGGAAGGAATCTGGTGAATTAGAATGGCAGCTACTGCTATTCCAGCGATAACTTCGACGGGTCAGCCTGTGCTGATCCTAAAGGAGGGATCTTCGCAGACGCGTGGCAGGGATGCTCAGAGGAACAACATCCTCGCCGCCAAGATCATCTCAGAGGTGGTGAAGAGTTCCTTAGGACCACGCGGAATGGACAAGATGCTCGTTGATACGCTTGGAGACGTAACGATTACCAATGACGGCGCGACGATTCTGAAGGAGATTGATGTCCAGCATCCTGCAGCGAAGATGATGGTGGAGATTTCGAAGACCACCGACAATGAGGTAGGTGACGGAACCACATCCTCTGTCGTCTTGGCTGGGTCTCTACTCGATAAGGCCGAGGAGCTGATCGAGAAGGAGGTTCATCCGACCATCATCGTAGATGGATACAGAACCGCCTCTGACCAGGCTCTGAAGATTCTCGACAGGATCGCCATAAAGGTGAAGCCTGACGACAAGGAATGGCTCACCAAAATCGCCAGAACGAGTATGCTTACGAAGCTGGTCTCCGACGAAGCGGAAGAGCTTGGTCATCTCGTAGTCGATGCTCTAGTGCAGGTCGCCGAGAAGACTGATGACACTTTCAAAGTCGACATAGACAACGTGAAGGTCGAGAAGAAGCCTGGTGGGTCATTACGAGATACCAAACTCATTCGCGGCATAGTCATCGACAAAGAAGTAGTCCACGCTGGCATGCCGAAGAGGATTGAGAACGCCAAGATCGCTCTAGTAAATTCGCCTCTAGAAATAGAGAAGACCGAGTTCAGCGCAGAGATCAGAATCAACGATCCCACTCAGATGAAGCAATTCCTGGACGAGGAGAGTCATCTTCTGAAGAACATGGTGGAAAAAGTCCAGTCCGTAGGAGCCAATGTTCTCTTCTGCCAGAAAGGAATAGACGACATAGCTCAGCACTTCCTGTCCAGGGCAGGGATCGTCACAGTGAGGCGGATCAAAGAGAGCGATATGACCAAACTCGCAAAGGCGACGGGTGGAAGGATCGGTACTAACCTTGAAGATCTGACGAAAAAGGACCTTGGAGAGGCAGCGTTGGTTGAGGAAAGGAAAATCGAAGAAGACAAGTGGGTCTTTGTAGAAGGCTGCAAGAACCCCAAGGCCGTAACGATTCTTGTCAGAGGGGGATCCCAAAGAATCGTTGACGAGGCCGAGAGGTCTCTTCATGACGCGCTAATGGTGGTAAAGGATGTCATGGAGAAACCAGCTGTTGTCGCAGGAGGAGGCGCTCCCGAGGCGCATTTGGCCCACGAGTTAAGAGAGTGGGCTAGCAAACTCTCAGGAAGAGAGCAGCTCGCCGTCCAGAAATTCGCAGAAGCAGTCGAGACGATTCCGCTGATACTAGCTGAAAACGCCGGTCTCGACCCTATAGATACTCAGGTTGAGCTGAGGGCTACGCATAGCCAAGGCAAGGTTTGGTACGGCATCAGCGCTCTCGACGGAGGAGTGAGTGATATGTATGAGAAGAACGTCTTCGAGCCACTTGCCGTCAAGGAGCAGATAGTCAAGGCAGCGACTGAAGCAGCATGCATGATCCTCAGAATCGACGACGTAATCGCTGCTGGGAAGATGAGGGCGCCACCTGGTCCACCGCCTAGGGGCGGCGAAGAGGGCGGCGGCATGGGCGAAGACTAACCTCCCCCCACTTTTTCTTTTGAGCGCTAATTCTCTTATTCTGTAGTCTTTGTTATCGGAATTCGGTATTCCTGAGTACTAGCCCCTTTCAGGTGCTGGTGTCGCGAAGTTTTGAAAGGGATTGGAAACTATAACCTTGTCACCAGCAGATAACCCAATTCTTTCCAACCATACGCTCGGAGCTTCCACCTCACCTTCCAAATCTGATGAGGTTCTTTTCAAAGCTCTTTTTACAACCAGAAGGTCCTTTACGTAGCCCTCTGCTGGATGGCTTCTCTCCCAGTCTACTGTTCGAACCTCAACCACGTAGTTGCTTCTTCGCGCGAGGTCGAGAAGTACCGGATGCGAGGTGTAGCCGACGAAGAGTTGTCTAAGCACGCCTACTTTCTCAGGAGAGGCCTCCTCGGTCAGAAGCTCTACTCTGCTAGCCAACTCTGCTCCAAGCCTCGAGCTTACTTCGCAGATCACACCACCAGGAAAGAACAACTTCTCGACATCAAGCTCTGGTAAAAGTTCCCGTAGATGAAACGTCCTCTTTAAGGGAGCTGAATATCCAGCTATGGGCGAGTCTTCGGTTCCTCTCATACTTGTACTATCAAGCTCTTAAAAGGGTACATAATTCTTACGAAGCCAGACTTCACCCGATAATTACCGCGAAAAAGCTGGCCATCAACAGGAGCCTAGCCATTTTTCCTTCAGTGGTTGCCCATTCGTATATAAGACGAGAAGTGGAAAATACCGAAGCTACGTGTTGCCCACCATTCCCCGGGGATTCTTCGTTTGCTTTGAAGGGATAGATCAATCGGGAAAAAAGACACAGGCTAACGCTCTTGTTACGAATCTAAAAGACCGCGGAATCCAGATTGAGCAAATGTCGTTCCCGGATTACTCAACTCCTATTGGCAAGGAGATTCGGCTCGCCTTACAGGCGCAGAGTGTTGACCAGCCAAGAGTAAGGCACATGCTCTTCGCTGCCAACCGTTGGGAAAGGGCTAGCGCGATAGAAAGGGCATTAAGGGCTGGCAGACTCTTGATCGTGAATCGGTTCAGTGCATCAAACTATGCGTTTGGAGGCGCAAGAGGATTGCCGATTTCTTGGCTAAAGAACTTGGAGAGGGGCTTGCCTTCTCCGAATTTCATAATCCTCCTCGACATCTCGCCCGAGACATCGTTGGCTAGGAAGTCAGCTAGAAGAGACTTGCATGAGAGAGACCTGAAGTTCTTGGCCGAGGTAAGAAGGATTTACCTCGAACTTGCGAAGTCTGAGAGATGGAAGATCGTCGACGGAAAAAGAGATATTTACAAGGTGCATCAAGATGTCCTAGAAGTTACGGACAAGCGCCTGAAGAAGCGTTTTCCCGTTCACTAGTTTTATCAACAGGCTTAATAGTTCCGCGACATTCGGCACGCACTGTGGGTTTTACTACCGCCGCAGCCGAGATCCGTGATCCCATCCACGGATACATTTACGCCAGTGAAGTCGAGAAAAGGGTAATCGACACAGCAGTTTTTCAGAGGCTACGTAGGATAAGGCAGCTCGCTGGGGCACATCTTACCTACCCGGGTGCTCAGCATTCAAGGTTCGAGCATGCGGTAGGAGCTATGCATCTTTCCGGTCTTTCGGGTCTCTCCCTGATGTCGAAGACTGCCATGACTGAAGATGATATTCAACTAATGCGTCTCGCTGCGCTCCTACACGATGTAGGACACGGACCGTTCTCTCATCTCTTTGAAGAGGTGATGACGGAGAAGAGAGGAGTGACCCATGAAGACATGACTGAAAGGGTCCTCAAACAGACCGAATTGAAGGATGTTCTTTCGTCAGCTGGTTATACTTCAAACGACATCGCCGACTTGGCTCTCGGTCGGCCTAGCAACAAACCGCAATTCATGAATGATGTGATTGGAGGGGGGCTGAGTGTTGACATCATGGACTACCTCCTGCGTGACTCCTACTTTACGGGCGTCGAATATGGAAAGGTTGATGTTCACAGGATCATAAATTCCTACGAGGTGATGAATGATAGACTTGCAGTTGACTCTGCAGCTCTGTATGCGTTTGAAGCTTTCATTATTGCTAGATATGAGATGTTCAAAGCAGTCTACTTTCACAGAACTGTAAGAGCAGCCGAAATAATGCTTGTTAGGGCCATGGAGCTGGCCGACGATTTTCTCGGCCTAACAGATGCCTCGGATCTTAATTACTACCTATCGCTTACGGATGAAGTAGTTCTATCCCGACTACTCAATCTCGACTCAAAAAATCGCCAGTTAGAGCAGGCTAAGAATTTGGCAGCTGGTTACGCAAATAGACAACTTTGGAAGTGCGTCTTCGAAAAGACCGTTCATAGAAAGGACGACTTTATCCAAAGAATATTCAGTCAAAAAGGCATCAGAGATCAAATAGCAAGTCAGATTGCTGTTGAGGGTGGCGTAGGTGTGGATCAGGTTCTCGTAGATGTTCCCACGACGCCCTCCGTACCCTTCACATCTGCGCGTGAATCGCTAGATACCTTAGTGCTGGTTACTAAGGGTGCTGAGGGAAGGAGGTATCAGACTATCTCCGTTGGTGAATTACCCTTAGTAAGCGCAATAACAGGCTTTGTAGACATACTGAGGGTCTATACTCCGGCTGAATCACGCAATCGTGTAGAAACTGCTGCTGAATCGTTCTTCGGTAAGGAGGGGTTTATGACGAAGATTTCTGTCTAGAAAAAGGGCTGTACCCAACCATTTCTTCCACAAGTCATGTAAAGTGCGGCCTATCGACTGCCCAAGATCCGTGATGGCTACTACATAGATGCCTCGATAAGCAAAGAGTAATAACGTACAATAAGTCCAAGATAAGCATGGAAGGACAGCAAAAACAATACCAGATTTGCTCCAGACACAAAATTCGAATGAAGCCCTCTGGAGATGGTTTCGAGTGCCCTGTATGCTCTCAGATCGCGGGGCAGCAGAGGGGAAGGCGGCGCTTGCGCTAACAACGTATTACACCTTCACTTTCAAAAAATTTTCAAGAACTCAAGGTTTACCGGCTAGCATAGCGTAAGGTTCAGTGTTCAATTGAACGTCAGCTTTCTGACCGTTGAGGTGCGGAGTATCCGGAGCGTTATTGGCTAGGCTCCGTCGATGCTTCTTGTCCTTCCGAGGAGGGCGTCAGTTTGATTTCGATAGTGGAAACGTTTCTGGTGCCTCCTTCCTGCGATTGTAGCTGCTCTGTGTCGAGCTTTATGTCGGTGACTCTAACGCCTGAAGCGAATCTGTGAATTGTTATTTGTGCGACGTCGACGGCGAGGCTTATTGCCGCGCCCCGAGCTTTCAGAGTGACGTCAGGAGAGTTGTTGAGGCAGGTCAAAGTGGCGAGGACATAATTCATCAAGGGCTTTTGTCTTCCAATGTATACAGTATTCCAGCCAGCAGGTTCCGTAGGTTTGTTGTTAGACATAACTTCGTCCACATCGGTCTTGAATATTAAACTATGGGTAGGGAGCAGTTTGCCTTACTCGAGTCAGACAATTGGTTAAATCTCCTATCTCTCTAGGTGAACCTGAACCACGCGGTCGAGCTGCTTCCCCGCTTTGGTCATCTTGAACTCTATCAAGAATATGGCTTTGCGCACCTGAACGAAGCCATGGGTCAAACGCCTCTGGCCTTCGGTCTCTCCTCGATATGTCACCTTAACTCCCGGGCTAGTCTGGGTCTTAGACTTTACGGATTCCAGACACAGATTGTAGAGGCTTCCTCTTGAAAACCCAAGTTTTCCGTCAAGATATTCGAGGTAATCCTTTGAGGTAAGGTGTTGCTTTCTTGAACCGGAGCGGTAACTCATATACTCCACGGCTAATTCTAGTCTTAACCAGCTGAGCCTTCCTTCTCTTGTTTTCCTTCCGAGGTTCGGGAAACTATTTGGGCCTTGGCGAACCTGTTGCCAACATCAGTGACTTTGATTTTCAAATGCTCTCCTGCTTTAGCTCCTGCGACGAAGATTACAAAACCCTGAATTCTCGCTATTCCATCGCCCCTCCGGCTGATTTCAGAGATTGTAACATCATACTCCTTGCCCACCTCCACCGGCTTCGCTCCACCAAAGCCGAACCCGCCGCGGTCATACCCACCTCCACCTCTATAGCCCATTGTGTCTCGACTCCTCTAGACTGACCTTGACTAGTGGCATATCAACCTTTCAGGTTTGCCTCGACGGGACCTCGGTAGCGCTTCGAATCGCTGGTAACTTTCTAGGTGACTAGAATGCAGGAGACACGACCCTTCGACGATGCATTCTTCACGAAGCTTAGGGTCTTCGGAAGCCAAAGCGAAGAAGATGAAGCATTGATAGATATAGCCGCCTCAAAAACACATCTCTATGAAGATTACCGCTATTCACTCGGTCTGAGTCCTGATGATACCCAGACGGCAACCTGTATCCATGACGACTCGAGGTCCACTCCGGTTTTCCGGGCTGAGATCGAATTCAATGGTAGAAGGAGACTAGTGCGTCTGTTCGCCCTTCCTTAACTTGGAATAGGTGCTAGGCATCATAAAGCGATACTTGGAAGAGATCTGCTTAATGGCTCGATATTTACACTCGATTGCGCTAAAAGACTACGTTCAGTAGCTTCCCTGACTAAGTAAAGTGACGAGAGGGGTAAACCTCTCGAAGAAAACCTCGCCATTTTTGGGACTTTATGACGAAGATTTCTGTTTAGGCGGAAAAATTCCTGGAATGATGGTCTTTTCCTGTTGCGAATTAATCCAGTTAGATTCCCAGTTCTGCTAGGATGAGCTTTTTTGTTCCTCTGACGTTGTCAATTCGATTTCGATGGTCGAAACGTTTCTGGTGCCTCCTTCCTGTGACTCCATTTGCTCGGTGCCTATCTTTATGTTTGCTATCCTGACCCCTGAGACGAACCTCTGCCTGGTGATCTCTGCAACGTCAACTGCTAGGCCAATAGCCGCTCCTCGAGCCTTCAGTGTTACGTTTGGAGAGTTGTTAAGGCAGGTAAGGGTGGCAAGAACATAATTCATCAATGGTTTTTGCCGTCCTATGTACACCGTATTCCAGGAACTTGCCTCCTTCGATTTCTCCTCAGCCATGGTTTCTCCGCATTGGGCGCCATTAAGGTGCCAATAAAGGCTTTCTGCGATGTGCTACCCTCCCTAGGTGGCAGAAGCTTGCGAGAGGACTAAACGAGCCAGAACTATCTGTTTGACAAGTTGCCATTGTCAGAGACATACTCTTGGATCCCCTTAGCTCCCTGATACTTACCCGAGTACGCCCTTTCTGCTGGTGTAGATTTGACGAATACGATGTGCCAAAATCTGTCGCCTACACTAAGCTCGACTGGGAAGCTGGAGCCTACAACAATGAACGTCAGCTTCCCCTTGAACCCTGCATCGATTACGGTCGGTGCGATGGTGAGACCCAGTCTTGCATAAGAGCTCCTTAGGTTTACAAGCCCCACTAAGTTGTTCGGCATTTCCACCCTTTCTAGGGTGCTGAGCAAGACCCTGTCATTAGCTCGAATAGATACCTTCGAAACTTTTGTGTAGGTGTGAGATCTGTAACTAGAACCTGCCAACAATCGCACATATTGATCCCCGACTCGCAGGTCTATTCCATTCGGACCAAGCTGTTTCGCGCTGAGGGGCTCGATGACCAGCTTTCTGTCTTTGACATACTTTCGAATCTCCTTATCGGATAGAATCATTGGACGGTCGGACCTATTTTACCGCAATGAAAGCTTTACCTAGCTACCTCCATTCATCTTGTCTGACAAGGCGCTAAAGAAGACTTCGAACTTCTGACAAAAGTTTCTTGATTGATTGAGGATCCATTTCTCTTGAGATGAAAAGTGATGCAACAACAATTCCCTTCACGACGTTCGCCACCATTTCAGACAACATAGTGTCCAAAAAACCGCCGAACTTACTGGGAACCAACAAGGATGAGCTAATTTGTTCTCCAGTTTTTACGGACATGGAGACAGAGCCTAACCTCAGCTCTGAGTCTTCGGATACAACTACGAAACATCCGTTTGCAACTTTAAGAACACCAATGATGAATTTACGATCGTTAATTTCGACGTTCTTTTTGGAGACTGCAGCTGACAAGAAAGACTGAGCATGTTCCGTCTCAATCGTATATTTGCATTGTATATGGGGAGAATCGCGGCTAACTCAAGATTATTGGTATGGAACTTTCTCGGGTAACCTCGTGGGACAATCTAATCGAGCTAGGAAAAACGGTATCGAATAACGGCACGCTGCTTAATATGCTGACGCCGAAATTGTAGCCAATCCTTTGCACCAGACCAAACCCGCTTAAAGAAGAGCCTAATCCTAGGCCGACAAACATTCCCGCGAAAGAGCCTCTCGAAAAGACTACTGTGTCTTTGAAGAACTGAATTCCCGCTAAGCTTTCCGCGGAAATCAGGAGTTCATTTCCGCTGCTGGTCTTTCCGGCATACAAAGCAGCTCTCCAAGGAACTGAGGCATGAGAACTAGCGTCGTAGAAGTAGGTATCATTCAGAAATCGAAGTTTTAGCAGCCTAAGATCATAGATTCTCTTGATTCCGTTTTGGAGAAACCGTCTGTATTGACTGAGCCTCCGATTCAGCCTGTCGGTCTGACTCTTAGGGATCTTTTCCGGGGGGTCTAACCTAGCTACGTTATAATTTCCAGCTTTCCTCTCGACCTCGGAGTACAACGAGTCTTCACTACTAATGCATAGGACCAAGTCTGGTGCTAATTGTTCTATCATCTTAACCTTGTAATCTACACCCTCCTCCGTGATGTAGCCGTCAGTGTTAATTAGATACAGATCAGGAGATCTTTCCTCTATCATCCTCATAACGTCAGCAATTTGATTCACAACCAACCAGCTTACACCCCCGGGTGAAGTTGCTCCGACGAAAGCAACGTAATCGGCCTTGACATCGCGGAGGTCAAATACCTTCTCATCGACCAATGCAGAGCCAACGCTTCCTGGTGGGCAAATGTCACTCTGTCCGACGTCACCATCAATAAGACCCACTTTGAGACCAATGGAGATTGCCCTGTTCAGAAGGTATGTGGCTAGCGTTGATTTCCCGGAGTCAGTTTCACCGATTATCATTACTTTCCTGTTCTGTAGTTTGGTCTGCAGGATCCGATCCGCTGCTCGCTCCCATATTCTTACGCCGACCCTTCCCGACTGAACTCTGTAGTTACCCCTGCTTCCTACCATAACATGGATCTCGCATCTTTGATCTGCTTCGAATGGCATCGTCCTGTTGCTCCTCACCAACACCGGTTGATCTATAGGAAGTATGACGCCCAGTGAAGATAATCTTGCTTCTTTGGCCCTGATTGTGGCTGGACCTTTGACAAGAAGTACCTGCTCTGGTTCGATGGTCAGCAGCCTGCTTGGCAAAAACCGTCCCGAAGAAACACCACAGCCGGTTATAGATTTTCTAAGTTAAGTATCGTGATGCTATCTCCAAAGCTCTGTCGACAACCTCGTGTGCAGTTGAACCGAAGACATATGTCATGGGCTCGAGTCCGGGACCACCGGTATCGACTACGACGGGAGGGGTTCTTCGCAGCTTCTCGAGAACTGAGTAAAGAGCGGCTACAACGATATCCCCTTGGCGATGAAGTAGCTTATCCTTGTCAGCAGTTCTGAGAACTTGTATCTTCATTTTCTTCAGAATCCCGTTCATCTTGTGATCGTACTTGATGTTGATAGCAGCTCTGTACGAAGAGTTGAATTTTCTTGTTGTCAATAGCATTTGTGCCATGTGGCGAGAGACGCCGAATTCAGGCCTCAGTGTTGCCTTTGCCCGGCCGCGTACCCTTACAATTCGACCAGGCACCCCGGCGACATCGCTTTCATGCTTAGCTTCGGCGTCTGCAAGGACCAAATTCATTCCTACATTGGGCATGATAGCCACAACATTTGCAGAGGCTTCGATCCTTCGAATCGCTTCAACCAACTGTGCGAGCACTAGACCCCGTCCGACCTCGATCATTGGGGTCTCGAAAAGCCTCTCGCAGATTTCACATCCTGTCGATATGGTTAACCCCGCGATATGACTGTGTCTGATATTTCCACGCACCATCAAACTTCTCCAAAAAGCGTACAACGTAATTACAGCATCAATTGGGCTTTTCATTACCTCTTCGGAAAGTAACTTCACGTATCTTTCGACTACGGGAACCTCGACACCAAGATTCTCCAACCTTTTCGTGTAACGCTCCGGCAAATTGGAGAGATATTGGCTGACCGAGGCTTGCGTCATCGAGAGAGCTGCAGCAACCTTGGCTTGACTCACACCGTTCTTATTCAGCTCGTGCGCGACAAGTCCCCTGATAGCGGGCAGGAATGAATCTACCATTAGTTCACAAGGAGGTCTCATTGATATAAGTCGGTTATCAATCCGTTTATAAATCTGAGCGATGGCAAGCTGCCGTTAATGAAAGTATCAACGAGAATACTCGCTGAAGCGGCACTTTTGATAGCTCTTTCCTCCGTGTTGCATCTAATTAGACCATACACGCTGCCGCAGGGCGGCTCAGTAACTCTTGGAGGAATGATTCCGATTTTATTGTTCGCCCTCAGACGAGGGGCTAGATTAGGGATGTTGGCAGGAGCGATCTTCGGTCTTGTGGTCCTCTATCAAGAGCCGTTCATCTTTCATCCAGTCCAAGTGCTATTGGACTACCCCATTGCCTTCGGAGCACTTGGTTTAGCCGGCCTGTTAAGGACGCACCCCATCGCAGGTGTCGCAGCAGGTATTCTTGGCCGGTTCATCTCTCACTTCCTCTCTGGGGTGATTTTCTTCGCCAGTTTTGCTCCTGCAGGAACTCCGCCAGCCCTCTACTCGGCGATCTATAACGGCAGTTACCTCAGCATCGAGTTCGCGATAAGCGGAGCTGTCATGTATGTGCTCTTGAAGAGACGCATACTCGAAATCTATCTGTAAATGGGTTTACCCATCGAACACCGCAAATCTTCCTAAATACACGACCTATATGGATGAAACTAGAGATCTAGGAAATGGCGTTCTTCAACCGCGACATCCAGGCACGAATCAATTCTGACAAAAATTTTTTCATCGTTAGAATTTTTTTGTCAGAAAGCCGGGATCTGAAGCCCCTAGACTTGGGTCCGCGTTCACACGACAGAAGGGGTTGCTGGTAGCCACTAGTAGCAAATTCCTGGGGAACTGTTTCATTAACCCAGGTTCTTTTAGGGTCGAGGCGAGGTAACTGGGGGAATGGTAACACCTGAACTAGGCAAGATCAACCCACGTTTGATGCAGAGCACAGTCTATCAAAATCTTGGTGCCTTCAGTCATGAAGTTCTTGTCGGCCCGAGATTTGGTGTAGATAACGCGGTGATAAGAATTGGAGGTGGAAAGGTAATGATTGTCACCACAGATCCACTCTCCCTAATTCCCTCCCTAGGTCCAGAAGATTCTGCCTGGATGTCCGTACATCTCCTAGCCTCGGATGTAGTAACGAGTGGCTTCCCCGCATCATACGCTCTCTTAGACTTCAACTTACCTCCTCATATGGGAGACAGTCAATTCAGAGCGTATTGGAAGAGTGTCCACCGCGAATGTAGGAATCTAGGCATCTCGATAATCGGTGGTCATACTGGCCGTTTTCAAGGCTGTGACTATACCGTCATCGGTGCCGGGACTCTCTTCGCATTCGGATCTGAAGAACGATATCTATCATCAAACATGGCCCGGGTGGGAGATTCTCTGCTTGTCACCAAAGGAGCGGCCATATCGGCTTCAGGAATCCTTTCACGTGTATTTCCTCAGACTGTCGAGAAAGAGTATGGGAAGTCGTTTCTCAGAAAGGCCCGAGACCTTTTCCGTAGAATAACGACGTTTGAAGATGGTCTGACGCTTGCTTCCATGGGTGTTAGACAAGAAGGTGTATCAGCGATGCATGATACTACCGAAGGAGGTGTGTTGGGAGCGATCTACGAAATGCTGCTTGCGTCAAATGTCGGAGGTAAGGTCCAAGAGGATGCAATTATTTTGTCCGATGAAGCTGAGAGAATCTGCAGACTTTTCTCAATAGACCCCTTCATCTCACTAGGTGAAGGAGCGCTGGTAGCAGCTGTTCGAAGTGATAGGGCAGAGGAGGCAATTAGCCTTCTTTCCAAGCACAACATAGCTGCTTCTATAATTGGAAGAATTGTTGAGCGTGATGAAGGAATACGTGTAAGGAAGAAGTCTGGAGAGGCTCCGTTAAGATACCCAAGAGTTGACCCCTACTGGAAGGCGTACTGGCGGGCGGTTCAGCAGGGTTGGAAGTAGGATATCGACACTCCAACTCAACGCATCTCTCCATGTGTCGTAACGAATACTTAGATGCCATAGATGTCGCATAATCTGTTTCATGCATCCGTCAAAGGTTCATTCTATACACGGGCCGCATAGGCTCTTGTAGGCTCGAGCTTTCGGGTACTTGGATCAACTTTGAGTCCGAGTGCCTCCAGACCTTCTACACCTAAAAGTGGTCCTTCGCATTCACGAATAACAGCAATTGCTCCTCCTTGTCTTCCCTCGAGTTCCAATATGAGGGCCGTGGCCTCAAGCTCTTCTTTCGCCCCGACGGCGAAAGATGTAGGTATACGCTCTGGAAGTCTGATTGCCCCCAACTTTCTCGCTAGCTTTGGCGATATCATAAGGTACGTGGAACCTTTATCCACTAACATCTTGACCTTCCTTGCGGCTTTTAGACCACGAAGTCTGGCTTGGACGTAAATGTGACCCAAAGTATCCATGCTGTCCCCGAAGCGTTTCACACTTAAATCGTTTCTAGGATTAGAAGATGAAGATCGCTACCGCTACCCATACCGGAATCGTGAAGGCGACCCAAAGCATTCTGCTCCAGCCGAAGACCTTCTGGCCATCAAGACCTCCAAAGGGCAGCATGTTGAATGCTGCCAACCAGAGATTTATGCTGAAGCCTACCTGCCGTAAAATGGCAAAGCTGCCTGGAAGTAAGAAGAATCCGAGGGCTAGAACGATATTCGTTAGCGGTCCGACCACTGATACAATTGCGCTTTCCCTGTTTTGCTCTTCGTTTCCAAAGTGTCCTGATTTAGGGATGATATATGTAGCGCCCGGAGCCGCAAAAATGAGACGTCCCCCTGTAGCGACGGCGAATAAAACTGCCATTACCAGGCCCATGGGTGAAAGCCTGAATTCGGCCCAGTATCCGTACTTCTGTGCCACAAATTTATGAGCCAGCTCATGGAAAATGAAGCCCAATCCGACTGTAAATAACGAAATAATGAATAGGGATGGAAGTTGACTAGGAGCACGGAACAGGCTTCCAACAGAAAAAGCGAAGCCTAAGACGAGCCATGACAGAGTTAGGTGATAGAGTTCAGTACGCCCTATCACTATTTTTCTGAGCCCTTTCAGATTATTTTCATGGCTTTATACTTTCAACCCGAATTTAAGGGGAATCAAGACACTCACTTACGAACCGAATCTTTAAGAGCGGCACTAATCCCACCCGGCGCCAAGTATCTTGAAGTCTAAGAAGCAACGTAAGCGTAAGAGGGAGAAAGCTCACACGACAGCGCGCCACTCCGACATACACCAGCAAATCAGGAGATGAAGTAAATGGTTGAAGGAGATCTATTAATTGAAGGAATTATACGTTCGTTCAGTCTAGTTGTTGTTCGGATTATCTTAACCGAATTAAAGCGAAGCTTCAACGCTACCCCACGGTGTAATGTAGAGGTCCGGTGAGTAACAAATGGCAGAAGCATCGTACGGAAGGACAGCGAGTGGACAGCAAATCCTCATTTTGAAGGAAGGAACGTCTCAAAGTCGTGGAAGACAGGCTCAGAGCAACAACATTATGGCAGCCAAGCTGATAGCCGAGGTAGTAAGGTCGACTCTCGGTCCTAGAGGCATGGACAAGATGCTTCTGGACAGCATGGGAGATGTTACAATAACTAACGATGGAGCTACCATCTTGAAGGATATTGATGTTCAGCATCCATCTGCGAAGATGATTGTTGAGATATCCAAGACTATTGACAACGAGGTGGGCGATGGGACAACTTCAGCCGTGGTTCTGGCTGGAGCACTCCTTGGTAACGCTGAAGAGCTCATCAATAAGGGGGTGCATCCAATAGTCATTGTTGATGGCTACAGGAAGGCTGCAGCTCAAGCGCAGAAGATACTGAATAAGATATCGATCAAAGTTCAGCCGACCGACACGGCAACCTTGACTAAGGTTGCAAGGACGAGCATGGCTTCGAAGCTTGTCTCAAGTGAGAGCGCAGCTTTGGCCGCTCTCCTCGTCGATGCTCTCATCCAAGTTGCTGAGAAGACGGAAGAAGACAAATACAAGGTCGATGTTGATAACGTCAAGGTTGAGAAGAAAGCCGGAGCCTCGCTAAAAGATACACAGCTTGTAAAAGGCGTCATCCTAGACAAAGAAGTAGTGCACTCAGGCATGCCAAAACGAGTAGAGAAAGCAAAGATAGCTCTGGTAAGCTCACCTCTTGAAATCGAGAAGACAGAGTTCGATGCGAAGATCAACATCAACAATCCAGAGCAGATAAAACTGTTCCTCGACGAAGAGACAAGGATGCTTAAGGATATGGTGGAGAAGATATCTGACTCAGGAGCAAACGTCCTCGTCTGCCAGAAGGGCATTGATGATGTCGCCCAACACTACTTGGCAAGGGCTGGCATTCTAAGTGTAAGGAGAGCGAAAGAATCAGACATGACCAAACTAGCTAAGGCCACAGGCGCAAGGGTTGTAACAGGTCTTGATGGCCTATCGAAGGATGATCTTGGGCAGGCTGGTCTAGTCGAAGAGAGGAAAGTTGAGGAGGACAAATGGGTGTTCGTCGAGGGCTGAAAGAACCCCAAGGCAGTGACAGTCCTCATTAGAGGCGGAAGTCAAAGAGTAGTTGACGAAGCTGAACGCTCGATACACGACGCCATCATGGTCATCAAAGATGTCCTCGAAAAGCCTGCAATCGTAGGTGGAGGAGGCGCTGTGGAAGAAGAATTGTCGCATCAGCTGAGGGAATGGTCAAGTACTCTGCCGGGGAGAGAGCAACTTGCAGCACAGAAGTATGCTGAAGCTCTGGAATCAATCCCGCTAGCGTTGGCTGAAAACGCAGGCTTCGATCCAATAGACATACAGGTGGAACTGAGAGAGAAGCATGGAGCGGGTAAAGTATGGTATGGTGTAGATGTTCTAGGAAATGGAGTCCAAGACCTGTACAACAAGGACATAATCGAACCAGCATCCGTCAAAGAGCAGATAATCATGTCAGCAACCGAATGCACCTGCATGATCCTTAGGATTGATGATGTGATTGCTGGGAGCAAGATGAAGACACCGCCAATGCCTCCAGGTGGAGGAGGCATGGGCGGAATGGGTGGTGGCATGGGAGGAATGGAGTGAAGAGGCGAACTAGAAATGGACCGAGTTTCTAGGTGCAGGTTCTGCGAGCAAGATATTGCTTGGATGCGCAGCTTAGATGGATACTAGCATTCATTCAATCTCAGTGGGAGTTCTCACCACTGTAAGCATCGCGCTAACTACATCTCGTAGCTAAGTTCTGTAGCTGATATTGACTCGGTTTAGGTGAATACAGCGAATGGAGACGTCTATACTGGAGTTTGCGAGCACTCAGAGATGGAGGGAGTGGCTGGTTCTTGAAAAGCCACGTATGACGATGCAGAACTATCTCTGGGCGCTTCAAGTCTTTTGCGAGTGGGCTAAGAAGAACCCTGACGAGCTGATGCTAGAGAGGCAGAGGGAGAGGTCTGTTGAACTAGAGGACTCGGAGACGGTGAGTTTCAAGAGGATCTTGGAGTACCAGTTGGAGGATAGGTCGAAAACGAAGCACAGTAAAGCACTCATCGTTAAGGCACTAGCCTCCTTCTATGAGAATAACCGCGCCAGTATCTACTATTGAAGCAGGACACGTCTCAGGTGAGTAAAACAATGGATTCTAACAGAAAGGCAATTCTCGTCACATATCCCGACGCGTTTACCAAGCAGGAGGCAATCGGTCTAGCTGAAGCAGCCGGGTTTGAAGTTGCGCAGACAGTTGTTCAGGGGTACTTAAGGCATAGTGAGTTTGGAGTCGGCTCTGGCAAGGCGGAAGAGATCAAGCAGATTGCAGCTACAACCGGCTGTAAAGAGATTATAGTTGATGAAGGACTAACCTCATCTCAAATCTACAACCTTGGCAAACTTACTGGACAACATGTAATTGACAGGGAAAAGCTCATCCTTGACATCTTCGCAAGTCGGGCCACTACTACTGAAGCGAAGCTCCAAGTTCAACTCGCGGAGTTAGGGTATGAAATGCCCAGGGTTCGTCAGAGTGTGCGGCTTTCACTCAAGGGCGAGCGACAGGGTCTTTCGGGAATGGGTGAATACGCGGTCGATGTCCAATTCCGAGCGTTGAAGAAGCGAATGTCCTTGATTAAGGAAAGACTTCGCGAGGCTGGAAAGAGGCGTGATCTCTATCGGTCTCAGAGGCAGAGGCTGAATATGTCATTCGTGTCCCTTGTTGGTTACACAGGCTCAGGAAAGACTACGCTGTTCAACAAGCTGGCAAATGAAGACAAAGAAGTTGCAGGCAGCCTGTTCACCACCCTTGGAACGACTACTCGGACTGTGACGCTACCAGACTCGACGAAGATACTTCTTTCAGACACTGTAGGATTCATAAGCAGATTGCCAACATACATGATCGAAGCATTCAAGTCGACCCTTGACGAGCTGAACTATGCAGATCTAGTACTCCTAATGGTAGATGCCAGCGAACCATCCCCTGACGTGGCGATAAAATACAACACTTGTTTGAATACTCTGAAAGAACTGAAGATCTCAGCCTCCAAAGTGATAATTATACTGAATAAATCGGATATAGCTTCGAAAGAAAATATAACCCAAGCCAAAAACCTTGTCGGAGATTCGCCATGCACAATCATTTCAGCAAAGCGAGGTGATGGAACTCATGTTCTCAAAAATCTGATACGACAAAATCTAAGGCTGGTGCCTGAACCAAGACTGCCAAGATAAAATTGGAGATTGGAATTATCGCTTTTGCGTTTAACAGGTACTCATTTTTATCAGCCTATTGGTCCAAGTAGGGTATCCTTTTACCCGTTCATTTCCGTTCAACTTCACCGATTTTCCAGCCAAGCTCAGTCGTCATCGGCTAGAAACGAGCGAGGAGTACGATTGTTGGCTATCCGGCATGCTCAGGAAAACCTGGGCTAGAACCTTTCTTCCTTCGTTAGTCTCGTTACCTTCTATCAGAAAGATCTTTTTCGGAACCCAACTGAAATTGCCACCGCTGACTCTGACAGACTTTGATGTCAATCCTTTGTAGGTGACCCTACATTCCTTGCGTTCAATGGATTTACCACTAACTGCTGCTTTGCACAAGCTGTAGATTGTTCCAACAGGCATCCCAAGTTTTTGGTCAAGATGTGAAAGGTAGCCCTCACTCGACATTCTTACTTCCCTCTCGCTCTTTTTGTACCTGCCCATTCTGTTCTATCTTGCCAAGCGCTTGACCGCACTTAAAAAGGGATTTAGCGCAACGTTCGGCAAATTAATTTATCCCATTTAATGATCTTAAGACTTGTTCTAGTAGCGCCTAAATCCTCTTCCAAGTTGGAGCGTAATGGAATCAGATTGTATTCAGCAGAGCTACGGAGTCCTCGGGAAATGTAAATCATGCGTATCTTTTTTGGTCGTTTGTTCCTATTGAGTAACATATATTCTACGGCGGGTATTCTTGGAAAGTCCGTGAGCTGAGTGCACTACTTGGTAGGACTCACTACGCTTGAAGTGTGCTTGGGACGGATGGGAGTCTCAGCTCTTCTTTGTATCCTTTGGGACCGGATAGAGTAGTTATCGTGCGGATATCGTGTTGTAGTCTCGTTCAGACATTTGTATTAAGCCGGTTTCGAAGTATACTTGCGTCCTCTTCTCTAGGGTTAGCCACTCTTTGCGGTACTCCAGAAGTTGTGTCACATCATCTTGTTGAAGGGATCTTTGTGGTTCGGAATTTATGTGTGCGGAAATGACCCCCTCTAGAGGTCGAAGCATTGCTGCAAATCCTTCAAGGAATTTTTCAGATTATACGGTTCCCGTATTCAGGAATTGATTTCGAAGCACATTCCGACACGGCTAGTTGTTTGAATGAAAGAATTTCTCCTCAGGAATTTTTTGCTAGCCGATAGCAGTGAGTGTGCAGGTTGCTCTCGTTTGCTAAGAGTCACCTACGTCTTACACTCAGGATTAGCCCCTCGACGGTCTAACAAATCTTATAAGTAGGTCCGACTATCGCGAATCGTAAGAGAAATGAGCATCGTGAGGGTTAAGGAAAAATTTCAGGTTACCATTCCTAAGGACGTTAGAGATAAGGTGCCTCTTAAGGTAGGAGATGCGTTGGAACTGAAGGCCGGAGAGGGACGGATAATCGCTACACCTGTCCCTGACCCTTCGAAGAAGCTCGCTGAACTTCTTGGAGAATTTCAGTTCACAAGGAGAGATAGGGAGAGGGCCAGTCGAATCTTCACGGCTCTGAGTCGAAAGTCTTAGATGCCAATACTAGAAACTGAGTTCTTGTTCGCTCTCAGAGAAGGGGACAGGTTTCACAGCCAGTCCCTTGAAATTCTCAGGATGTACGAAGAGCTGCAGCTGACAGATCTCAAGGTTTCTACGTCAGGTTTCCTTGAGGTCGCGAACGTCCTGCGTGGCAGGAATTTTAGACCTGAGCGAATAGCCAGCGTGCTGAGTGAGATGCGGCGAAGGATCGCTTTACACGCCTTAGGAGAGATCGAACTCAACTCGGAGATGATAGAGAAGTGTGAGGAACTAATCTCAAAGAAGGAACTGCATCTGACGTACTTCGACGCCTTGCATAGCGCCGTCGCGCTCCTTCATGATAGGGCAATAATCTCAAACGACGATGTCTTCGACAAGGCTGGCATCAGACGCTTGAACTTCAAGGATTTCATTCAAAAACCTCGATAAGGATGTCGGTGTCCTTAACTGGGCTAGAATGATGGGAAGATGCGACCCTCTGAAGGACAAATACTTGAATTCGTATCTCATCCCTTGGATGGCCTAGAAGTGAAGAATCTAGAAAGACCTTCAACTAACGCCTTCTCCGCAGCGCGAACCTGAGGTCTAATGGCTACCATATCGTTGGCAAACTCTCTCACTGTCGACGCGACGTGCTCAGGACTCAAACGTACTCCACCTACCGTCCCAATGGCGATTAAACACCTTGAATGAAAGAAACAGCTTTCTCTATCATTAAGTTCTTGTCTAACCGATAGGTATGAAAAAGTTCAAATAATATCTCCTACCTATTCCCTAGGTTGATCTTCAGAAGAAGAGTTGGATCCAAAGGCCAAGTCGTCATCCCCAAGGATGTTAGGGAGCACTTGGGCGTCAAGAGCGACTCGAAGGTAGTTTTCGAAGTGAGTGGGAACTCCGTAATCTTGAGGGCTGACATGGAGCCGCAACAATGGGTCGAGGAATTTGTATCGGTGGGGAAGAAGAAACTCAAGAGGGAGGTTGACATCGAAAAAATAATCGAGGAAGAGGTCTCAGAAGAGCTTGATCTACATCGACAGTAGCATTTTCATTCATCCAATCATTCATGACCCAAGAGTTCTCGAGGAGGCTGCTAGATCAAGAAACAGGCTTCGGGAGGTCGCATCAGGTAGGATCGAGGCCTACACATCAACCCTAACTTGGGATGAGGTTGTATGGGTCACAAGGAGATTCTTTGGACATGAGGCTGCTGTTACCCAAGGAGGAATGCTGTTAAGAGCGCCAAACCTCAAGTTTCTTTCCCCAGACATTGCAGTCATCTATAAAGCGCAGGAGATTATCGAAAAACACGGACTGAAGCCAAGAGACTCGATACACGCAGCCACCGCACTGAAAAACCGAATACATCAAATTTTGAGCTATGATCCAGACTTCGATGTAGTGCCTGAGCTGAAGCGGATCGAACCGTGACGCCTTGAGGCCGTGGAAAGGGGAAAGCCCCGAAAACGTAAAAAGGAATCCTTAGGGACATGAGCTCTAGTCGCTGTGTAGTTTTTCATGTCCCCAGTATGCTAAGTGATGACCCGTCCCTCTAGTTGCTTTAGCATCCGTTTTACTCTCTTCCACGTATTAGGCGTTAAGTCAGCGACAAGCTCAAAGATTCTACGCTCAGAACTCAATTTTCTAGATGTTTCATTGACTAGATGTCTCAAATCGGCCGCGAAGACATTCTCGCTTGGATACAGGTTTCTTCGTAGAGCGACGATTCGGACGAGTAGATCAAAGAAGCCTGCTCTAACAGTATCCCGTGCATCAGTCTCGGAGCTGAATATGGTCGTTTCAATCCCTAATTTATTCTCCACGAACAGAGAGTCCAGATCCCGGATAAATTCCTCCTTAGGACCAAGCTCTGGAGGCCAGGGGTCATAGTAGAAATTGATATGTTCCTTCAAGGCTTCTTGATAGGGCAGTTCGAGGACACCTTTCTTCATCCGCACTCTCGCTGATCTTTTGAGTATCTTCTCAAAACTCAAACTAGTACTCGGAACATAGTACCTCTTCTCAGTCAACGCCCCTCGACGCTTTCCCTCAACGTGCTGAATCTCCCCTGCCATCTCCAACTCTCCGATTAGCCTCAAAACGTAACTAGGATCAGAAGCAATGCCAGCCTGTCGCACCAGCCGTATTACCTGCCGAGTAGAAGAATGAGAGTTCTTCGCAACTATAGTCCTAATCTGACCCTTCACATAATCATCTAGCCTCCTCGGACCAGGCTTAACCATCAGACCACATACTCACGTCAACCAGCCATACATTTAACCCCTAGCATCTGGCAAAACGTTATGAAATCCCAAAACAATATATGCACGTAAACCCCCTACACAAAACCAGTGTAAGAACGATGAATCCAGATACCTACCTTCAGATAATTTCCCGGAATAAGCTGGTAAGAAAAAAGAATTCTTTTTCCGGAAAATTCAACTCAAGGAATTGGGTTTCTCGACAAATAGCTGCTCCGAGATTGCCACACTCAAACAAGAATTCGAATGGGTAACAGGATCAAAAGACCTCGTAGTAGCAAACTAGTTTATCTCATTTGATAATCTTAAGACTTGTCCTGGTAGCGCCTAAATCCAAGTTATGCTCACAAAACTTGCCAAACCGTTGGCTCCTAAAAAGCGATCGGGAGGACGTGTCGTATCATAATATTATCTCTCATCTTTCTTGCCTTCCTTTTTGAGAAGTTCGAAGAGTCTAAAGTTAGCCGCCTGTCCGGGTGAAAGTTGATATCCGCAAAATCCACACATAATCTTGTCATGCAACTGCTTCAAAGAATACCTGCCACATTTTGGGCATCTCATCTCCCTATCAGTCTTGTCGATAGCCAGCTCGTTTCACTTGGTTATACTTTGGCCTTCGAATTTCATTTAAGCCATTCTATGTTCGCGAGCTGGAGTGAACATCTTGGTTGAGTGGGCTGTCTACATAGTACGGTGCAGAACTGGGCATCTCTACACTGGACTTACTTCTGACGTAGGGAGACGGTTGAAGGAACATAACCGAGGAATAGGCTCCAAATTCACCCGGGGTAGGCTCCCCGTAACGTTGGTGTACAAAGAACCCTTTGGCAGCCGTTCGGACGCAATGAAGAGAGAGTCTTCCGTCAAAAGAATGACGCTTGCCCAAAAGCTCTCTCTAATAGTGAGTCGGAGTAATACACGGTAGGTAAAGTTGCGGCGGACTGGAAAGAATTCTCCGACCGCTTCTGAAGATTCGTGTCGTTTCGTATGGCGAGCACAAAATTCTGACTTCCGATATGCCTACATGCAAGTTAAGCCCAAAGGCAGATAGTAGAAAGAGCAATCAACATTGGACTAATTGTTCCCTTGCGATGTGTATGCAGAAGCGTTAGTACTTCTTGTTGTCTCCTAGCGGTTGGATAAGGGTATGGAATCTGGGACATGATACACCATCTTCAAGCACGAAAGAGGGCTGAGGATGGTCTTTCACGCGTAAGAGAGGATCATCTGTGTTTTCTGCTCCCACTTTTGAATCTTGGTATTCTTCCTGGCTCGTTGCTTCCGTGGGTTTGGCTATGGATTACATGGTAATGCGCTTCCAAATCCTTTTCTTTTTGAAAGGTTGCTCGGCAGAACCTGCATGTATAGACGGTGCTTGGTTCGTCGCTCATTGCAGAGCCCTTACCACATTAGCAGCTTTAAGAACAACATCACTCTTCTAATTCCGAAGCAGGCCAAGAGATTTTCCTACAGTTTGACGACGAGGGCCAGTACAGTTCCGTTTGTATTAGCAAAGAAGAGGATGACTTGGGGGCAGACAAAGGACAGCGGGGTCACCAAGCCCGTGAAACTCTCAAAAAATCCTGGTTGGACGACCGAAGAAAACTCTCGGGCTGGGGATGAGGGGTACATCGATTTGCTTAGTGACTCCATCTTCTTTTTCTGAAGTTAGCTTGAAATCGTCTCCGCCTCGAGGTTGTTCTCTGTGGACCCTCTCTTCTGACCCTGTCATGTTGCTGGAAAGCTGTGAAGTTAACACGCTCGTCCTGCGGTTTAAGGGGTTTGATCGTCACTTTGGTCAGACCCTGTATTCGACCGAAGTCACGGAGTTCTCGGCGTGAGACAAGAGTGTATGATCGTCCCGAACCCCCGGCTCTAGCTGTCCTGCCTACTCTGTGGAAGTAGAGCAGGGGATGTTTGGGAACGTTATAGTTGATTACGCAGTCAACCTGTGGAATATCAATTCCCCTACCCGCCACGTCTGTCGCAACGAGCGTACCGGCGTGACCAGAACGGAATAGACCCATTGAGTGATCTCGTTGATGCTGACTCAGACCACCGTGTAGGTGAACGACCCTCTCAAATCTTCGCTCTAACTCACGGCTCAGTCTACTAGTTCCGTTTCGGGTTGCGCAGAAGATTATCGTGCTATCGGGTCTCTGCTTATTAAGAATCTCAGTAAGAACCGCGAATTTCTCGGCGTCTTCAACGATTGTGTAGTACTGGTCGAGTGTACCAACGGAAGGCTCTGAGTCGACGAGTATTGTTTGGGGGTGATTCATGTAGTTGTTGGATAGCTGAATGATTGGCTCGGGCATGGTCGCTGAGAATAGACTCAGCTGTCTCTCTTTCGGGCAGTGCTTGAGAATTAACTCGACGTCCTCTATGAAGCCCATGTCCAGCATCGTGTCGGCTTCATCCAGCACAACGTATCTTGCAGAGTCAAGGTGCAGGGTCTTCCGGTGGAGATGGTCGATGATTCTGCCAGGGGTTCCTACGACCACATGGACACCGTGTGAAAGAGCTTCGAATTGAGTATTGATGGAGTGGCCGCCATAAATCGCCGTGACTTTAGCCCCGGTAAATTGTCCCAGACGCTTGAACTCATCTGCTATTTGCGCCGCCAACTCCCGTGTGGGCGCAAGTATCAGCCCTTGAACACTTCTACTTTGAACACTAATCCTTTGAAGAAGTGGGAGCGCATAGGCGGCGGTCTTCCCCGTACCACTTTTCGCCTGCGCTACGACATCAATGCCCCTCATCAGGGGACCTATCGCCTTTTCCTGAATCGGGAAGGGTTCAACATACCCGACAGCATCAAGACCCCTAAGGATTCTTGGGTCCAAGGCTAGTTCCTCAAATTTACTCAATTCTTTCTCGCTACCCGCGCAAAATCCTTGTTGGTGAGTCAGCTATTTCTGATTCAAGAAACAGCGGTTTTGCTGCACTTCCGCGTCGTCAATGGTCGACTATTAAACATGCCCCTACTGGCAATGCGGCGGCCGTTCGTTTTGGACTTACGCGCGCTTAAGTGTCTCGTCAGGATGCGACGCTGTAGATCTTCTGCCTCGGATCCCTGAGCAGAGCCTTCCTCCTCACCAGGCCCTTCTCTAGTAGGATGGATAGAGCTAACCTAGCCGTCCTATCAGGAAGCAGGGTCTTCTTCACCAGCTCCCTTTGACCAAGGGGGCCTTCGTACTCAAGTGTCTTTAGAATCAGCTTAGCGCTAGGTGGCATTTTCAACAGCTCTTCCGCAAGCTTCACCTTCTTGGCGATCCTATCTACAGTTGAAGAGGTTGTGGGAAGTCTGACGAATCGGGCTGGGACTGGGAACTTTGAAATTTCGAGCGTGTCCTTCAGCCTGCTTCGAGAAGTCCCATCCACGACAACTTCACATTCATACCTACTGGTTATCTCGCTAACTCGAATCGTAGAGGAGTCCTGCACAACCAGAGGTCTTCGCGTCACATCAGCAGAGTTCACCGGAACAATAACAAAAACAGCTGCCCGTGGGTAAACCATTGGACCCCCCGCTGACATGGCGTACGCCGTAGATCCTGTCGGAGTGGTTATGATGACACCGTCACTATAATCTCTCCACACGTTCTCACCATCTACGGTCAGCAGGTATTCCAAGAAAGTAGCTGTTCGCGATGGAAAGATAGCAGCTTCATTAAGGCCAGGGGGTAGCTGTTGGCCGTCGGCCTTCACGCCTAATCGCGTCGCCTCCTCGATTCTGTAGTCTTTTGCGTTGAAGCGGTCTATGGCTTCTCGAAACTCAGATAATCCGACTTCAGTAAGAAATGTTCCCCCTTCGCCTTCATTCACGCCTAGCACTGGAACGTTGCTTCCTCCCAATCCTTGCATTGCCCTGAGAACATCTCCATCACTCCCTACAACGGAGACTAGGTCGAATTGGCTAACTTCTGGAGTACTGACCATTTTAACGAGTTCGTAGGAATGTCCTAGCTCCTTTAGAATCTCAACGATTCGTCTTTTAGTCTTCTCGAGCATTCTCCTGTAGACTACTAAGGTTCTCAACTGAGTCTCTGGCAAGAATTTCCAACACAGTAGAGACTATTTCATTTTTTGCCTAAACCCCTAGCCTTAATCAAAGCATTCGAACACCTTCATGCTACAACAATCAGAGACCTGTGAGGAATTACGATTATGCAAACCGTTGAAGAGATACTGCGCACAGGTGGCATGACAGGCTTCCACCGCAGAATTGTGGCAATCACCGGCTTCGCGTGGACTTTCGTCGCTATGGAAATCCTTCTGATTTCCTTCACTTTGCCAGTCTTCCAGAAACTTTGGGGGCTGAGTGGTTTCAGCCTCGGAGTAATTGGCGCAGCTGCTCTGCTTGGGTCTTTCGTGGGCAGTCTCATCTGGGGACGCCTTGCGGATCGCATCGGACGGCGACCGATATTTCAGAGTGTGGTGCTTTGGTACAGCGTCTTCACCGCTCTAACCGCGGCCTCTTGGGATCCTTTCAGCCTCTTTGCCTTCCGCTTTTTGGCCGGCATAGGTCTTGGGGGAATGCTCGTGGTTGACCCAGTGTTGCTGGCTGAGTATTTGCCCCCTCAATCACGTGGCCGCTTCCTTGTCTTCCTAGACTTTTTCTGGCCAATCGGATTTACGGTTGCGATTGGCTTAGCATACTATTTCCTAGAAGTGCTCGCGGGAGCGTGGCGCCTCTTGTTCCTTGCCGCAGCCTTTCCCGCGTTCATCGCCTTCGTCGCCCGAGCCTTCATCCCCGAAAGCCCATATTTCTTGGCGAGTAAAGGTATGGTCAATGAAGCTGCCGTCGTCCTGACAAGAGCCACTGGTCACAAGGTCGAGCCTTCCAGCATCGAGAGGCCTTCAGACGTTGTCAAGGGCAGGGTGACGGAGCTGTTTAGAGGTGGCTTGCTACTCTCTTCCATAGTCATCGTCGTCACCTGGATCGCGTTGAACTTCAGCTACTATGGTCTCTTCCTCTGGCTCCCCTCAGCTCTTCAAAAGGTGCAAGGAGTTAATTTGGGGAACATCTACTTGTACCTGCTTTTCTCGGCATTTGCGCAATTCCCTGGCTATCTGACATCTATGCGGTTGGTTGAGGTCTGGGGGCGCAAACGAACCCTCGCAACCTTTCTGATATTAGGAGGTCTCTCCGGCTACGTTTTTGCAACAGCCACCACCTACGAAAACCTGCTAATCGGGCTCTTCTTCGTAAGCTTCTTCAATCTCGGCGCTTGGGGAGCAGTGTATCCTTTCACATCTGAAACCTTCCCCACAGCCTTACGGGCAACGGGCTTCGGTCTCGCTGAGGGCGTCGGCAAGATCACAGCCGTCTTAGGACCAACCGTCTTCGGGTTCCTGTTGGACCTTACTGGCGGCATCCTAGCACCCCTGACCACTGTTGCAGTGGTGATGACTCTTGGCGGTGTGGTGGCTGGAGCGCTGGGTCGCGAGACGAAGGGAAAACCGTTGCTTTAGACCTACCGAGTACTGCAGAAGATTGAATCTCTGAAAACCGTAATTTCCACCCAGAAACCAGCTGTTGCAAATTTCAAATTCTTTCCCCGAATTAATCTGCTGATGGTGAAGTAGTTTTCTTGTGAAGTTAGGCGAGAAGTTTACTCCGCTAATATCGCCTGACCAATGATGAACTGTTTCTTACATCTATCCGGCCGATCCTGCAAATCTGCTCTACGTGCCTTCTATGGTCAGGATGTTGCTAGACTGTCTAAGGAACCTATTCACAGTAATCTCAGCTATGATGTCACAGTATCTGGCGATTTGACTCAGGCTCCAGATAATTGATCTGAGTGATGCCGCCACCTTTGCATCCGAGGATCCTTCCATTATCTGCGACGTCAACTCCCTCTCCTCCTCTGCGGCCTGCTTCGCCGTCTCAAGCGCCTTGCTCGCAAGTCTGATATCTCTGGTGAAAAGAGATTTCACGGTCTCTTCGAAGACAGTCTGGACGAGATCACCGAGCTTCGAAAGGCGCTTCATCATTCGGTCATCAACTTCTATCTCAAATTCCTTCAACCTCATCACCTCGTTAGCTAAGTTCTCGATGAAATCTCCGATCTCCTCAAGAGTCTTCGAAGCCACCCTGTCGCCAACTGCATGCAGAGGTGAGTCTATGCCGATCGTGGCACCTATCTCTCTGTGTCTCAGAGCGAGTAGCAGTTGCCTAACAATGAGCCAATACAGCTCATCTACTTCGCTCTCAATTCTTAGCGCTTCGTTTGCAAGCTCAGGCCTTCCCTTCCTCAGAGCGTTGAGAGCGGCATCAAACATCGAAGAAATCATGACGTGCATCCTCCTGATCAGACCGTCCACGGGAAACCTCGTGGGGTCGACGAAGCTCTGAATGGTCACCCTCTTCATGCTGAGTTCGACTATTTCGAGCCCTCTCAGTCGCTTGACCACCCGTCTGATTTCTTCGAGCTGCTCAGGTAAGAGTTCATCCTTAGAGGATACTACAATCGTGTCGTAACCAAGAACGTAGCATCCAGTAACCAGCCTTGAGAGCAACTCCTTTTCCCTGCTAAGGTCTGCGTTGATGGTGCACTTCATGCTGGTTCTTTCGAGGTAGCCTGGCTCGAGTCTCAGAGCGCCGTCTGAGTCCTCGGACAGAGTTACCACATCTCCCTGCTTTACCCCAGTCTGTCTAACCCAATTGCGGGGGAGAGATATCGCGAGACTCGATTTTCCTACTCTCTGAACCTTACGAGTCTCCTTGGCCCTGGGTGACCCCTGAGCGAATGTCGTTAGGTTCTCGCCTACACTCATGCTCATCTGCGAATCATACCCTATACTTGGTTGTATATATTGTAAGTAGATTATACTTATATCTTTACTTATGTACGTACAACCTGGAAAATGGTAGCTAGTAACCTATCTTGGCTGATAGGCGGAGCCCAAGGGAGCGGTGTCGATACATCTGCCAACGTCTTTGCCAGGGCTTGCAGCGTAGGCGGCCTGTACGTCTTTGGCAAGAGGGAGTATTACTCTAACATCAAAGGGGAGCACAGTTACTTTCAGGTTAGGGTCTCGGACAATCTAATCAGGTCCCACGTAGACAGAGTTGAATTACTGGCTACATTCGACGACGAAACAGCCATTAGACATACGCGCTCAGTGGTTCCGAACGGTGGAATAATCTATGACCCGACGCTAATCAAGACGAAGGTTGCAAACGTTCCTACTCTCGAGGCGCCCGTCATTCTCGCTCTTGAAGATTATTTGAGGAGTAAGGGGTTTGAGCCCACGCTGGAAGGTCTTCTCCAGGATGCGAAGAATAGGGGCGTGCATCTATACCCGCTACCATACAATGAGTTGCTAGGAGTGATCGGACGGGAGATACACGAGGAATCGGCTAGCGTATTGCAAAGAATGATCAACGTGATGGCCGTAGCTGCTTCCTTCGCACTGCTGGAGTACGACTTCGAAACCTTGGCTAAGGCGATCAGACTAACCTTCAGGGCGAAACCGAAGGCCGTCGACATGAACATTCATGCTTCAAGGAAGGTTTACGATTACTTCACAACGCAAATGTACAACAAGAGCTTTCCCTCGAAGCTTCATACAGTTAGCACTGATGAGAAGAGGATCCTAGTATTAGGCAGTCAGGCCGTGGGGCTAGGCAAGCTACTCTCCGGTTGCCGCTTCCAAACGTACTATCCCATCACTCCAGCAAGTGACGAGAGTGAATACTTGGAGGCACACGAGGTTTTCGAGATGAAGCCTCCTACTCTTACATCTCAGCTAATGGAGAACCCTCAGGTCGAGGAGGTCGCCTATCTCAACGGTAAAGGATCCGTCGTCGTTGTTCAGACTGAGGATGAAATCGCGGCAATAACAATGGCCACTGGTGCAAGTTTGTCTGGGGTAAGAGCAGCGACATCCACTTCAGGACCTGGTTTCTCACTAATGGCCGAAGGCATGGGATGGGCGGGCATGAACGAAGTTCCGGTTGTTGTAACACTTTACCAGAGGGCTGGTCCGAGCACGGGCCTTCCAACCAGGCATGAGCAAGGCGATCTAAGGTTTGCCATGCATGCTGGACACGGAGAATTCCCAAGGATCGTACTTGCTTCAGGTGACATTGAGGAGTGCTTCTACGACACGGTTAGAGCCTTCAACTATGCCGAGAGATATCAGCTTCCAGTAATCCACATCGTAGACAAGTCCATGGCAAACAGCAACGCGACAGTCCCAATCTGGGACACAAGAAAGGTGAAGATCGATAGAGGTTTGCTACTCAATGACGAAGAGGCGCAAAAGATCATCGCCTCGGAGGGTCTCTTCAAGAGGTTCAAGGTTGTCGAGAACGGTATCTCCGCAAGAGTGAAGCTAGGCACTAAGGGCGGTATGTTCTGGAACACTGGTGATGAGCATGATGAGTATGGACACATCACTGAGGACCCAACCAACAGAATGCAGATGATGGAAAAGCGGATGAGAAAGCTCGAGACGGCTGATAGAGAGATACCTCTCTCTGAGAAGGTGAACTTCTTCGGACCCGAAGATGCCGATGCTACAATATTGAGCTGGGGCTCCACGAAAGGCGCAATCTTAGACGCTATGGACATACTGAAGGAGGAGGGTTACACAATCAACTACCTACACGTGAGGCTGATCCATCCTCTGCCTACGGAGTATGTAGCTCACGTTTTGAGTTCGGCAAAGAGAAAGATCCACGTAGAGATGAACTACTCGGCGCAATTCTCAGGGATCGTGCGAGAGAAAACTGGCATAGCCATGGATAACTTCGTAGTGAAATACAATGGCAGACCAATGTCCAGCGAGGAGATTTACTACTCTGTCAAGAAAGTGCTTGCTCACCCGGAGGAGAAGAGGGTGGTGTTGACACATGGCGCTTAAACTCACTGATTACAAGACTTCGGTTCACAACGACTGGTGCCCAGGATGTGGCGACTTTGGCATCCTCAACGCGTTACTGATGACTCTAGCGGAGATGCAATTGGAGCCTTATAGAGTAGCTATCTTTTCTGGGATAGGATGCTCCGGAAAGACGCCTCACTTCGCTGGTACCTACGGAATACACACTCTTCACGGCAGAGGAGTGCCTTTTGCATTGGGTGCAAAGCTTGGTAATCCCAACCTTGAAGTGATAGCCGTGGGCGGCGACGGTGATGGGTTAGGAATTGGGGCCGGACACTTTGTCAACGCCGGGAGGAGAAATGTGGATATCGCTTACATCATATTTGATAACGGTGTCTACGGGTTGACGAAGGGACAGGCATCGCCAACTCTCCAGCTTGGTCTCAAGCCCAAGTCTCTTCCGAAGCCGAACATAAACGAAGCTGTGAATCCCATCGCTCTAGCATTAGCAGCAGGCTACACTTTCATCGCCCGTTCATACGCATATGACGTTAGGCATCAGAAGGAGACCATCAAGAGAGCCATCGAACACAGAGGAATGGCTCTGGTAGACATACTACAGCCATGCCCGACTTACAACGACATCAATACAAAGGAATGGTATGGAGGAGACGACAGGAAAGACGCGGCAACTGGGAAACCGATGCCCAGAATCTACAAACTCGAGGAGACAGGGTACGATCCAGTGATCAAAGACCCCGAGAATGAAGATGAACTCAGGGCAAAGATTGCAAACTTGATTGTCAAGAGTCGAGAGTGGGGCGACAAAATTCCCATCGGAGTCTTCTATCAGAACAGCCATATCCCCACTTATGATGATAGGCTAACTGGGAGAATTGCCGACTACAGGAAGAATCCTCCGGCTATGCAGGTATTCTGGGATGAAAATGGATATCCCACGACGGACCTGACGAAGCTTTTCGAAGAGATCAGGGTAACGTAGCTAGGTCTCTATCCATTCTCTAGCTCCGACCATCTTCACGCGAAGCGCTTAGCGGTTGCTCTCTATCCCTAACTTTCGTTTGATCTACCTGAGTGCTTCTAGCCCAACAAAAGGATTACCCCTCTTCTCCGTGCCTATCGTTGTCTTCGGCCCATGTCCCGGGTAAACGACGGTCTCATCAGGTAGTGGGAAGAGTTTCTTGGTGATTGAGGTAACTAGGGTTTCAAAGCTTCCCCCTGGGCCATCTGTTCGACCTATTGAACCGAAGAATAGCGCATCTCCGGTGAAGACGGAACCTGCAGTAACAAAGCTAACTCCGCCAGGGGAGTGACCGGGAGTGTGAAGGACATCGATGCTTTGCTTCCCTATCGTGATAGAATCACCCTCCTTCAGGAATGACTCCGGCTTCGCCGGTGCTGGTAACTCCAACCCCATGAAACTTCTCGCTCGCTCCTGCATTGACTCAAGAAGAAAGAGATCTTCCTGATGTACATAGAAAGGGACCAGAAACTTTTGCTTCAATTCCTTAACTCCGAGGATATGGTCGAAATGGCAATGAGTAGCTAGGATGGCCTTTGGAGCCAGTCCGTGTTTATTGAGATAATGTGAGATTAGTTCGGCGTCATCTCCTGCGTCAATTATTACGGCTTCCTTCGAATCCGTGTCTCCCAAGAGGTAACAGTTCGTCTGCAATATGCCGACGACGATCCTTTCCACGATGAGACCACCAATGGCAGCCAAGATGATCGTGCGAAAAGAGTACCCCAATAAAAACGGAACTTGACGTCACGTAAATCTCCCTAGAAAAAGCCTACATGAGAGAGATGAAATCAAAAACGTTAAAAGCAATAGTATCCAAGCTAAGGCACTGAAGGAAGACGGAGAGAAGACAAAAACAGATCAATAATGATGCCGGGGTTTGGACGAAGTCGGAAAAGTCGTGTCTACCTCTCGTCGACATTGAACATTTCAGAAAAATCGTTGGGGTGTAAACTCCTAGGTGTCTGACTCTATAGACGAATTCATCAAGGAACTCGAAAAAGAAGAAGCAAGAATTGTTGTCAGGAAGGAAATGAGGAGGTTTAGCAAGCCAGTTACCGTTATTGAAGGGCTAAACCCTAAGAGCAACGATCTCCAGAAGATCTCACGAACCCTGAAGAGCAAACTCGCGACAGGAGGAACCGTGAAGGAGAGTTACATTCTGCTGCAGGGTGACCACAGACAGAGAACGAAGGACATTCTCATTCAGTTAGGGTTTAAGGCCTCAACAATAGAAGTCTATTAGCACATTTCAGTAATAATTTCCCCGTCTCTTACGAAACAGGGTTGATAGTATCCAACCTTCAAGTGGATCGAGCGTAAAGTTGTTCTGATTTGTGAACAGCCCGTTCTTAGCCCTAGGATTAAGCCATATGTTTTCCATAGCTCCCGCGTCGAAAATGAACACGAGGCAAATTACAATAACTATAGGCGGACTAGCAATAGCACTAGCAGTTCTAACTGGAGCATTCTACGGTGTAACCGCCTTCGGACAGAATGGGACCTCAGGACCCGAACACACTTTACTGGTATCAGGCATCGGCGAAGTCAAAGTCGACCCGGATAGAGCAAACATCATGATCGGCGTCATTACTGAAGGCCTAACAGTGAAGGAGGCGGCAGATTCCAATGCCAAAGTCACAGCAAGCCTTTTGGCGGCCCTGGACCAAATGGGCATCACAAAGGATAGGATCGAAACCATTTCGTACAACGTATACCCAGTCTACGATTACAACAATATCCGTAATTTTCCAGTGATAACCGGCTACAGAGTTGAACACCAACTGAGGGTCACTGTTCTGGCTGGGGAGGTGAGCCAGCTAGGCGTGAAGGCTGGAGAGGTGATTGATGCAGCCGTCGCAGCAGGAGCTAACCAGATCTACGGAGTAGAATTCACAGTCTCCGAAGAGCAGACCAAAGACCTAAGGAACATGGCCCTGCAGAAAGCAGTCACTGAAGCAGCAGCCAAGGCAAAGCTGATGGCGGATGCCCTAGGGATCAAGCTCACCGGAGTATTATCTGTAAACGAAGGCGCAACCTACTTCCCACCACCAATCCTCTTCGCATCAGGCGCAGAAGTAAAGCAGGGAACTCAAGTATTGCCAGGAAGTCTGTCAATATCCGCCTCTGTGCAAGTGACTTACACAGTACTGTAGGAAGAACTCGCAGATAGGGGCCTGAGGCCCCTAATTTTATTTTCATGCTTTCTTAGAACGCTCGTTGGAGTTTTTGGGAAAAGAAGACCCACTTTCAAATTCGCACTCTAATGCTGGAGCTGAATAATTGGATGTGTAGGACGGTAGACGATTCAAAATCCACGATTCACTAGTTTTAAACCATCAGTCCGGGTGCAATGAGGCTGGAGGGCGATTGCAGATAGGATTGACTGATTCACATGCTACCTACCCCGACCTGATTGAGAAGCACGGGGATCTTCTCGATGAAATTGACAAGGCCTGCAAAGAACTTCGGCCGATAGAAGATCGATCTTACCTTGCACGGAGATTTAATGATCGGATAGTACCAACCTTTCGAAAGTATTCCCTTCTTGGTCTACCGATATCCTCAAAGTACGGTGAAGGACGCGGGATAGATCCACTCACTTACTCCTTAGCGCTGGAGAGGATCGGAATGGAGGGGACGGGCGTGAGAACTTTCTTTTCAGGCCACATATCTTTAGGGCAGCTAACTGTCCAGAGATGGGGCGATGAAGACCAAAAGGAAAGGTTCCTAACTCCTGCCACAAGAGGAGACACCATATTCGCATTCGGTCTCACTGAGCCTGAGGCTGGTAGTGACCCAGCATCACTTAAGACGGAGTTTGAAGAGAGAGACGGTAATTTCATTCTCAACGGTAGCAAATATCTCATCTCCAACGGATCAATCGCTGATGCCGTAATCGTCTTCGCCTATCCAAAGGCGAAGAGAGAAGGCATGTGTGCCTTCATAGTGAATTCAGACAGCAAGGGCTTTCAACCTACGCAACTGAAAGAGAAGGTAGGCATGTTCACTTCTGACACCGCGATGTTTGAAATGCACGACGTCAAAGTCCCGAAGGGCAACCTATTGGGTCCTCGCGGGAAGGGGCTCTCCATAGCTTACTCAGCACTGATGAATGGTAGGTTGAGCGTCGCTGCCGGTTGCGTCGGGGTGATTAGGGACTGCTTAGAGGAGGTTTTGGATTACTCTAGGAAAAAGGTGGAGGCGCAGAAGTCACTTGGCAGGAATCAGTGGGCTCAGAGGCATATAGCTCAGATCGCCACGAACATGGAGGCGGCTAGATACATCACATACACAGCAGCTATCGTGAAGGGCAAGTACGAAAACCAGACAAGTAACATCGAGCTAAGGACGGAGGCGGACAGGCTCATCGCTCAGGCTAAGTACTTCGCCTCCAACGCAGCTCACGATTCCGCGGAGGCAGCTGTAAAGATTCTAGGAAATGATGGACAATCTTTTGGGTATCGCTCTCCTCGCCACCTATGTGATGTTAGGGTCACAAGAATATACGAGGGTACTGACGAAATCATGCAGTTGAGAATAGCCTCCCTATTGCTCGGAAGAGATTACGAGGCGTATCAATAGTTGGGGTTTGAGCTTATGAACCATGCCTTAGAGGCCCTAAGCACAAAGTGAGATTGCCATGGAAGAGCTCTTCCAAGAACATCTTGAAGAACTTAGAACATTAGGATTGATAGGTCCAAAGCATATAGAGATTGCCAAACGAATGGACAGAGCGGCAGATGAACTCTATGCCGATGAAGTGGAGTTCTATCTGAGGAGGGAGCCTAATCCAGAGGGGCATCGAAAGACGCTGGGCAAATACGGTCTCCTGGGTATACAGGTGCCTCAGGCAAATGGAGGTCTTGGAGGTGACGCATTAGCCCTGGCACTAGCTTTCGAACGTTTGGGACAAGTGGGCATGGGTCCAGTTACTTTCCTGGATGTTCAGTGCTGTCTGACAGAAACAATTCTCAACAGATGGGGCAACAAGGGTCAGAAACGTGAATACTTGACTCCAGCAGCTAGAGGAAAAAAGATTATTGCTTATTGTCTTACAGAGCCTGAGGCTGGTAGCGACCCGGCTTCACTTAGCACGGAATTTGAGGAGGCAAAAGATGGTTACAGAATTACCGGGACAAAGTATCTGATTACAAATGGATCGATAGCTGACGCCTACATCGTCTTCGCCTACCCGAAGGGCAAGAGAGAGGGTATGTCGGCTTTCCTTGTAGATCGGGATGAAAAAACGGTAAAGGTCGATATGAGACTGAAGGAAAAAGTCGGGCTCTTCACCTCAGATACAACGCTTCTCGAGTTTAATCGAGCCTTCTCACCAAAAGAGAACTTGATTGGAGAATCTGGAAGGGGCTTACATGTTGCATATACAGGTCTCCTGAGCGGCAGAGTAGGGATTGCTGCAGGTTGTGTAGGCGTCATAGAAGACTGCCTCAATTCTGCGACTGAGAGGGCAAAAAGTCGCGTTCAACATGGGAAACTGATCGGGAAGCATCAGCTGATTCAGAGACGGATCGCTGCAATTGCGGAGCATCTTGAAACAGCAAGGTGGCCCGTATATGCGGCAGCCTCATGGAAGGCGAAACATGATCTGAGACCTGATGATCAAGAACTTCGTAAACTTGCTGATCATAGGAGTACCATTGCCAAGGTGATTGCAACCAGGGCTGCTTGGGAGGCTTCGGATCATGCGCTCCAGGTCTTCGGTGGCTTCGGCTACTCGATCCTTTCAGCTCCTGGCAGGCACTACATTGATGTCCGTGCTACTCGCATCTATGAAGGAGCAGACGAAGTGCTAGAACTGAAAATCGCGTCTGATGTACTGGGAAAGGAATTTGAGGCGTACAAGTAGCCCTTTACCGCCTGATAAAACACCTAGAAGATAGCTTGCCCCTCGCTGAGGCATCATCTCTTTCTTTGTCTACCAAGTTTCCACTTACAGTAGGCGTACAGGGCGTGGTATACACGGAACTGCTTCGATATGTTGTCATAGTCGTCCTTTGATATCTGGCGGAATCCCTCAGCGATTAAGTCGAGT
>Ga0213870_1000069_pt1 | contig 49686 bp, 39 predicted proteins | sample WICALVC2017_Meta_FD_160119 | JGI IMG/M metagenome (GOLD analysis project Ga0213870, IMG submission 160119) | Freshwater microbial communities from subterranean cave lake in Wind Cave National Park, South Dakota, United States - WICALVC2017 | ecosystem: Environmental > Aquatic > Deep subsurface >...
TTGTATTAATGTATAATTACATTAATTATATCCATCCTCCTTTCTCTAGATCCCCCCGCTTCGCGGGGCAAGTAGATGAAAATGGTAGGCGGGAATTTAGAGAAAATTAATGAAACGCAAATTCACAACAATAAAATCAAAGACATATAGTATTTTTATCCAGCACCTTTTTAAAACCCCGCAGCTTGCTGTGTGGGTTTGGTGGTTTCTTTTTCTGCGTGGGTTCAATACCCCGCAGAAAAAAGGTGCTGGATTTATTAGAAAAGTATATATGGTGAACCCCACAACGCCAAGGCTTCGTGGGGCGAGGGGGGGTGAAAAGTAAAATGGCAAATTTTCAAGATCAGAATTTAACATGCCGCGATTGCGGTAAACCTTTTGTGTGGACAGCTTCAGAGCAAGAGTTCTACCAATCAAAAGGTTTTCAAAATGCACCGGTCAGATGCCCAGCATGCCGCGCGTTGAAAAAGGCTAGAATGGAAGGAGGACGTGGAGGATTTTCAGGTCAATCCTTTCCGATAACTTGCGCAAACTGCGGCAAGAGCGATACAGTGCCTTTTGAACCAAAAGGGAATAGACCAGTCCTTTGTAAAGACTGTTTTAGAAAACAAAGACAATCTGCATAAGATTGATTTGGCTCCCAATAGTTCTGCCTGCGCTTCGCCGATAGCTTCGGCAAGGTGAGCATCGCAGAGCTATGTATGGTTAGATGTATCGAAAGTATCACGGCCTGTCCGCCTAAAACCGCTCCGTGAGCCGTATTCGAATAGAATTGTCCTGCGAAGCAGGATCCCGCTCCGCGGGAAAAAGGCGAACGGCAAGGTCAGGCGGGCGTTTTAGATTCAATTCTTTTCGTGATACTTTTGGTATCTATACCCCTCTGCTTTCAAAATGCAAGGGTATATACCAAACCCTCCTTCGCTAAAGCTACGGAAGGGGGCACAGCGGATATTTGACTGTGTGCCTCCGAAGCCTACTGGGCGAAGGGGCAAAGCTACGGTGGGTACATACCAAATTATTGCAAAATGATTGCGGAGTGGTATACATTTTCTCTCGATGTCATGCTGAATTTACTCGCCTCGCTGACTTGCCTCGCTTCGCGGGCCGAAGCGAGCGGGAGCTTTGGCGAAGCGGGTTTCAGCATCTTATTCTTTAAGGTTATTCTTTGAGGCTAGATCCTGAAACCACGTCAGACGTGGTGAAACGAGTTCAGGATGACACTGGGGGAATAGATTATTAGCGGGAGGATCCGGTTGCGATTGAAGGTGCAGGAATTTTTACCGGCGGATTTTGCGGAGGAAGTTGCGCTTGGGGTGTATCTATATTTAGGGCTCCACTTTTTCCTAGAGTGCTTTCTTCTTGGACTTTTTCAGCTTTGCCTTGCAAAACCGCTATTTCTTTGTCTATCTGATCAAGGCTTGTCTTATCATTTGCGACCAATCTTCTTACAATTTGATATTGTACGAGCGCATTTTGTAAGTCTGCTTTTTGTTCTAATGCGTGTCCTAAATTATAGTGTGAATTAGCATAATCAGGTTTTAAAGCTATTGCAATTTGGAATTGATTTTGAGCATTATCCCATTGTCCCAACTGATAGTAAATACCTCCCAAGCTTATATATTGTTGCGGATTATTAGGATCAAGATTTATGCTTTGCTGAGCAGTTGCAATTGCAAAATTTTCTGCATTCTGTCCAAAACCAATAAGGCCTCTATATATAGAAGAAAGATTTTGCCAATTAAGATAAGTTTGAGGAGCAACAGTTGTTGCAGCTCTTCCAGAATTTATGGCCTGCTGAATAAGAGTAGTTACATTCCGCTGGACTGCAGGATCCAGCTGTTTATCTTTTGGGGTCTGAGCTGCTAAAGTATTGGCAAGGGCAAGATTTGTCTGGGAGAACACTCTGTAGAATCCATCTCTATGCTGAAATGTCGAAATTGCTTTTGCTTGTTCAGAGTATGTCAGAGATCCATTATTTTGCGCTGCGGCAACAAGAGATCTTTGAAAAGCAAGATCAGAGATAGTATAAATAATGCCATTATATGTTATCCATGCGCCTAACAAAACAATTAACAAAGCTATGAGAGATGGAAGGGTAAGACTCTTTTCCTTTTTCGTTGTAGGCGCTTCCATTGTGATAAGTCCTTTTCGAAGAGCAACCACCTGAAGCTCAATATCAAAGAACCTGTTTTGTGCTTTACTGATTAATCCCTGATTTACTGCAAAAAGACCCAAAATAATAAAAAACAGAGTCTGACTTACAAAACTTAAAGGCAGGAGAAAAGAAATTAAAAGTAACAATATAAGAGAAATAAGCATTTTGTTTTGTGTGGCAGTTCGAATTTCTTTTATTGCCCTAATTAATAAGAATAAAAATGCGCAAAGTCCTAGCACTCCGGTTGTTGCCAAAAGTTCAAATGCAAGATTTGAAGATTTAAAAAAAGTTAGATTCCACAGATCCTGATTTTGATTAAATGAGGCATGTTTCCATCTGGAAAAATCATTAGAATATGTTCCAAATCCGCTTCCGAACAAAAAGGCCTGTGCTGTCCGTCCTGAGTCAAGAGAGATTGCTGAAAAGGCAGTTTGGAGTCCGGTTTCTAAAGGTAAGATTGCGGGTTTGTCTAATTTCAAAAGAGCATATGTTGTCACAATTATTCCTAAGAAAATAACAAAAGAGGCCACTGCAAAGCTTACTGCTTTAGTTAACTCTTGACTTGACATACCAGCATTTTCAATTGAGGTTTCAGGCTCTTGTTTTGTTTTTTTGGATTTTGCAAATCTCCATAGATAGTAAAAAGATATTGCAAAAATAAGAATAAGATAAATTTCCTGCTCAAGAAGTGAACCCAGCGGAGTGAATGTCTGGACATGAGTTGCCGAAAAGGGCAGGATATATATTTTGAAGAATGACAAAACGCTATTGAGGGAAAGCAAAACTGCCCCGATAATAATTGAAAACATTAGGAAAAGAAGTGAATTTTTATCTTTTACTATATTTACAATAAGGAAAAATCCTAATATTGCAAGAAGATATGGAACAAATATAGTTAGAGCGTCAGCTCTGTTAACCGCAAAGATAGCTGACAAAAAGGCAAAAATAGCTAACAAAGCAATAGGAATATCAAAAGGCGTTCTTCTAAATCTTACTGCTCTTTCTGAAATTATTTTTACACATTGTAGTCCCAAAAGCACGATTACAACTGTTCCCAATAATACTTGTTTGGGGAAAACAATGGGGCTGGTTGTAATTGTTGTGAATATGACAGGAAAGGTCATGAACAAAACACCAAGAAGGAATAAGGAGATGTTTTGGATATAGCTTAGGAGTTCGTTTTTTTGTTCCATTAGTTTAGGTTAACAAGGACTTTATATAATGTCAACCCCTCAATTTTATCCAGCACCTTTTTAAAATCCCGCAGCTTGCTGTGTGGGTTTGGTGATTTCTTTTTCTGCATGGGATCAATACCCCCGCAGAAAAAAGGCGCTGGATTTATTCGGGGTTGACCCTGAGCTTGCCGAATGGGTCAAGAAGAAAAAAGCAGTCACTAAGTTTATCTTTTGGAGAAAGTTTTTTCTTAGCTATATTTTTTTAAGTATCTTATCTCTCCGTTATCATTTCCTGAATAATGAATTAGCACTACCTTTTGATTATTTTCTAGTTCGATAATATCGAACAATACTCTGTCCCCGCCAGATATTGGATAACAATATAATTGCCCTTTTTTCTCTACTTTATTTAGACTAGTCATCCTCATTCATTTTAGGAAATTTTTTTAGATTAGTATGGTTTTATTTAAAGTCTTCTCTGGTTTCTTGAACAAAATTATTAAATTTAGGGCTATTTACTAGGGATGTTATTGTGAGTGTTTTATCGCTTATGCCTAATATGTTTGTCCATATAATTTGGACCATCCTTGTTTTAAGGTTAGGAAAAATATTGGGTAATTCTAAATATCTGTCAGCTTTTAGAATAGTACGAGCTGGGGAAAATCCATGTATATTAGTCATCTTTTTTACCTTCCTTCCTTTTCTCATGAATTTTTTCTACTGACAATATGGTCTCTGCTAAATCATGAGCTGATTTTACTGGCATTGTTATTCTTGCTACCGACTGTCCCTTTGTTATATCTGACGGATGTACGTAAACAAATTCAATAGTAACTTCTGTATTACTTACAGTAACTCTTGCTATTTGGGCATATGTACTACCTATAACTGTTCCTGTATTTACTATCAATTCTCGCAGGTTTTTCTTTTCTTCAGCCATTGTGGCGCATTATACCATAAAAACCATATTGTCAACATTTCAATTCACTATCTTCATATTTTATGATAATTTCTTGCTTCGTATTTTTCAGTAATATAGATTTCATAATTTTTCTATTCCTTGTCTTGACGGGATAGATCATGAAAAAAAATAATATTAATTCACAATGAGCCAGTTGAAGGGGATTGGATTTTTGTTTGGGGCTCCAACACCAACAGTGAAGGACCCATTCGGCAAGCTCAGGGTGGGATTATTTGGAATTTGGCGCATTAAAAATGGTGAGTGAGCGCTTGGCGTGCCAACAGGAGTGATATAAATTACGGATATATCTGTAACAAGAGCGTTTTTAATAGTGATTTCGTCATAATATGGAGCAATATTGGCTACTCCCGCAGAAGAGCTTGCTATTACTTCGGTTGGGGATACAGCCAGAACAGGCGCAACAAGACTAAAGTTAAGTTTTGCAAATGTACCGGATCCTGATGCAATTATATCCCCCTTTTGATTTATAGATAGCACACCCGATCCGCTTGCATTATTCACAATCAAATCAGAATCCGGCAAAGGCGAGATAATATTTACAGCAAGTTTTCCAGTAACCGAGACATCCCCTTTTATCTTCATATTGCCATGTGTATCAACATAAACTAATCCTCCCATTATCGATAATCCGCTTTGGCGAAGACTTTGGAGCGACAAATCTGTACCTAGCGTCTCAATAGAATTTTGTGTGATGAACATGGTCCCTCCAATTGCAAGTTGACCTACAACTGAGAGATCAGAAAGAGAGGTTCCCCCAAAAACCATAAGTCCCTGGTTGAAAAGCCCTTGTTCTGCTTGAAGGTTAGGGACGTAGGCGAGTTGGGCTGAGAAAGAAGCAATGTCAAAATAATCGTTATTAGACATTAAGTATTTAGAAAATTTTGCCTCAAGGCCATCGATAGAGTCAGCAAAAATGCTCCTTGCGCGCAACGTTCCGCTTATCGAAGCATCTTCAAACTGGCCGTTTAAAGCTGACAACTGACCACTGAACGAAGCGTTACCCTGATCGTCAATCTTGGCAATGGCAGATCCAGATGAATTTTGAATTATGAATGATGAATCATGAATTTCTGCGGAAGGCGTTGCCAGTCTTACGATTAATGATTCGGATAGGGGAGAAATAATGTTGGTATATAATCGGTCTATTCTGGAGACAGGCGACATTATCCCTGATCCCTGATTCTTGATTCCTGATTCATCTACTACGCTAACAATATAATCTCTTAATCTTTGTCCGTTAACGATTATAGAGTCAGTTGTTATGATTAAAGAGCTTGTGACAACTTCGGAAGCTTGGATAAATCCTGCTTTGATATTTGCAGCCACAAGTTCAAAAAATCCTGCAATACTTGTTAAGGTTTGATTTTGCGAACCCGATACTAAATAACCATTTGAGCCAGTACTATGAATAATAAGATTGCCTGTATTTGCTAAATACGCGCCGGGATCATACCATGAAACATTAACAAGGGTATAGATCTTAACGATTCGAATAATGTTTGGCTTTATAGGGATATCCGGGAAATTAGCTTTGCTTCTATACTCTTTGTTGTCTAGATCATAAAAACCAACTACTTTTGATTCATCTATAGCGCTTAAATTCTCAAGAGCCTTGCCTATAATCTGTCCTGCTTTTGTTGTTTTTACAGCAACTCCTGGAATGTTGGATCCTGTTAACATATCTCCTGCTTTTATTTCTCCATTGAGGGTTGTAACCAATGTTTCAACTTGTCCAATAAGTCCGACTGCTATAGAACCATTACCCAAATTTTCTCCTCCCAAGAATGCAGGTCTTTCTGATGCGATACCCAAAATCATGATATTTTTTTCATCGCATGGAACAACTAGGCCGTTGTCGTTTAAACAAACAACAGAACCAAAGTCTATTTCAAGATCCTTATCTTTTTTAAAGTATTCTGCAAAATCGGCAATGCCACTTGTTGCATAAGTTACTCCTTTTCCTCCATTTCCCTGAATAGATCCCACAATTCCAACTCCTACTGTTTCAAAATTTATGAAGTGATTAGTTGAGGCAACTGCTGTTGTCGAAGTATTACCTAACTTGATAATGAGTCCATCTGAATTTATTCCAGAATTGGTGTTGTAAATTTGAGCCGCAGCAGTTGCTGACTGATTATCTTGGAGATCCAATTTCAGAAGTGGAGCAGTTGTTCCAATTCCTACATTTCCCGTATTGATCCATGAATTGTTTCCGCTAGTTCCGCTGAGCCTTATCAAAGCAGAGGAAGTAGCAGTTGCTCCTGTTAAGATGTCATCTGATATGTTGGTTGGGGACAATACTTGAGCACTTCTTTGCCAATATCCTGAAATTCCAGAAGATGCAGAATATATATTGTCAATATACGCATTGTCCCAAGGTAAAGAGGAAGATCCCAAATCACTTGTCCCGCTTGTTGTTATTGGAATAAGGTCAGAATCCTGAGCGACTCTGCCTGTAAAAGTCAGAGTGTCAGTTGCGGCGTCTCCAAGAGCAACATTTCCTTGTATGTTTGCGTTTGCATTCTTTATGGTTACTGTGCCTGTACTTGCTCCAAGGACTAATGAAGTTGCCGCTCCTCCTAGATTAAGAGTAGTAACGGTTGAGTTGAGCAGATTAAATGTTGTCGCTGTGCTGGTTAAATCTCCTCCGTTTATCGCAACACCCCCGCTGAATTTTCCTGTTCCATCGTTTTCCACTACGAATTTGGTAGCTCCGGAAGTACTGGCACTAATAAGTGGACCCGTGGAGTTTTGATTTATATAAAGGGCTGCTTGAGCACTGGAAGTAGCCAATATCGCTACTATATCGTCGAACTCTACGGATCCTACTGCTGTAGACAGATTGTTATTGTTTGTGCTATTTTGAATGGGTTTTGAAAGATCAATCTTGCCTATACCATCAGGCACTATTTCAACCCTGCTATTTGATCCCGGAATTGTGGTCAAAGATAAGACGCTTCCTGAAATAATAAGATTTCCTCCAATTGCTTGGAACGTATGTGCTTTTGAACCTGCAATACTCAAATTTCCAGATGAATCTAAAGCTAAGACAACATTGCTCACTTCTGTACTATTTGTTATCGGGTCAAGTCCTTGCAGAGTTTCAGCATTACTTGCAAAGGGAACTATTGCGATTTGCTGACGGGGTCTTAGTTCCGGGCTGTTTCCAACCGTAATTCCCAAAAATAGCTTTGAGTTTTGGCTAAAGACAGTATCAGGTATAGGAGTGTTTTTGCCCAAGAGCACTGAGAGCACTCCGTCAGAATCAGGTTTCACGGAATTGGTTTCCTGCCACAGGAAAGCAGAGGGAGATGCGTTATCATCGTCATAAAGAGAAAAAAGAATGTTTGTCTCCGCAGTTATGGGATTATTTGACGAGTCAGTTAGCTTGCCTTGAAAGGAAAGTACGCGTGGAGGCGCACTAGATATAGCTCCAAGTGTTGACTTATTCTTTTGTATATCGGCGTAAAAACCATTATATATCCCAAAGCCTAAGGCTGAGGTCAAAATGAAAAGAATTGCGAAATGAAGATGATGAGTAATTGAGTATGAATGATATCTTTTGTACCACTTTGGTCGTACGTGACGAATATAATGCCAGATTCTTGCATGAGCGGAAAGATAGCGCATGGAAATATTGAGCGGAGCGTAAAACTCTTTTTTTATATTAGTAATTGGTATTTCAAGGCCGGATTTTGCTTCTAGGAATTTCGAATTTGCGTTCTTATTTGATTTTGTAAATATTTTTTTACCTGATAGCTTCCACAGCAAATACTGTGTTTCTTCGATAGTTTTGGCCAAAGGCAATATGAAAAGAATCTCAAACAAAAGGCTTGCTCCTTTTAGGCTCTTTTGCGCTAATCTTGCAGGCGGAAAAGAAGAGTAAGCGGTTGGTTGTTGGACATTTTTTTCCTGCACAACATTTTTTTGAAATGTTTCAGAAAAGTGCTGAATAAATCCCTGATTTATGCCCCACTTTATATAATTTCTTAGGGAGGACAGCTTTCTATTTATTGTTCGTGGAGAGAAGTTTGAAGCAACAAGTCTTTCTCTATACTCGTTAATTACAGAAAAATTAATTTTGTCCAAGAGATTTCTTTCTGATATTTCCCATGCATTTTCAACTTGCGAAACCTCAGACAGCCATTCAAAGAATATTTTGATGTCATTGATATAGTTTTTTATAGTAAGATTAGATTTTTTATATTCATAAAGAACGCTTTTGAAGTTTTTGAGCATCCACGGATCAGTAACAGTTCTTTCTGAGATAGGCTTAACGGCAAATAAATTGAGGTTAGCTAACCCTTTTTCCTTTAGAAAAAAAGAGAATTTGCGAAGAGATGAGATGTGCCTTTTAGTAGATACCGAAGAAAGATTTCTAGATTTTTTATATTGCTCTATAATTTGAATATTTAGATTAGATGGGTTAAAAGGGGACTTAAATTCTTCCTCAAACCAACTTATAAATTGACCTATATCCGCTTTGTAATTTTTCACGGTCAAGAAAGACGGTTTATCTTTTTGGGTTTCCAGAAAATCAACAAATTGTTGTAATAAATTCATAAGATCCTTCGACCCCTTCGACAAGGCTCAGGACAAATCCACTCAAGACGATAACTTAGCTACGAAATTATACGGATTATATAAATTATTCTAATTGTATGCATGCATACAATTAGAATAAGTAATTATAAGGGTCTTGTCAATAGGCTAAATATAAAAATAAATGATATTTTGTGATATATTTTGATATATCGTTAGAAAGGAATATATTTCTGTGAAAAGTCAGTGAAAACATTCGATCTACCGAAATAGAGGTATTTTCGAGAAATATTCTCATTAAATATATTTTATCTGAAAAGTAGAATATATCAGAAAAGATCAATCTTGATAAGCAATAATTTGTTTTTCTGCCCAATTTTAACGGTTTTTTACGGATTTTTAATAAAAGAAAAATATATAATTAGCAGAGTCCGTATCTAAGTGATAGGGTACATCAAAATTTATTTTAGGCTATAATCACAAGATATTCTTATCAAAATGGCTGTACAATTTCCTCATTTCTTAGTTTTTTGTAAGAAAAACGAGTTGTTAAGTTATTTTAAAAGGAGATGCTAAAATTATTAGAAGAGAAATTAAATAGTCTAATTATGCTGATTATCCCAAAAATAGTTTAAAGTTCAGTTTTCACAGTAATTTTAGTTGTTTTCAACTTGCAAAAGGAAGTTTTTTGGCTTCGATTATACCTGAAATTATAGGTGTTTCGACTTTTTTCCACCAGTGGATTATTTCTTCATGTATGCCTTTAGTCTATTTCTGATTATGGTAACAGCTATAGCTATAATTACAATCAGAATCAAGCCTTGGAAGGGAAAAGCGAAGAAGTGGATTGATTTTGTGAAGATAGGGCTATCATCAGAGATAGAAAGAGTAAGCTTGGCTGTGTAAAATCCCAAAAGGAAGCTTTCCTTCCATAAAATTTTGGGATTTCTAAAATCAAGATCGGCTTTTATTTTTGACTCATCAATTGCACGTAAATCCTGCATAAATGATACACTTGGTATTGCACGAGCTGAATCAGAGAGAATATTTACTCTTAAAATATCTAGCTTGGCAATGTTTTGTCCAAACATATTTTTTATTAAAATTTCGCCTTTGGGTTTGATAAAATGTGTTCCCTTATTCTCAACTTTCAAAGTGAAGGATACTGGGCCTTTTTCAAAGAAAGCTCTGGTTGAAAACTCTCTCAGAACCGCATTGGGAGTATCTTTTGCTCCCACAGACAGTAGAACATTGGTTGCAATTCCGAGTTGATTTAAGGATGCATTTGAAGTGGGGCTAGACGTAGTTTGAGATATAAATATAATTGAAAAGTAATAGTCTGATATATTTGTATCTTGCGGGATATTCACGTTTAAAGTCAGATTTTTTTGCTGACTCGGTCCCAAAATTAGACTTTGGATAGGAGTCTTGTTATCGAGAATTTGAAGGTTTTTAAAAATAGGCAGGTTTTCGGCGTATTCTGTGGATGGCTGGCTTAAGTATTCCAACTCTCCATTTTCAAACTTTGGCTTGAAGGGTCTTAGCTCTATCCTCAGATTTACCTCGCTGTCACTTTTGTTTTGAATGGTTAGATTGCTTGTTGCAGTTGATGGGGCAAGAGCATAGATTTCAATTATTGAGGGATCAATACTCAAGCTCAAGGGGGCTGCTTTTGCAGAAATACTACCAATAAGCAAATAAACAAATAAACCAATAAACAAATAGAAAATCTTAAATCTTAAATCATTAATCATAAGTCTTCACTTAAAAGTTGGGCACCGCAATATATGTAATCACATTTGAATAAATCCCTTGAGCCTGACTTGCCGAGATATTGACCTTGTAAGAAATGCGGGAGCTTTTGTTTTTTGATCCTACACCAGCCATAACAGATAAGGGAATCTGTCCGCGTCCAGTGTCTGGGAAACTTTTATAGAGATTTGAATGTACAAAAGATCTATCACAGTCAAACCCAATCAGATTGTCGCAACGATAACCAAACCCATATGTCAAAGCATTTAACCAGATGCCTACATTTTCGCTATTACAACCACCATTGTCGCAGGTCGTGTCCGGAATGCTCAACTTGTCGCTTTTGAGAAGATTATTTTCAGATGCAACAACGGAATATCCATAGGTTGAAAGACTATGCAGTGTTAGGTCAATAGTCCGAATAATTGTATTTGTAGGGCTAAGTGCTCCAAAATCAACAAAATCAGAAGACAGAGTTACGGAAAAGGGAAGCTCGGCTACAATATTTTCAAAGCCAGTTTTTACTTTAAAATTTACCCCTTCAGATGTAGCTGGGTTCGCATCTCCAACTGTGGATCGTACTTTGTAATCTATGCTTTCTGTGAGACCCGAAACAGCATTAAGCAGTTGAGTTTTGATGATGTAGTCTTCGTTGGACATCGTTTGCCCGCTTGCGGCGGGCAAAAATAACCCAATAAACAGGTAACCCAATAACCCAATCAATCCAGAATGTAAGGCAATTCTTGATTTATCCAGCGCCTTTTTAAAACCCCGCAGCTTGCTGCGTGGGTTTGGTGGTTTCTTTTTATGCGTGGGTTCAATACCCCGCAGAAAAAAGGCGCTGGATTTATCTATTTTTTTATTGGGTTTCTTATTGGTGGTATTTGTTGTTTGATTATTTCGCCTTTTGGCGTTCTGGTATGCAATGCCTAAGAAAAAAGCAATAGGGGAGAGAAGAATAAATGAGAAAAGCAGAATTAGATTGCGGGTTAAATCAGTTTCTAAGGCTTTTGGGAACAATAAAGCAAGAAGCCCTACGGTAAATACAAAAACAACTCTTGGATCTAAAACAAAAGCAATGCCAAAGCTTAAGAAATACAAAAGAAAGAGAAAAGGAGACCACAGCTCGCCTGTGGATGTAACCAAAATCAAAATGAGGCTAGTTAATATAAAAAAATTTAGATTTTCATTCCTCTTGCGCTTTGATAGCATAAGATAAAAGGCTAGCAAAATTCCTAAGGAGGGAACAATGAGGCTTAAAAATAGAGATTTGAAGAACATTACAATAGCAATTGGGAGAATAATAATAAGGGATTGGCCTATAAAGCTCATAGATTCGATTAAATTCACCTTAAAATTGTTGGATAGTCTATATCTCCATCCTAGATAATATTAATTTAAAATGCAATATTTCCCTGAATTAGCCTAACTCGAAAGCAAAAACTTCAAGAAAAAATATATAATAATCCTTCAGCTAGCCATTTAACTGCATGCAACGATCGTAGTATCCAATTAAAGGGTTGCATTTAACTTATCTGTGTATAGAAAACTATGGTATACTTGAATCTAAGTGCAAAACTCAAAACCTAAAACCCAAAGTTATAATCCAAGTTTGATTGAATCTAAGTGGCAAGATGTGTGGGAGAAAGAGGGGGTTTATAAACCGGATTTAGATAAATCCAGCACCTTTTTTCTGCAGGGTATTGAACCCACGCAGAAAAATAAACCACCAAACCTACAAAGCCTGCTGCGGGGTTTTAAAAAGGTGCTGGATAAACCCTTCAACAAAGCTCAGGGTCATGGGCCTTTCTACAACCTCATGATGTTTCCGTATCCTAGCGCTGAAGGAATGCATGTTGGGAATATGTATGCATTTACAGGAGCTGATGTCTACGGAAGATTTCAGAGAATGAGAGGAAATGATGTTTTCGAGCCTATTGGTCTTGATGGATTTGGAATTCACAGCGAAAACTATGCCATAAAAGTTGGTCGTCATCCTGTTGAACAGGCCAAAATTTCTGAAAAAAATTTCTATAGACAGCTAAAAAGTATTGGAAATAGCTTTGATTGGACTAGAACTGTTGAAACTTACAAACCAGAATATTACAAATGGACCCAATGGCTGTTTATTCAATTATTTAAAGCGGGTCTTGCATATCGAAAGAAGGCACCAGTCAACTTTTGCCCATCATGCAAAACTGTCTTGGCAGATGAACAGGTTATAACAAAGTTGAAAGTTGAAAGTGGAAAGTTGAAAGTCGGCGAAGATCCGCGTTCTGATCCGCGTAGTTCAACGCAGGAGTCTCTTAAAGAGACGACCGTTAATGTCTGCGAACGGTGCGAAAGTGAAGTAGTCAAGAAGGAATTGGAGCAGTGGTTTTTTAGAATCACTAAATACGCGGACAGACTACTTACAAATATAGCGAAATTAGACTGGAGTGAAAAGGTCAAAATCGCACAAAGACAGTGGATCGGACGATCAGAGGGCACTCTGATTAAATTTAAGATTAAAGATTTAAGATTAAAGAATAAAGAGATTGAGGTTTTTACAAGTAGAGCCGATACCTTGTATGGAGCGACATTTTTGGTATTAGCACCAGAGCACCCTTTTTTAGGCCAGATCCTGAAACAAGTTCAGGATGACAAGATAAGAAAACAAATAGAGGCTTATGTTGAAGAAGCTAAAGAAAAGACAGAACAGGAAAGAATGGCTGAGAAAAAAGAGAAAACTGGGGTATTTTCCGGACTTTATGCGATAAATCCGTTAAATAACGAACAGCTTCCTATCTGGATAGCTGATTATGCTGTTATAGGTTATGGCACTGGAGCTTTGTTTGGCGATGCACATGATCAGCGTGATGTCGAGTTTGCCAAAAAATATAATATTTCACTGAAACCAACCATAATCACCGGAGATAAATACAAAGATAAACGCATCAGGAATCTTGAAGAGTGTTTTACAGGATACGGAGTATTATTTGATTCGGGAAAGTTTAACGGATTAACTTCTAAGGAAGCAATAGCTAGAATCACTTCATGGCTAGAGAAAAAAAATATGGGCGGAAAAGAGGCCACTTACCATCTTCGTGATTGGCTTATTTCAAGACAAAGGTATTGGGGACCACCGATTCCGATGATTTACTGTCAATCTTGTGCCAAGAAAGGAGATTCTGGATTTACTTTAACCAAAAAATCCGCTTTCGCGGATGGTTTAGCAAGTCAAACAGGTCTGCTTAATGACCGGCTTGATAACCTTGAAAGCAATATAACACAAAAATCTGGGTTTGTCAAAGGCATGGACTTGCCGGGAGTTGAACCCGGTAGACATGGGTTATCAAGCCGGTCTAGCAAACCTGCCGAGCCCATGCCAGAATCGGCATATAAGAAGAATAATGAATTCGTCAATGATTGGAATTCATCTGGGTGGTTTACTGTTCCCGAAGATCAATTACCGGTTCTTTTGCCAGATGTTAAAGATTGGAAACCTAAAGGTACTGGTAAGTCTCCGTTGGCAAGTGTTGAAAGTTTTGTAAATACCAAATGTCCAAATTGCGGAAAAGGAGCAAAGAGGGAAGCAGATGTATCTGATACATTTTTGGATAGTTCGTGGTACTTTTTGAGATATCTTGCTGCTGAATTTGACGATATTCCTTTCCCGATGAAAAAAGAGATGCTGAAACCCGCTTCGCCAAAACTCCCGCTTCGCCCGCGAAGCGAGGCGAGTCAGCGAGGCGAGCGAGTTCAGCATGACATCGTGGGAAGAACAAAATGGCTCCCAGTCACAATGTACATTGGTGGAGCTGAACATTCAGTTTTGCACCTTCTGTACTCGCGGTTTATCACTATGGTTCTTAAAGATATGGGATTTATTAGCTTTGAGGAACCATTTGCTAAATTCCGCGCGCATGGATTATTAGTAAAAGATAGCGCAAAGATGAGTAAAAGCCGCGGCAATGTAGTTATCCCGGATCAATATATCAAAAAATTTGGGGCTGATACACTCCGTGCCTATTTAATGTTTATGGGTCCTTTTAGTCAAGGAGGAGACTTTAGGGATAGTGGGATTGAGGGAATGCACAGATTTTTGCGCAGAGTCTGGGCCCTTGCTCAGAGTCATCTTAAATCTAGTTCAGGATCTGAGATGCTGAAACGAGTTCAGCATGACAACGAGATAAAGCAAATGATGCATAAAACAATTAAAAAAGTAACAGAAGATATCTCAAGTCTTTCTTACAACACTGCAATCGCTGCTCTAATGGAATATTACAATTTCTTGTCCGATCAAAAATCTGTAAATTGGGAAGAGATTAAAACATTCTTAAAGCTTATTGCTCCTTTTGCGCCACACGTTAGCGAAGAGCTTTACCAATTGCTAAAAGTATCAAAAGAAAAAAAGGTATCAAAGGTACCAAATGGAGAAGGAATTTTCTTTGAATCCATTCACATTCAGCCTTGGCCGACTTATGATCCCAAATTTTTAGTCAAAGACGAACTGGTAATTGTTGTTCAGGTCAACGGAAAGTTAAGAGGGAGTTTGGTGGTTGACCTTGCAACTTCAAAGAACAGGGCTAAAATTGAAGAATTAGCCAGAAAGGACAGCAATGTGGTCAAGCATTTGGAGGCTAAAGATACCAAAAAAGTTATATTCGTCGAAGGTAAAGTAATTAACTTTGTGGTAAATTCCTAATTAACCTAATTGACCTAATTTCTAAGTTGGAGCTTGGGATTTCTTAGGTCAACCCCGATCAGCGGGGTCAATTAGAAATTAGAATAATTAGAAATTCGTCAGATATGGAATTTCGAGAGCTTCTGGATAAGCATTCTTCTTTTATAAAACGCAATCTTCCAGCTTTGAGCCTCGGAGCCTTAGGAATGATATTCTTTGCATATGGTTTGATAGGGTTATTCCTTGCCAATAAATCAGCCTCAGAAAATATCATATTTGAAGCTTCTTCAGAGAAGAATTCAATGGAGGAAAAGATTATACTAGTAGACATAGAAGGAGCTGTGGTAAAACCTGGATTGTACAAACTATCTTTTAACTCAAGAATACAGGATGGTTTGGTTGCAGCTGGTGGTCTGGCAGCAAAAGCAGATAGAGATTATGTTGCTAAAAATCTTAACCTAGCAACTAAGTTAACGGACGGTGCAAAAATATATATACCAAGAGAAGGGGAGGCGGAAAGTATCAAAAGTATCACGAGTATCAAAGGGAGTGCGCAAGTGCTAACCGGTCAAATTAATATTAACTCAGCTAGCGAACAGGAATTGGATATCTTACCGGGAATAGGACCTGTAACTGCTTCAAAAATCATTGGGGGAAGACCCTACAGCTCCATAGAAGAGCTTTTAAGTAAAAAAATAGTAGGTAGTAAGGTATTTACTCAAATTAAAGATAAAATTACTGTTTATTAATTGCTAAATTGCTATATTGTTAATGAATTTGAAGTTACTCCTAATTTTCTTCATTATTCTTACTTTCAGATTTTTCTTTGTCCACAATAACCAGCCTCAATATACAGATGGGCAAAAGATTAGTTTTAAGGTGAGGATTTTATCTCAACCACACATTGTTGGCACTCGACAGGCATTTAGTGCTAATTATAAAAATCAGAAAATAAGAATAGTAACAAGCCGTTTCCCAGAGTTTAATTATGGAGATTTTGTGCGTATTTCTGGATCTATTAGCATTAAGGATGCTAGACTGCTAATGTATTATCCAAAAATAGAAGAAATGAAAGATGATTCTGTTTTGTTAGGCAAAAGTCTAAAAGTCGTTAAGAACTTACGTCAAAAATTAATTGATTTATTCTCTAGAACTCTTCCGAGTCCCTCGTCGAGTCTTTTGATGGGAATAATTTTTGGAATAAAAGAGCAAATGCCAAAAGATTTTGCCGAAAGCCTTAAAACAACAGGTGTTTTTCATGTAATAGCCGCATCTGGAATGAACGTAACATTAATCGGAGGATTTATAAGCATATTTTTTGCTTTTTTGCTAAAGCGTCAGATTGCAATTGGATTAAGTATTTTGGGAATTATATTCTATGCAGTTTTGGCAGGACTAGAGGCCTCAATCATTAGAGCATCCATCATGGGAATAATTGTTTTTTCCTCCCAAATCATGGGCAGACAAAGTTTGGCTATTAATGGTTTGGCTTTGGCGGGTTTTGCAATGCTTTTTATTGATCCCTCACTAATTTTTGATATTGGATTTCAGCTTTCTTTTGCATCAACACTTGGAATTTTGTACATAAAACCACTTTTGACGAAAAAAAACATAGTTGGATCAGAAATTTCAACAACAGTTGCTGCGCAAACAGCAACTCTGCCAATTCTTTTGGCTAATTTCGGCACTTATTCTATCTATTCCATTTTGGTTAATGGGCTAGTTCTATGGACAGTACAGATACTTATGGTTATTGGAGGGATAGGAGCGTTGATTGCTTTAGTATTTATGCCTTTAGGGCAGTTAATAATTTATCTTTCGTATCCGCTTTTACTCTATTTTGAAAGCATTGTAAGGTTTTTTGGCAAAATGGGGGGAATAATTTCTATTGAAGCGCTTTCCTTTGGATTTGTTGCCGGATATTATTGTTTGTTAGGATCAGCTTTGATTATTCTTAAGAAAAAATGAAAAAAACTTTTTTGATTTTTCCCAGCCTTTTATTTTTATTGGGATGCATTTTAATATATCAAAACATAATTTACAATGACAAAAAATTGCATGTTGTAATTTGCGATGTGGGACAGGGAGATGCAATTTTCATAAGAACGCCTCAGGGATCTGATATTTTGATAGATAGTGGACCTGATGATTCCGTATTGTCCTGCCTTGCAAAGCACATGCCTTTTTGGGATAAAACTATTGAAATTGTAATTCTGACTCACCCGGACGCAGACCACGTCACTGGTTTCATAGATGTTATAAAGCGATATAAATTGACATCTTTTTATACAAGCAAAATAACTACAAAAACAGCAGTATACGCAGAATTTCTGAAAACTCTTAGAGATTATAAAATAAAACAAAATTTCTTGTGGCTTGGAGATAAGTTTACGATGGAAGACAGTTTAACAATGGAATCTCTTTGGCCACCCCATGAATGGGCAGAAAAGACTGTTGTAACTGGGGGGACTACCAATTCGTTTTCTGTTATCGAACTTCTGACTTACAAAAATTTCAAAATACTTTTTACAGGTGATTCTAATTTTGAACAGATGAATCAAGTTTCACATTTAGCCGCGTATATAAATTTTCTTAAAGTTCCACATCATGGATCAAGGTTTGGTTTGACTTCCGAGATTTTAGATATTTTAAACCCAAAAGTCGCTGCGATTTCTGTTGGGAAAAACAACAAATACGGCCACCCCGCACCGGAGATGTTAAAGATATTCAGTGAAAAAGATATTAAGATATTAAGAACGGATCAGGATGGAGAAGTTGAAGTGGTGTCGGATGGAAAAGATTTTCAAATTCGAAGCAAAAATCTGAAATAAATAATAATTCTATCCATTTAACAGCAACACGCGATCGCGTCAAATAATTAAATGCGTATTTTGAATACACTACGCTAGGTGTCAACGTAACCGACCCTCGGGTGTAATCGGCAATGTAAGAATTCAGATAGCACAGGTGTATATTGTGCAAAAATAACAGGAGTGAGTTATTAAGATTAATTTAGCAAACTCTTTTTGTTAAAATCCTCAACAATGGTAGAAAGAAAGGTTAGTCAAGCCAAAGAGACAAACTTAGACCAAGCCAAGCTTACTTTTGAAGAAAAAGTCCTGCGGGGAGAAGTAATTTTTTCAAGACAAACGGCTCTTAGAGAAGTTTTTCATGTAGGAGGAGTAGATAATGTGGGATTATTAGATGAATCCCCTCTTTTTGAGATAAGAGAACTTCCAGAGTCATTTCTATATATCGTTTCTTTTCAACCAAATTCAGTTTCCCTCGGGGGTGAAAGATTAGTTAAAGTCCTTACCGGGGCTAAATCAGTTAAGGCGACTAAAACTCAGAATAAAGAGCAAGTTAGAGTTCACGACCGTGGAGTATCTTTAAATAGCCAAAATGAGATTCTAAGACTTAATTTAGTCTCTAGTTTATCCAGCACCTTTTTAAAACCCCCAAGCCTTGCTGCGTGGGTTTGGTGGTTTCTTTTTGTGTGTTGGGTTCAATACCCCGCAGAAAAAAGGTGCTGGATTTATTATTAATTACACGAATTTAGAAATAGGTCAGTCTAATTAACTGTTTGGGACAACTTTGCTAGGGGCGTTGTAGCGGGTTTTGGGGCATCATAGGATACTTTGGGATCCCATATCTGTGCTAGGTAAGGAAAAAGAGAAGGTTGTGCCCACGCCTTGCGCGGATTTGACCCATATTCTTCCATCGTGTGATTCAACGATTCCTTTAATCAGATAAAGTCCGAGCCCTGTCCCCAAAGTAGTCAATTGCTCTGGTGTACTCTTTGCCTGTGTATATTTTGAAAACAAATACTTTTGCTGCTCTTTGGCGATTCCGACTCCCGTATCTGATACGGAAATAATAATATATTTATCAAGACTTAGAAACTCTCCCATGGGTGATAAGCCATCGAGAGTTGGAGGAATAACTTTATAATCAATTTCAACTCTTATTTTTCCACCTATCGGTGTAAATTTGAGGCTATTTGATAGAAGATTATCAATTACCTGACTTATTCTTATCTCGTCATATGAAATTTGTGGAAGAGATTTTGCAAGAATCTCAAAACTCAAAGAAATGTTTTTACGCTCGGCCTGCGGTACAAAGGTTTGTATCTCATCTTTAATTAGTTTTACGATATCGCCTTTTGTTTTCTGAAGAACCAATTTCCCTGCATCAAGTTTTGCAGTATCCAAAATTGAGCCAATTTGACCCAAAACCTTTTTTGCCTGCCGATGGATCATCTCCAAAAATTTTAATTTTCTATTTTCCTCAAGAGTATCCTTGGTTGAAATTATAAGCTCAACTGAGTCTTTGATGGTTGTAACAGGGCTTCGCAGTTCGTGAACCATAATATGAATCAAATCTTCTTTTAGCATCTCCTTTTTCTTATACTCTGTCATGTCGTGAATAACAACAGATACTCTATCATTGCCGATTGGACGCACAAAAATATTCAAAACTTTATTATTAATTTCCATTTCTTTTTCTAAAAACGGGTTTTTCGTCAGTATGACATTATTGATTCTTGATCCCAGATCAAGACTTTGTGGAAAAGTATTAACAAGATCCAAAAAACTAACATTCCCTTTTGACAGACCTAAAATTTTTTTTGCGCAGTCATTTATCACAAGCAAATTGTTTTTATTATCTACCATGAGTACTCCATCGTTCATACTTTGAACCAAAGAAGAAAAGTTTTCAGTTTTCAAATCCACCGCCTGGCCAAAATGTGTCAGAGAAGATGAGGCAGCGTCAATAAGTTCGTGAAGATCATTCATATTCTCATAAACATTCTGAGACACTGAAGATAAATGAATAATAGCCAGAACTTTGTTGTTAGCAACAAGCGGTATGTGAAATGATGAAGAATAGCTCGATTTAACAATATTGTCTAAAGGTATCCCATAAATTCTGCTTTCGATTTTTAGAGGCAAAGTACCAATGAGTTTTTCGAAGGAAGAAAGCATTGCCTCTTCAACTTTTTTTATGTAGTCATTGCCAATATTTTCTTCAACATAAGCTTTGAATATGATACTTGAGTCTTTTATGACCATAGATGAGGCTACCGAATAAACAAAAAAATTTCGCAAATTTGCCATTATCACATCTACTACTTTTTCAGGATCTGTTGTATATGCGATTTTTTCTTGAATTTCTTTGATAACAGAAATCTTATAAATTCTATCTTCTTCGCTTTTCTTAGCATTAACAGAGTTTTTTTTGAGACTATCGTTTTCGAAAGATAAAAGCACAGCAATTAATCCCAGTACAATCGCAATAAATATTGCAATTTCCATAGGTGTTTACGCGGATTTATGTTTTGATAATGTTTCGAGTCGATCTCCCATGGTTTTACTTCCCACAACAATAATATAAGTTCCGACTACAAAAAATATTTGTCTTAAAATCAAAAGGATGCTTAACTCCTTAGGATCGTTTATAGCCTGAACAGATATTGCTATCGCATCTATAATTATTCCCGCCGCTACAACAAAAATTCCGATTGCAATTGTCTTAAATCCCATTGCCAAAATACCTGTTACGAATTTTCTGATAAATTTGGCCATTATTATTCCTGTTGCAATAGCCGCAAATGCAGATATGAAAGATGCTGTTTCGATTAAAAGCGGCAAAAGTGTTTGGTAATCTATCATGGTAAAACTACATTTTCAGAGCTTGTTTTACTTTGTTAACAAGATCTTGGGGTTCAACTTGATACTTAAAAACATAGTCCATTGCGCCATTATTTATTGCTTCTTTTACCAATTCCTCTTGGCTAAAGTTAGAAAGAATTATGACGGGGATACTTTGCGTATGAATATCAGCTTTCAAAGTTTTCAGAACTTCGTTGCCGGAGATATCTGGTAGAACTTGATCTAAAAGAATAAGATCTGGTTTTTCAGATTTTGCCTTATCAATTCCACTTTTGCCGTTAAGAGAAAAAACAGTCTCAATGCCACTTTTCTGAAGCGCAGTTTCGAAAACCGCACTTATATTTTCATCATCGTCAACAATAAGAACTTTCACTTATATCAGGCTATCAGTTGGCCAAGCGCTTGTCAAGAAGCATATATGCAGCGTGGTGCAAAACTCGTTAGGTCTGGTTCTGAGCCAGGAGGTGGAAAGAAGTGTTATAAAATGCAAGAGCCAGTTAGGGAGTGTTTGTAATAACCCTGGTGGTCAGGTGGCAAGTGTCGGGCAATTCTTGCCATAGCACAGTCAACAACATCTTGATCTATTTTATTTTTGTCAGTTCTTTCTAGTTTAGGTATTTCTTCGTGTTCAATTCTATCAAACGTTGCAAAAAAGGTATCATTTTTAAATCTGAACGAAACAGTTACAAGGCTATAATCTCTAGCAAGGCACATTCTTATTAGTTTTCCAGCGTTACTCATTCCTTTTCTCAAGTTGCTATCCCTAGGGCCAAAACCACCTTCTGGATATAAACACATGCTATCCCTATTTTTTAATGCCTGTATTAGCGATGAAGATCCTGATCGTGAGGAAACAGGATCACGAATAAGAATACTATTTACGCTTTTGTGCAATCTTTCACGAAATAGATCATGACATGCAGTAGGATCATAGCCATGCATTGGGCGTATCTTATTTCCTGCGGTCTTATATACATGATAACTTAAAGTGACAATTTTCCAACCACCTCCTAGTGGTCCGTTGTTATTTGTGTGGTTGAGAAGAGCAAGTATTGGCTTGTCTTCTAGTCCTTTTAAATTTTCCAAGCCTTTTATACCGGAGTTTTGGTCAAATCCCAGAAACATATTGTTGTAATCTGGCAGAGATATTTTTTCGCCTCTTTGTATTTTAGCAATGAAGTCATCGTAGTATAGTTTACCTTCTGGCTTCATTCCTTGTCGAAACCAACCTATAATCAATTCTTCATACATTTCCCGTGTCCAATCTGCTTGTCTGAGAGTTTGTGTAAGATTAGGAATTAATTCTTTAAACACCCAAGCATTTTACCATATCAAAGCATGCCTTTTCCACGCCATCAGGCTCAAAATTGATTTTTAGCCATTTAAAAAGAGCTCACGATCGTGTATTGAAATTAAATACGTGTGTTGAGATTAAATAACTAAATTTCTTTCTCAAAGTTAAAAAACTTTAGTTTGTTATAAACAAAACTTATTTTATGTAATATGCTAAAATGGAGAATATGAAAAGCCTCAAGCAGCAAATTGTTTCAAGTCTTCAACAACTAATTAAAGACATTGTTGGCCAAGAAATTACTCCTGACCTCGAACGCCCGGTTGATGAAAAACATGGGGATTATGCTTCAAATATTGCGCTTACGCTATTTGGAAAAATATCAAAAGGAGAAAAGGTATCTCAGCCAAAGGCTGATCGTCCTTTGGACGAAAATGCATCAAAGGGATTGAAGTCACCGATGGAGTTGGCGGAAAATATTGCAGAAACTTTCAACTCTCAACTTTTCCTTCGACCCCGAGCTCAGGACAGAAAGGCAACTCTCAACTTTTTAGACAAAGTTGAAGTAGTGAAACCGGGATTTATTAATTTTTGGATTTCGAAAAAATATCTCAGTGATAAGCTACAAGAGATAAGAGAAAAGAAAGAAGAATACGGGAAAGGGAAAAGTTCAAAAGGCAAAAAAATAATGGTTGAATTTACAGATCCAAATCCTTTTAAAGAATTTCATATTGGTCATTTGTACAGCGATACGGTAGGAGAATCTATCAGCCGTTTGTTGGAGGCGCAGGGAGCGACTGTTAAAAGAGCAAATTATCAGGGAGATGTTGGGATGCACGTGGCAAAAGCCCTCTACGGGCTTTTGCAATTGTGTCATGCTGAATTTATTTCAGCATCTGAAATCATGAAGAATAAGATCCTGAAACAAGTTCAGGATGACATCTTGAATAAGAGAATTAAATTTTTGGGGGAAGCATATGCTTTTGGAGCCAAAAATTATGAGGAAGATGAAAAAGCAAAAAAAGAAATAGAAGAATTGAACAAAAAAATTTATGACAAAGATCCAGCAATCATAGGGCTTTATGAAAAAGGCAGGCAATGGAGTTTAGAATATTTTGAAACAGTGTATAAACGCCTTGGAACCAAGTTTGATTTCTATTATTTTGAGAGTGAAGTTGGAAAAGACGGATTAGAATTGGTTAAGCAATATTTAAAAAAAGGAGTTTTTGAGGAAAGTCAGGGAGCTGTAATATTTCCTGGGGAAAAATACGATCTGCACAATAGAGTTTTTGTCAACTCATTGGGACTCCCAACTTATGAAGCAAAAGAATTGGGTCTTGCTTTAAGAAAATATAAAGATTTTCAATATGATCAGTCAGTAGTCATTACTGGTAATGAAATAGTTGGATATTTCAAGGTTATTCTTGCTGCTTTGGGAAAAATTAATCTTGATTTGGCAGCAAAAACAAAGCATTTGCCTCATGGAATGGTCAGACTTCCAACTGGTAAAATGTCAAGCAGAACTGGGAATATTATAACAGGCGAATGGCTTTTGGATGAAGCAAAAAAGCTTCTGAAAAGTAAGTACAGCGAGATGAATGAAAATACTTTGGAAAAAGTTGCTGTTGGGTCGGTAAAATATGCTCTTCTCAAAAGCAGTATTGGACACGATATAGAGTTTGACTTCGAAGAATCTATAAATATACAGGGTAATTCTGGACCGTATCTGCAGTATACCTACGCTCGCACGCGCAGCGTGCTCGCTAACGCAAAGCTGAAAGTTGAAAATGGAAAGTTGAAAAATACGGAGAAAAATTCTCAATTCTTGCTTCTCAATTCTCAATTCGAACCCGAAGAGGTTTTGCTGTTACGCTGGTTAAATAGGCTTCCAGAGGTTGTGGAACAGGCGGGGAGGAAGTTTGCCCCGAATCTTTTGTGCAATTATCTTTTTGATTTGGCACAAAAGTTTAATTTGTTTTACCAAAAACATAAAATAATAGGGTCGGATAATCAAGGCTTTAGACTTTCTTTAACTTCTGCAACAGGGATTGTTCTCAAAAACGGCCTAAAACTTCTAGGTATCCAAACTCCAGTGAAAATGTAGGTGAATTCCGCAGGTGTCAATAAGAATTCACCCCAAGGGTGTACGATCGCAGGGTGTACGATCGCATACCATAGTTTTTTTTCGCTCTGTCAAAAGTAGTAAGAAAATGGTAGAATAAGCTTTTAGTATGAATTTCCAAAGAAAAGTCTTGTCCAATGGCCTTCGTGTCTTGACTATCCCCATGCCATCTTTTGAAAGTGCGACTGTCGTGGTAATGGTTGGAGCAGGCAGTAGATACGAAACAAAATTAAATAACGGAATCTCACACTTTTTAGAACACATGGCTTTTAAGGGAACAAAAAAACGCCCCACAGCTTTGGAAATTAGCGGTTTGATTGATGGGATGGGAGGCGAATTTAATGCTTCAACTGGAAAAGAGGTAACTGCTTACTACATAAAATCAGAAGCGAGCAGAATAGATATTTCCTTGGATGTTTTATCTGACATGCTCCAAAATTCAAAGCTTGACAAATCGGAGATAGAAAAAGAAAAAGGAGTAATTTTGGAAGAAATTAATTATCATGATGATAACCCGACTCACAGAATTGGAGATATCTATGAAAAACTCTTATATGGAGATACACCGATGGGGTGGAATATAGATGGAAAAAAAGAAATAATACGGAAAATTACCCAGGAAGACTTCATAAGTTATATAAAAAGTCTTTATAGTCCTCACAACATGACTGTTGTTATTGCTGGCGGGATTGAGAGAAAGAGAGTTGAAGAGTTGGCTGAAAAATATTTGGGAGGTATGAAGCGTTTTGATACATTAAAGTACAATAAATTTGAAGCAAATCAAATCAAACCTGAAGTTCTTCTCAAAACAAAAAAGACAGAACAAGTTCATATAGCAGTAGGTTTCAGAACTATAAAATTAGAACATCCAGACAAATACCCTTTGGACGTTTTGGCAACAATTTTAGGCGGTGGAATGAGCTCAAGACTTTTCCACGAAGTTCGGGAAAAAAGAGGCCTTGGATATTATATTTCAACAAGCGCTGATAGTTATCAAGACGTAGGAAGCATAATTTCAATGGCTGGAATTGATCCTAAAAGAGTTAAAGAAGCGATTTTAGTGATATTGGAGGAACACCGGAAAATAGCGGATCGCAGGTCGCACGTCGCAAAAGAGGAGCTGAAAAAGGCGAAAGAATATTTGAAGGGACACATGGTTTTGGGTCTTGAGAATAGTCGATCTGTCGCATATTATTATGCTTCTCAAGAACTCTTGGAGAAAGAAATTGACAATCCGGATACAGTAATGAAAAAAATAGATGCAGTCACAGTTGAGCAGATTGTAGATGTGGCAAAAAAATATTTTGTGGAGAAAGGTTTGAACTTAGCAGTCATAGGCAATTTTCCTTCTGGACAAAAGTTTGAAAAACTGCTACGATTATAAAAAGGTATCAAAGGGACGAAAAGTATTATAGGTATCAAAAGGGAAGATATAATACTTACTCCATTTGATACGTTTGATACCTCTATTGCTTTTGATACTTTTGCGAATATGGAGCGAAGCGTAATATTAGTCAAACCTGATGGAGTACAAAGAGGCCTTATTGGAGAGGTTATTCATAGATTTGAGAGGAAAGGTTTGAAATTGGTTGGACTGAAAATGATTTCTTTGTCTGATGCGATTTTGAATGAGTGGTATAGCCATCACAAAGACAAGTCATTCTTCGGAGGACTCAAATCCTACATGAAATCTTATCCAGTTGTGGCAATGCTTTGGGAAGGAAAGGGCTCTGTTTCAACGGTTAGAAAAATGGTTGGCATAACATTGGCGCGGGAGGCAGATCCAGGCACAATCCGCGGCGATTTTGCCATGAGCCAGCAATATAATCTAATCCATGCTTCAGAAAGCGTTGAGATAGCAAAAAAAGAAGAAAAGCTAATGTTTTCAGAATCAGAAATATTTGATTGGCAAAAAACCGACTATATCCATACGTATATTAAGGAAGAAGTGGGGTGAAATTGACTCTTCTCAGCCAAGATTTAATCATCTAGCCTTTGTTTTCACTATACCCCTTTGCTTTCAAATTGCAAGGGTATATACCAAACGGAGCTTTGATTTTTGAGAGTAGTTTTGACCTTAAAATTAATACAATCTTTTATTTGAAAGCTACGGTAGGTATATACCAAAAAGTTGCAAAATCAAAGCAGAGTGGTATAGCAGCCTAGTTTTATGCATTTCTTTATGATATAATGTCCTTCGTATGAGTCAAGAAGATAAAAATAGAGTACCTATTGAAGCCGAACAATTATCCAAGCTATTTGATGGACAAAAACTGTTTGAAGAACTTCTGAAGGACAAATCCTTATTTCTGACTTTAGGATACACAGAGTACCAAGCTGCATTAGCAAATAGAGTGTTGAGTAATTTGAATCGACAAGGGAGCTTTCAAAGAATTGGAGACAAATATTTATTAGGGATTGAAGGTGATGACGCTAGACAATTCATTGAGATTGGTCTTTTACGGCAAGGGGGATATCATCTTATGGGCATATATGATTATCAGCACGAAGAAATGAGTTATGCGGAAACACTTAAAGAACGATTAACAATTCTGCTTTCAAAAAAACCTACCCAACCAATTTTTTCTGGCAACGAAGATGGTTTTGTTGCGAATTTACGTATATTACCAATAGATCTTGTTGATAGACCAAAAGGGGATCTTGTGAGAGCTTTATATGAGGGTTCAGAAGGAACACATAAATTGGTTAAGATGAATGAGTGGGATGAATATGCGGAATTAGCATCTGAGCACTTTTCTTCGGTTGCAATATATCAAGCTTCATGGACGCCAGGAATAACGAATCAGGATTTAGTGGTTTTAACTAACTATACTAGTAAAGGAGATGGTTTAGACCAGAAAGTCAATAAAGAAGTTTGGCGTCGGCTTCCTAACATTTCATTTAATGGCAAACTTTGGACACCATTCGGTAGGCTGCCTTCGAAATTGGCAGATGAATTAAGACAGTAATTTCCTGCTAATTGTATTATTGTTTTTTACAGACATTGATCGGATTGTTGGCGCGAGGCTTTCGTATTCTTATCCTCCAGATAAGCAAGAATAAAAATTTTGGCTTTAACACTCTCCATTTAGCTATATAGTTATTCGATGCGATCGTTGCAAGAAATTAATTATATATTCAAATCAAGATTTACCTTCGCAAGGCGTCCCCTAGAAGCCTCAAAGATTGACAAAATAACGCCAAAGCGCTAAATTGTCCAAAATTAGAGTTTTTGGAGGTGGGGATTTGAAGACGGAAAAAATTTATCCAAACTGTGGTTCCACCTTTCAGGTGGCGAGGCTCACATTTTTGTCGGGGTGTTGAGAATTGGACTCAATCTATACGCACCCGAAGCGTACGTACTACCGTCATACTCCACCCCGTTCTGCAGAGCAGAATTCATTTTAACCTCTTTTATGCTAAAATACAAATTAAGCTTGCCCTGAGCGCAAGTAGAAGGGTCCCTATAGCTCAAATGGATAGAGCACCCCACTCCTAACGGGGAGATTCCCAGTTCGACTCTGGGTAGGGACACAAAACTATGAAATCACATATCAAGAATCACTTTCGTAAAGTAGATCCGATCTTGTATAAAATTGTAGAAAGAATAGGATATCTGGAGGATATTATTCCATGTAAGCCGCAAGGTTATTTTAGGTCTTTGTGCCGACACATCATATCCCAGCAGCTCGCCAGAGGAGCAGCAAATGCGATTCACAAAAGGTTTCTTGGTCTTTTTCCAACACGAAGACCTTCGGCAAAACTTTTAGACTCAATATCGGAAAAAGAACTGAGGTATGCGGGCATGTCTTGGGCAAAGGCGCGGTACATAAAAGATATAGCGCAAAAGTTAAGAGATAGAAATGTCCGATTATCTTCTCTGCCAAAGTTGTCTGACGAAGAAGTAATTGCAGAGCTCACCAAAATAAAAGGCGTGGGGCGTTGGACTGCGGAGATGTTTTTGATATTTTCTCTGGGCAGGCCTGATGTTTTTTCCTTCGGAGATCTGGGGCTCAGACGGGCAATGCAAAAACTTTATCCAGCACGTTTTCAAAACCCCCATGGCTTGAAGTGTGGTTGCCCGAAAAAAAGGCGCTGGATTTATCAAATGTCTAGTTTTTCCATAGAACAAGCCACACCCATTGTCTCAAGCTGGTCTCCCTATAGAAGTTTTGCAAGTCGTATCTTGTGGAAAGCTCTATAATATGCATCGTTCCGAGATTATTCGTTACCTTGTCCTTCGTAGCATTGGGAATTTTTTGGTGCTTTTTGCGGTCTTCGGAGCTGTTGCTACTTTTGGCCCCGCTATTTATTATGAAATTCAATACAAAATTATCCAACTAAGAGGAATAAATTTTTCCATCGGTCGCACTCAAGATTTTTCTGAAACTGCGGAAATTAAAAAGCCCTCTTTTGGTTTTGCAGATGTCTTGTCCGGTCCAAAAGACCAAATTTTGACACCTATTGATCCAATATTTAATATTTTGATACCAAAAATTGGAGCAAACGCAAAGATTTTTCCAAATGTTGATCCATCTAATCCAGATGTATTTCTGCCGGTTTTGCAATACGGAGTTGCTCATGCTCAAGGAACATTTTTCCCAAGTCAAGCAGGAAATATTTATTTGTTTGCTCACTCAGCTGATATTTTTTGGAATGTCGGTAGATACAATGCGATATTTTATTTACTGAAAAATTTACAAGCAGGAGATGATATAGCAATCTTTTATCAAAACGTCAGACACAATTATACAGTGAAAAATTTGGGTATTATAGATCCTTCGGAGGTCTCTTTTATAACACATTCGCAGACCGGAAAAGAACAGCTTATTCTCCAAACCTGCTGGCCGCCGGGAACCACTTGGCAAAGGTTGATTGTTTTTGCAGAACCGAAATAGATCTTCGTTGTCATCCTGAATTCATTTCAGGATCTCCTGCCCACAGGTAGGCTTTCTACAATCAGATGAGATGTTGGAACCCGCTTCGCAGCGAGGCGAGCAAGTTCAGCATGACGCCTAGGAAATCTCTTACTTAAGCCCAATCGTGTATAAATTGGGCGAGATTGTGGGGTTGCCGAGATCTGTTAATATCAATATTTTTGATCCGTCCGGCCATGCAAAAACATAATTGTCAATAAATGGTCCTGCATAAACAGTGGTGCGATTTTGGCCATCATAGTCCATAATACTTATTTTTTTGTCGTTTACATAAATTAGATGTTTGGAATCTGAAAACCAAGTCAAAGAAAAAGGAGGGGGCATAGAGTCCAAAATTTTGAAATTTTTATCTTCTTTAATATCATAAACATATACAGTTCCCTCTTTAATAACTCGTTCCTCTGAGGTTGGATTTGTGCCTATTAACGGAGGATTAATGATGATAGGCAAATTTGCTGATTTTGAAGCTGAATAGAGAATTTTTGTTTCATCTTCAGACCATGACAAAATTTCAAAATCTTCTTTTATTAGGTTTTGCAGTTTTGTCCTAAGGCCAAATAATTGGGATTTTTCCTGGGTTTCCCTCTGTCGCTCCCATTGCAATTGCACAGAAGAAAATGTTGCTGTTACATCTTGGGGATTTTCGTTAAAGCTTGTTTTCAAAAGATAGGTAGTTACGAAATCAGGTTCGCCTTGCTGCGAAGCGGGTCCTGCTGAAATTGTTGCTATAAGTTCTTTTGCATCTGGAGACCATGAAAGATAAGCCCGAGAGAAATTGTCAATAGCGTCATCAGCTATTTGCGTGGATGAGCTTTGAAGCGTAAGTATCGGTCTTAGGCTCATGTCCAAAATATAAATTCCGTTTTTACGAGGATCATCAGAAGATGAGACAGTATAGGCTATTTTGGTACGGGATGGATCTATAACGGGATTATTTACACCCGCGTCAGTTATATTGTCGAGTTTTGGGGCATTGGGAAGTAGAAGGGCATAGGTACTGGTGACTACCTCTTTTTCTATTTTAATTTTTTTCTTCCATGGAAAATAGCCTGATTTAGCAATCTTTACTTCATATTCTCCCGGAGGAAGACTGATTGTATTGTTGGTTGCTGAGGTTAAGTGATCGTTAATATAAATTCCTGCTCCAGCAGGAGAGCTAGTTGCTGCCAGAAGTCCTGTGCCCAAGATTCCTATTTTGCCGTCCCCGAAGTCAAAACTGTAGCCCTTGCCGTAGAGAATAACGGCTATTGTAGCAATGATCAGGAGTAAGGAAGTTACGATATAGACGGTGATCTTTTTCACTTCATTATTATAACATTACACTTTGTGCTATTGCAATTTAAAAGTTGGGAGGTATATAATCAAATTTGCTAAGGCAAAACAGAATTTTGATACAGTTAATATATATATTGATACAGATAAATTGACCTAATTACTCTAATCTCTAAGTTAGTTCTGCATTGTAGAATTAGGATTTGCTTAGGTCAACCCCGCTCAGCGGGGTCAATTAGTAATTAGTAATTAGAAATTTCCTATTATGTTTTCTTTATCTGGTAAAAGAATAGGTATAGATCTTGGTACCGCTAATACATTAGTTTATGTTGTCGGGCAAGGAATTGTCCTCAACGAGCCTACAGTTGTGGCAGTAACAGCTGAGGAGAATAGGGTAGTTGCAGTTGGAAAGGAAGCAAAGGATATGTTGGGCAGAACCCCCGGAAACATAGTAGCCCTGCGGCCTCTTCGAGACGGAGTTATTGCAGATTATACAATAACCGAAGCCATGCTTTCTTATTTTATAGATAAAGCCGTGGGAAAGTCCCGATTTTTTAAGCCCGAGGTTATGGTATGTATTCCATCCGGAGTGACCCAAGTTGAAAGACGCGCAGTCTTGGACGCAACCATGGCGGCTGGCGCAAAAATTGCATATTTAATTGAAGAACCTCTAGCTGCTGCGATTGGCGCAAAAATTCCGATCGCTCAAGCTGCAGGACATATGGTAGTTGATATTGGCGGAGGTTCAACAGAATCCGCTGTAATTTCTTTGGGAGGAGTAGTTGTACATAATTCAGTTCGCGCCGGAGGAAACAAGATAGATGAAGTAATAGCAATCTATACCAAGAAAAAATTCAATCTTTTGGTGGGAGAGCGAACTGCTGAGGAGATAAAAATCGCAATTGGGAACGCCTTGGTTGGAGAAGAAAAGACCAAAGAGCCAGCAAAAATGGAGATTAGAGGTCGAGATACTATAACAGGCTTGCCACGAACAATTGAGCTGACAGAAGTACAAATTAATGAAGCAATTCATCCGGTTTTGCTTCAAATTGTTGGCGCAGTGAAGGGAGTTTTGGAACAAACTCCTCCAGAACTGGCTAGCGACATTATAGACAAAGGGGTTGTCATGAGCGGAGGAACCTCACTACTTAAGAATTTCGATAAACTAATGACAAAATTAACCGGAGTCCCTTGCCATGTCGCAGAAGATGCGCTTTTGTGTGTTGCCAAGGGAACTGGAGTCGCTCTGGAGAATATAGAACTATATAAGAGAAGCATTTCTAAAAAATAAATCCAGCACCTTTTTTCTGCGGGGTATTGAACCCACGCAGCAAGCTGCGGGGTTTTAAAAAGGTGCTGGATAAAATTGACCTAATTGTGCTAATTAACCTAATTTCTAAGTTGGAAATTGGGGTTTGATTAGGTAAACCCCGCTCAGCGGGGTCAATTAGAAATTAGAATAATTAGAAATTTTTATCTTATAATATTAATTACTAATTTTTTCAAAGCTGTGAAAAGATTGAAAAACGTAAATTTTTCACAGAACAATAGAAATATAGTATTCTGTAAAGCAGAACAATAAAAACCCATTGTTTTATGATCTCGAACGCACAAAGTTCAAGAACGAAATTTGAGCACATTAAATATTCAGAATATGGAGAAATACAAAATCAAAGGAGAACGTAATTATCTTATAGTAAAAAAAAATGATTGACAAGAAAAATATACTTGGAGTTGCCATAACAAATGCTACCCGAAATGAAATCCTAGAGTATATTGTAAAAAATCTTGAGAATTTCAAAAAAAGACTCTATGTTGTGACCCCTAACCCGGAAATTTTGGTTATCGCCCACGAAAATCCAGAGTTCAAAAAGGTCTTAAATAGAGCGGATTTAGCCTCAGCTGACGGAATCGGGGTACTGCTTGCTGCCAAAATTTTGGGGAAATCGCTAAAGGAGCGTTTTACTGGCGTAGACCTTGTGAAAGATCTGTGTAAAAGGGTTGTAGGAAAGCCTATAACAGTGGGCTTTTTGGGGGGGAGGGATAGCGTAGCAGAGAAGACTGCCGAGTGCTTAGGTACGCAGTACCCATCGTTGAAGATTGTTTTTGCGGCTCCAGAGTGGCCAAGTGAGTTGAAAGTTGAAAATGGAAAGTTGAAAATTGAGAACGATACCAAAAAAAAATCTCAACTCTTGCGTCCTTGCCCCTGGGAGCCTTGGCGAAGTGGAGCCAACTCTCAACTTTACATTGACATTCTTTTTGTTGCATATGGTGCGCCCAAGCAGGAAATATGGATTAGCGAAAACTTAGAAAAAATTCCTGTAAAAATTGCAATTGGAGTTGGAGGGGCATTTGACTATATAAGCGGTCGGGTAAGAAGAGCACCAGCTTTTATTCAAAGTATCGGACTTGAATGGTTGTATCGTTTGGTCGGCCAACCCTGGCGTATAAAACGTCAGCTTTCTCTTCTCAAATTTATTTGGCTTGTTATTAAAGAAAAAGTGAGCAAAATCTGATAGGTTAATTATTCTTTTTATATATTACTTAGTGTTTTGTTATATTCTATTCCAGCTCTTTTTTCTGCTAGAATGCCCGTATCTAAGTTTATGAAGGAGTAGGAACACTTTGACTCAGCTTTTAGAGAAGTAACTAGAAATAAGGCCGGAATAACAGACAAAATTAAAAAAGCATCAAGGGATTCAGATGTCCTTTATGTTTCATCAGGAGTATTATTGCAATTTTTAGGTGTGGGGATTTACTTTGGATTTTCAGTTCACCCTAATTTTATTCCTGTCTTGTCGCTGGCTAATTGGGTAGGTGTGCCTTTAATAGCGTTGCCAACTATTAATAAGCTGACTAGGACTGTTTCCTACAAACAAAGACAAAACATATCAAGTAGCCGCATCGGAACTCTCTAAGGTTTACGAATCAAAACAAAAAAATCCTCCTTCAAAAGGAGCAAATAGAAGCTTTTTTGAAAAAGATTTTTTATCTTCCTCCTGTTGGAGGTAAAGTTGCTCTTGGAAGAATCCCTTTTATGAGGCTCGTTGGGGAAAAGTAGCTCCGCTTATTCATGATGGGGGACATGTTAGCAATATAAATCCTCTTAGGCGAGAAGTCAATTCGTTAATGATTAAAACGACCTCATCTGTAGATAATGCAATGGGGATATAAAATCTTTTTCGGGTTTGACCAAGTCAGACTTGATTTGACAAAATAAAATTATGTTATAATACCCCCAATGCGGATTTTGTATCTCCAGACTTTTCCTTTATTTGGTTCGGGGTCAGGGACTTATGCGAGAGAGCTTGCAGAGGAAGTTGCGAAAAAGCATGAGGTCGCTATGGTTGCTCCGGAAGACAGGCAACTTACAGGCGTAAAGATGTATAAAGTTAATCTTCCTGTAAAAATTGCATTTACGGGTCATCCCGAATGGCCAGATTGCAAACTTTATACAAAAGTTGGGGGGAAGGAATTATCTGCGAATTATCTTAGCTATTTTCAAAAGACAATAGAAGCTGTTAATGACTTTGCACCAAATATTATTCACGTTCATCATTTAATGCCTCTTACGTGGATTGCTCGATTTGTCAAAATTGCTTATGGTCTTAATTTCATGGTTACTGTTCATGGTTCTGAATTGCCAACTCTTGAGAGGGATAAAAGATACCCATTTTTAACGTCAGAAGCGTTGCATAAAGCTGTTCGTATAATTCCTAATAGTTTTTGGACAAGAGATTGGATGAATAAGGTACTCAAAGATGGGTTTGGGGATCAGATAAGAGTAATACCTGGCGGTGTTGATATTGATAAATTTAAAAAAGTTGACACAGAGGATATAGATAAAAGATTTAATCTTAAAGGCAAGAAAGTGGTTGTTTTCGCGGGAAAACTTACTCCTTATAAAGGAGTTAAATATCTGATTTATGCTGCCAAGAAAATAAAAGGAGAAGTCCTAATTTTGGGAGACGGATCTGAAAGAAAAAACTTAGAAGAAATTGTTAATAAAGAACAAATTAGAAACGTCAGATTTATCGGCCATCTGGGAAACGATACAAAATTTCTTGTTAAATTTTACAGCAGAGCGGATGTTTTTGTGGCGCCAAGCGTTTGGGACGAACCGTTGGGTCTTGTTATTCTTGAAGCAATGGCTTGTAACACTCCCGTTGTTGTTACCAGAAAGGGAGGAATTCCTTTGGCTGTTAAAGATGGGAAAAATGGACTTTTTATAAGATCAAGGAATGCAAGTGATATTGTGCAGAAGGTAAATTATCTGCTTATCAACGATAGTAAAAGAATAAAAATGGGTGAAGAAGCAAGGAAAATAGCGGTTGAAAGATTTAGCTGGAAGACAATTGCGCAAAAGTTTATTGACAAATACGAAAAGTTTGCCTCTTATCCGAAAAATAATTCCTAAAATGTCTCTTTACTATTAACAAAAGAGAGATTATCATTAAAGAAGATGAGAATTGCCATTTTAGGTTCTGTTGCTCTTCCTGTTCCTCCTCCTGCTCAGGGAGGGACAGAATGGATCGCGTATTATCAAGCAATGGGTTTATCCAAAAAGGGTCATGAAGTTATTCTTTTTGCGGCAAAAGGAAGTGCACAAAACTTTAAGGATTCAAATGTAAAAGTATTAGAAGTTGGTGGGGGAGATGTAGTGTTGGGGTCAAAAGCAGAGAAGAAATTTGATCCTACAAAAACAGAGTTTTCAAGAAACCTGAGGCTAGAGATAGTCTATCTCTCAGAGGTTTCCCAAAAACTTATTGAACACAAAGACTCTTATGATCTAATTCTTAATAATATGCGTGGCGAGGCAGCGTTTTTGGGGGTAGCAAGACTCTTAAATAAACCTTTTGCTAATGTGATGCACTTAAATTTGTTTCCTGAGCTTTCTGAAATTTTCCAAAACTTCAATGTACATGTTATTACGATAAGTAATGCTCAAAGAAAAGAATTCCCAAACCTAAATTACTTGGCAACAGTTTATAACTGCGTAGAAGTTGACAAGTTTACTTTTAATCAAATACCACAAGATTATCTTCTTATGGTAGGAACAATTGGTCGGCACAAAAATCAGGGCGAGGCAGTTGGAGTTGCTAAAGAATTAGGATTAAAGCTTGTCTTGGCAGGGAAGATAAGAGAACAGGATTATTTTGATGAGCTAAAAAAAGATATCGATGGAGAACAAATTAAATATCTATCCGAAATTTCATATGAAGAAAAAGTTAAACTTTATCAAAACGCAAAAGCTTTTCTTTTTCCAATTAACTGGGAGGAACCATTTGGTTTGGTTATGATTGAGGCAATGAGTTGTGGTACGCCTGTTATTGCTTTTAATCATGGTGCGGTTTCTGAAGTAGTAAAAAATGGCTTGACTGGTTATGTAGTAGATAATCATAATCAAATGGTAGAAGCGGTTAAAAAGATTGAGACTATTAACAGAACAGATTGCAGAAAACACGTTGAGGGAAATTTTACAGTTGACAAAATGGTAGATGGATATGAAAAAGCTTTACAAAAATTAATAAGCGAGTTTTAAGCGATGGTATAGCTAATGAAGGATTTAAAAATTATCATCACAGGTTATGAGGCAGCGCCTTTTTACAAACGGGGAGGATTAGGGGACGTTATGGAGTCTTTGCCAAAAGCACTCGTTGGTATCGGAGTTGAGGCACGAGTTGTTATTCCTTACTACAACGACATAAAAGAGAAGTATCATTTTGGAAAAGTTGGGGAGTTTGCTGTTTCGTTTGGATTGAAAACAGAGCATTTGGGAATATATTCTTCAGTATTGCCAAACACCAAAGTCCTTTTTTATTTTTTACAAAATAGAAAGTATTTATCTTTAAGCAGAGCGAAAAATAAAACTAAGCGGATGGTTCAATTTGCATTTTTTGATCTTGCGGTTGTTAGTTTTATAAATTACTTGGGGAAAAATCACAAATGGCATCCAACAGTTATTCATTGTAACGATTGGCATACAGCTTTAATTCCTCTTATTCTAAAGAAAATGGGGCTAAAAATTTCGACTATTCTGACCATCCACAATCTTTTATATCAGGGCAGAGGCTCTTTAAAAGTGTTGGATTTATTGGACATTAAAGACCAAGAAGCAAAAGCTTTGAAAAGGGGAATGCCTGCTTCGGAAATGAATGTTTTGGGAGAGGGCATTATTCATGCGACAAGAGTTTCCACAGTATCTCCTTCTTATGCAAAAGAGATTGCACAGACAAAGCACGACCACAATCCAATCTCACCGTTTCTTATAGAAAGAGAACATGAGGGTTTAGGAAAGTATGGGAAGATAATTGGAATTCTTAATGGAATTGATTATGATGTTTGGGATCCGGCAAAAGATGAGCTTATTTTTCATAAATTCGATATTAATAGTTGGAAAGTTGGTAAAAAAGACAATAAAGACGATTTGTTGAAAAGTTTAGGCTTGGAAAATAGGCCGACTTTTTGTTTTGTCGGCAGAATGGCTACTCAAAAGGGCTTGGGCATATTGATAGAAACAATTAAGCGGATTGCTCATCTTAATATTAATCTAATAATTTTAGGTTCGGGAGACCTGAGAATTGAGGCAAATGTTTTGAAAATGGCAGAAAAATTTCCATGGGTTAAGACAGAGCTTCTTTACAGCGAGGAGCTTGCGCATAAAATTTATGCCGGTTCGGATTTCATAGTTATTCCGTCTCGATACGAACCATGCGGGCTTATTCAGATGATTGCAATGAGATACGGAACAATTCCAATTGCCTCAAAAACAGGAGGTCTTAAGGATTCTATTGCAAATGGGAAGAATGGCCTTCTTTTTCAAAAAGGAAAATCAATTCGTCTTAAAAAGGCAATAAGACACGCATTAAATATTCAGAAAGATAGCGTTAGATACGAGAAGATGGTAGAGCGCGCTATGAGAACAGATTTTTCCTGGAAAAAAAGCGCGGTTTTATATAAAAAATTGTATGAAGACATGATTAAGTCTACATTAACATCAACCTCTGTTTAGCTTCGCAAGGCGACGCCTTGCGAAGCTAGGAGATTTAATTTCTTGCAACAGCCGTGGAGCAAAACTAAGCATAGTTTTATCCAGCACCTTTCTAAAACCCCCAAGCCTTGATGTGTGGGTTTGGTGGTTTCTTTTTCTGCGTGGGTTCAATACCCCGCAGAAAAAAGGTGCTGGATTTATTTTTGTAAGGTAATAACCGTAAAACACTTCGATTATTCGAATAATTGGTATAGATTCTAGAGACTTGGTTTAGTAGGATTAGGGATTGCATTTGGGTTTAAATTTGGGTTTAATTAAGATAGAGGATTATAAATATGGCTGATTTTGAATTTTTGCAGAACCCCTTATCTAAAAAATGGATAATCTTGGCGCCCCGGCGAGCCCTGCGTCCTAATGTTGCGAAAGGAGCAGAGCCTGTGTGCCCCTTTTGCGTAGGAAGAGAAAAGGAGGAAAAAGAAGTTTATCGGATTGGGGGAAAAGAAGGGGATTCCAGTTGGCAAGTTCGGGTTCTTCCAAACAAATTTCCTTTTGCGCCCATTCATGAAATTGTAATTCTTTCGCCCGATCATCATAAAAGTTTTGGAGAGCTTCCTTTGTCTCAAATTGAGCTTGTTTTAGAGGTTTATCGTCAGCGTTATAACACCCACAAAGAAAAAGGACAAGTGTATATTTTTCATAATCACGGAGAATCAGGGGGAGAGAGTTTGCCTCATCCTCATACTCAACTTGCTGTTGTTCCATTTGAGGTGAAAATGGATCTTCCCCGTCTTGCGTCAGATGGAGATTTGTTCGGCGTCACGGCCGGCCAACAAAATCAAACAACTAAATTCTTTACTCTTTTTTGTCCGAAAACATCGCAATGGCCGGACGAAGTTTGGATTGCTCCTTCGGTGCGAGGAAGATCATTCGGCGAAATAAAGGATGAGGAAATTAAAGATGTTGCTTTTATACTTTCTGGGCTAATACCAATTTTCGACCTTCGGCACGGACTGGAGTTTCCATTTAATTTTTATATTTATCCAGGAGGGGATTGGTACTTGCGGATAATTCCTCGGGTTAAAGTTTTAGGTGGGTTTGAAATTGGAACTGGGATTTTTATCAATACACAAGATCCGGAAGAAACAATAACATTTATAAAAGAACATTTCGAAAAGCCGGACAAAGAGAAAATAAAAACAATCCATAGAGCAGAGTATGATAAAAGGGTATAGTAAATATTATTAGGATACTTTTTGATAACATCGAAAAACAATTTAGGTATTTAATTATCGACAACGATCGTTGCATGTAGTTAAATCCTATTGCGTGCGAACTTGAAGATTTTTAATTTTAGCTTCTTGAAGATTTAGCCTCGCAAGGCGTCCCCTTACGAAAATGTCAAGCGGCTTACTCGGATTGAAAGTTTATATAAATATATACTTTATCTTTATATACCCTCAAAATCCCATTCTCGATTGGAAGTTCCTGCTTTTCGCGTGGGTTCTTACGCACTATAACTTTATCTTTGATAAGAGAAATAAAACTTTCGTGTTGAGGTAAAATATCAAAAATCCCTTTGTCGTTTATACAAGTTACAGCATAAGCTTGTCCATTGAATAAAATTTTGTCTTTATTGCGGACTACGACCGTAAGATTAGAGATATTACCGGTATTGGCCATATTTACCTTTCCGTGTCATACTGAACTCGTTTCAACATCTAAATGTCTTTTCATGCTAGATTCCGAAACAAGTTCGAGATAAGAACTATACTACGAATTTTTTACTTCCTTGATGCTTCCAATATAGCTAAATTTTTCATCTGTTATGTCATCATATTTTCCGCTCAGAAGATCACTCACGTCTGCAACAGTTGTAGCGCGAGGAACATAAGCTCCTTTTTTGCCTGTCTGATTTTCTGTGACAAAGAAATTCTGTGTCATAAAGTTTCTAAGTTTTTTTGCTCTTTCATAAATGAGCTGATCGGAGGGAGAAAGTTCTGACTCTCCAACCAAAGAAACAATTCTATCCAGCGTAGTTGCTTGCTTGAGTAAATTTAAGGCTTTTAGAGCCACTTCATAGTGCAATTGGCCAACTGTCGTAGGATTTAAATTGGCAGAAGAAGACGACAAAAGATCAATTGCAGGCAGTAATCCTTCCTGATAAATACTTCTGGACAAAACAACTGATGAATCAAGATATGGGAAGATCGCTTGAACACCCTGGTCTAGTATATCGTCGTTGGGAATATAAATTGCTTCAATAGAAGTTATGGAATTGTTTTTATTTGAGACTAATCTTTCGTGAAAAGATGCCATTTCAGATGTCAGAGTTGCTTGATATCCGTCTTCTGATGGAATCGTGTTCATAAGGACCGAGAGCTCGTTACCGGCCTGAGCAAATCTGAAAACATTGTCTATGAAGAAGAGCACATCTTTTTTAAGACTGTCTCTGAAATATTCAGCAAGTGCCACGCCAGTAAATCCAGTGAGGAATCGAACTGCTGGATTTTCTCCCATTGTTCCTAAGACTAGCGAGACAGACGGCAAAACTTCTTTTTCGGCAAGTGTTTCATAGAGTTCGTGTCCCTCTCTAATCCTTTCTCCGACTCCTGCAAAAACAGAAACTCCTTTTCCTTTGTGGAGCACAACAACGTTATGAATAATTTCTGTAAGCAGAACTGTTTTTCCAACTCCTGCTCCTCCAAAAAGCCCTATTTTCCCGCCCCTAATCATAGGGGAGAGAAAATCGATTGCTTTAATTCCGGTTTCCAGAATTTCCTGGTGTTTTACAATTTCACTATAATCCAGTCCTTCGGAATAAATTGGTTTTTCGTCAGTTTTTTTTATCGCGCCTTTGCCATCGATCGGCTCTCCGAATATGTTAATCGTCCGTCCCAAAACTCCCTCGCTTGTTGGAATAAGAATCGGCTTTTTTGTGTTGATGACCCTCAGTCCTCGATATAATTTATCAGTTGATCCAAGACTTAGGCAAAAAAATGATGAGGGGCCTGAAGGCATAGCAACTTGCATTTTAATATTCTCATTCTCCTCCAACACCAAAACATCATGAACGCTTGGCTGATGGTCTTTGAATTCAACCTCAATAATTTGTCCCTGAATGCCTGTTATTTTCCCAAAATTATCCATATTATTCTATTCGATGTCATGCTGAACTCGTTTCAGCATCTCTTCTTGTTTGAACATGGGATCCCGAAACAAGTTCGGGATGACAATGATACCTACTTCCATAACCTCATGCTTGCGAATTTTTCAAGTTGTCTCTTGTTGTTTTCCTGATGCTTGATTCTATTTTTCTCAATAATTACTTGTTTGAGCCTGTTTTTTGTGTTGTCGGAGGCAAAGTCCAGTGAAACCATGCGGGCTGCAAATTTGGCTAGTTCAGATTCAAATATTGTTTGTTGAAAGATAGAGCCAAAAATTTCTTTTTCAAAAAACTCCATGATTTTTTCCAAAGATGGTTCGAAAAAATATTCTGCCTGTGGTCCGGCCTGCTCCCAAGGCAAAGGATCGCCTGAAATATTCGTGACAATAGGGGATTGGCTGATGACGTTATTGAACTGTTCGTAAAAAACAAGGACTTTTTCGTATTGGATGATATGGTCGACAATTTTTTTGACTATATTATTGTCAATTTTGTTATCAGGGAAATCAAAGTAAACAAGGGGAGCATTAATTTTTTCTGATTGAAAAATTTCAAGGCCGAGTTTACCCAAAATCACAACATCCCCAGGTGTTTTTTTAAGATTTGCGACGAAAATATCATAGGTTTTCTTGATAATATCTCCATAAAGACCTGTATTTGCAGAAACGAAAACATACAAAGTTTTGCCATTTCTGGTTATAAATGTTAGTTTTTTTGGATCTTTTATTTTTTTCTTTTGCATAAGGAGAGCTATTTGATTTTTGTAGGAGGATTTAACTTGCTGGAAAATTGCGTTTATTTCAAGCAAAAAATCACGGCTGGCCAGAACTGAGCTTCGAATCCGAGCCATTCTGGTTGCTGCAATTTCTTCGTACGTCTCCAATATTGTATGAAGCGTGATAAGAAAATCTTTTTCTTTGCCTGTTTCTTTTTTAGTTATCATTTTCGTTTGTCATGCTGAACTTGCTTGCCTCGCGGCGAAGCGGGTTTCAGCATCTCTTCTTATCTTCTTGGGATCCCGAAACAAGTTCGGGATGACGCCGATCAAATCTTGAGACTTTCGAGCAGCTTTTCTCCTTTCTCTCTCATGGTTTTAAGAAAATCATTGAAAGATTGAGTATTTTCTATAGTCTGATCAATTTCTTTGCTGACTTGGGGTTTGCTATTGTAAACCTCAATAATTTTGTCTATGTCCGGGCCGATTGGTTGGATATTCTTATTCTGCAGAATATTGTCCCAAAGCATGCTAAAAAGTAAAAGGCTTAGATTAATAGGCATTGTGGTAGCAGCTGGAGCTTGGTCCAAAAATTTGACAACTTTGTCTGCAACTGCCAAAGTTACTTTCGTACTTTCAGTTAGCTCTGCGCCAAAATGTGTGAAATTCTGCATTTTTTCAGAAATTGTTAGGAAAGAAAGAATCTCGCGGTTAATATCTCTTTTGAGAGTTGATTGAGTTTGGCGGCCGACCCGAGTCACAGAGAGAAATGGATTTATAGCAGGTCTTCTTCCTTTTGCAAAAAGGTCAGAATCAAAATACAAGTGCCCGTCAGTCATAGACATAATATTAGTTTGAATATAGCCTGATAAATCGCCCTGGGTTGTTTCAACAACAGGAAGACAAGTTATGGCTTTTTCTCCCTTTTCTATTACGAAATTTCCCGCGCGCTCGAGAAGTTTTGCATGGGTATAAAAAATATCTCCCGGATAGGAATTTCGGCCTGGAAACCTCTTGGCCAAAAGAGAAATTTCTCTGTAAAATTTCGCGTGTGTTGTCAAATCATCAAGAGCAAGCAGAACATCATATCCTTGGTCTCTAAAATACTCTCCGATAGTCATGGCTGCAAAAGGAACCAGATATGTAAGACCTATTGGATCATCGAATCCCGAAGCAACGAAAATTATTTTGTCGGAAATATTGTTTTTTTTGAAAAAATCTTCAGCTTCTTTGATATCAAGCCTTTTTTTACCGATTGCGGCATAAATGCACATATGTTTTTGTTTGGTTTGGGCCAAAATAGCCTGCATCAAAAAATTTGTTTTGCCGGTTTTCCGATCGCCTATGATTAACTCTCTTTGGCCAATACCCAAGGGCATTACCAGATCAACGATTGGAACTCCTGTTTCAAGCTGTTTTGTGATTGTTTTTCTTGAGAGAATTCCTGCAGCTGGGTTGTTTATGCTTCTAGAGGATGAAGGTTTTTTATATGAATCCATTGCGGTTAAGGGGTTTCCCAAAGGATCAATTATTTTTCCCACAAGCTCGAGCCCGACAGGCACTTTTAGAAATTCATTAGTTCTTACTGCTTTTGTGCCGTGAGCTATTGGATTTTTGGAGAAAACAAGCACCTCAACAATATTTGGATCAAAAGACAAAACCATTCCTATTTCTCCTGTCTCAAAAATTACTATCTCGTCAGGTTTTACATTTGGCAGTCCATTCACATGCATGATTGCGCTCCCTGCCTTATCAACAAATCCGATCTCAGATACTAAGTCAAGGTAAAATTTAAAATCCTTCATGCTAAGATTTGCTCTCTTTTTTCTTTGAAAGTGTCATCGAGGATTTTTCTAAGAGTGAAGTCTTTGTATTTACCATTGAAAATCACAACTGATCCTCCCAAGATAGTCTCATCTACCTCGATATCTAGAATATAGCCTATTCCAATATTTTCGAAGATGTAATTATGGATTTTGTCAATTGTTTGATGTGTCGGCTCAAATGCCAATACGAGTTTTATAACTTTGAATTTTTGCATCAGATTCTTGAGAGTCTTAAGAAAGTCTTGGATAACTTCCTTGTCGGCTAAATCAAGCTTATTTTTTAAAAATATCTCCATTATAGCTTTGGCGCTGTTTTCCCTGATGGAAGACAAGGCTTCCTCTAAGTTCATTTTTTCTGATTTGAACAGGCTAGATGTTAGACTATCTAACTCTGAAGACAATTCGTTAACCTCTTCAACCGTTTTCAAAGAGGTTATGAGGTTAAAATATATCAAAATATCTTTTTTCATAGTCAAATTTTCCACTTTTCACTCTCAACCCTCAACTCCTGAACACTCCTTCTTTTTTGGCCCGCTCTAAGGATTTTCTTATCAAATTTTCATGCTCGGATAGACTAATTGCTTTTCCAAGAGTAAGTCTTGATACTTTTTCCAAAAGTGTATAAATTTTGTCATCTATTTCTTTCAGTTCGTGGGCTTTGTAGTTTTCAATTTCTCTCTCAACTTGCGCAAAATCAGTATCTATTTTTTGCTTGACTAATTGTTGGGATGAAACAGTAAGCTTTTCAACAGAATCTCTGAAGCTTTTTACCTCATCCATTGTATTTGTCTCTATATCTTTTGATACATTTTGAAATACTTCTATGTTTTTAGTTTTTAGATCACCGAGTACTTGGTTGTAGAATTTGATGAATTCTGAAGTTGTTTTTTCAAACTCTTTTACCTGAGTTGAGGCAATACGGACAATCTCTTGATTGAAGTTTTCGGAGGCAATCCCTCCCGATAACTTAGCTTTATTTATGATGTCCAAAGCCTGGGAATTAGCATCGTCAAGCATTTTCGCTGCTTTTTCTCTCGCAATTTTTAGATCTCTAGTCTCTACGTTTTGAGTATGAGCTTTTTTTAGAGTGTGAGTCAGATATAAAGCAACACTGACAAGAGCAAGACACAAAACAAATATGGCCGCAGCCATATCAAAAAATATTATCGGCTCAATATTCATAGCTTATTCGCAATGTCATTCTGAGCAATGCGAAGGATCTAGATCCTTCGGCTTCAGCCTCAGGATTACAGTGCATATTAAAGAATTAATATCATGTATCCTATTGCAAGTCCCACAACTATAATAACAACCATTAAAACGAGATTGAGAACAAGGTTGAGCTGAATCATATGACTGGCCAACGGATTTCTTCCCAAAGCCTCAACTCCGCTTGTGGTTACTCGGCCAAAGTAGATAAATCCAACTCCGAATCCGATCAAAACAATTCCTGCGGCAACAACGTATCTTAGAGATGTGACTTGAGTTAGAGTAGTTGGATCTGATGCGTTTCTTAGAACTTCCAGTACGTTTGTTTTGGTGTCTGCAAAAGATGCGTTAAAGTGGGGACTGACCGCAACCAGAATTTTACTGGTAGCCTTTTGATTGGAATTGTTGTAGTCCTCAAGGGCAGTTCCCAAAATCATTCCATTTCTCGTTGCTTTTTGTCCGACACCTGCGATTGTCGAGGTTGTTATGAAATCATTTTTCTTTATGTTGCCGTTAATTGATGATACTAGAACGTAGGCTTTGCCCGCTTGGAGAACTGGTTTTGCGTCTGGATCATCGATGTTTTGCAAAAAAACACCGGGAGATTCAGTATAAACTCCATACATGTTGGAATTATATGCAAGATTGGTTAATCCATAGCCTTTAGATGTTGAAACAATGATATTTCCGTCTTTTACATTTTTGTCAGTTATGGGAATGGAGAGCGATGTGCCTACGGATGTCTGAGCGTAGATTGGAGTGGGGAAGACTCCTCCCATCAGGACGAATATAAGGATAAGGGCAGTATATTTCATTTGTGTATCTAGTTTATGGTTATTATTCTTCCAAGTCAATGCCCTTGGTGTTAGATAGTTTTTTCCTTTGCATAGCATATCCCTCAGCAATATTTTGTTTCCCAGATCTTCCTGCTTGTTCCATTTGATCTTTGGTTCGAGAACGAAAGTCAATATTTTTAGAAATAAATCCAGCACCTTTTTTCTGCGGGGTATTGAACCCACACAGCAAGCTGCGGGGTTTTAAAAAGGTGGTGGATAAATTCAACATTTAAATCGCAAATGACTGTTGCCAGAATATAGGTTGTAAGTTTCTTATACCCTTCCATATTCTCTAAAAGTAGATAAAATTCGACCGACTGTTGAGGGAGAGACATTGTAGCCTAATTCTTTCAAGATTTTTGCAATTCTAATCTTACCAAGCCTTGGGTCTATGTTTTTTAATTTCTTCACCGTTTCTGCTTGAGCTTTCGCGTGTTTGGAAAACCTTACTTTGTGAGGCTTTCTATTTTTCTTGTCGTCTTCCAAGCTCAATAAATTGTCAGAATCAAATCTTTTTTTCCACAGGTAAAAAGTGTCTGGGGATATACCGAAATGCCGGCAGGTAAGTCTGGCGTTTCGATACTTTTGAAAATGTTCCATCCATTTAAGTCTTTGTTTGGCCGGTCGGGAAAGCGCTACAGATCTATGATATATTTGTGTACGTGATGTGTCTGATCTATTCTTTAAAACTCTTTTGTCTTCCATTTTTGTTCAAAAAAACTTGTACAAATTTTCTAAAACTTGGACATTTGAAGCAAGATCCTTCGACTCACTTCGCTCGCTCAGGATGAAGGTGGGATACGACCCACCTTCAAATTTTGGTATAGTAAACTGACCTTCCTTTCCCATGGGAAAAGAGCAATCCAAGATTAACTAGCTTGGCGAGGTCTCTAGATGCTGTTATTTGGGAGGTTTTGAAGCGTCTCTGGATTTGCCTGTTGATTATGGTGGCTTGGGGTGAATCAAGATAACTTAGTATGGATTTTTGCCTCTCGTTCAGCCTCCAGAATGACTCGCGTAACTCCAGAGTTTTAGCTTTGGGCTTTTCCAAAGAGGCAGCTACCAGCTCAGCCTGTTGTAGTATGCAAGAAGCAAAGTACTCAAGCCATAGTGTCATGTTTACGCTTTCTAGGGCGCGCTGGTTATTCTGTCTATAATTTTCATTATCCTCAACCCATTGTGTTTCATATGCCACAAATCCCCTGAAGTCATATCCGTATTTATACAAGAAAACGCAAGAGGCAAGATTAGCTATTAGCTTGTTGTGTTGTTTGAAAAGCTGCATCTTTTCCATCTCGATGTTCGCGACCCCCGCCTGAATAATTGGGTTTTCGGACTTTGCTTGAAGATAATCCAAAAGATGCTGAAGTCCCCCCTGAGGCACTCGAAGATGACCATTGCCAATTATTTTGTGAAGCTCAATGAGTTCCTTTGCGCTAATCGAGTTAACCGATCCCGGCCAAGTTCGGGCTATATAATCCAAAGCTTCTTTGTATTTCAAAACTTCTTTTTGATCATTATTCATCTTTTTGTGGGCAATTTCTGCCAGAATATTTAACATCTCCTGCTTTTTGAGAGAGTTTCCAGAGAGCTTTAGGGAGCAATAAGTTCGGTTGAATGTTGCCTCCCAGCGAAGCTTGAGCGCATTTGCTGGGGAAATAGGAGTTAGAAGTATCTTTTTTCTCAGATCTTCAATTCTTGCCAAATGCTCCCTTAGCCTCGGAGAAATGTTGTAACTTATGTTTAACATAGTAATTTCCAGTTATCTGTTCTCAGTCTTCAGTTTTCAGGTCACAGTCTGTCAGTCTTTTGTCCGTCTGTTTTTAAACTGATTGACCGAGAACCGACAACAGAAAACCGATAACTGAACTACTTATATCATAATCTTATCATTAAGTCAATAGATGTCCAACTTTTGGTTGTACAAAAAAACGAGGCTAAATTGTACATTTTTGATAAGGTTACGATAAGATTAATCTACCCCTTGACAAGAGCCGTGAAATATGTCGTAATAATAGTTGGACAATGTTGGACATTTAGATTCGGAATGTCTAACTTTTCCCGCCTGAGCTTGCCGTTCTCCTTCAAGCACTATTCGTACACGGCTTACGGAGCGGTCTAAGGCGGGCAAGGCTGCCCTTATGAATAATAGGCTATTTTCGATCCAGGAGGCTGCAAACATCCTGGGGGTTTCTACAAAAACACTCCGCCGTTGGGACCAACGGGGGCGTCTTGTGCCAACAAGAACAGTTGGAAACCAGCGCCGCTATACACAGGAACAAATACAGGAGTTCAAAGTTTCCTCCTCCGCTTCCACCTCCGCTAAAGCTACGGTGGACAAGAAAGCTACGGTGGACAAGAAAGCTTCGGAAGGACAAGCAAAATTCAAACCAACAGAAGAATCAACCCAAGCAGAGCCTCTCTTTGATCTCAACGCAGCTCCCAAACCCCCAAAAGCCAATATTTCTCTTCCATCTATCCTAAGCGGGATGCCGTCAGGAAGTTTTCTTAAGCACCATTTTCTCCTAAGACATAAAGAGGAGATTAGCCAGCCTAACAAGTTTCAAGAAGAACCACTTGAGGCTGCAGAGCCTCGCGTTGGAAAGACGGGTACTATCCAAAACATGGTGGGGCTAAATCCGTTTAAGATAGGGTTTGTATTTGCAAGTCTGGTTTTGATATTAAGCATTGGGGAAGCCATTGTCTTGACAAAATACAATGTAATTGCAGGATTGGTCCAGAAGAAAGAACAATTTGCCAAATTCATAGACAATCTGCCTCAGATTAGCCTTCAAATAAAAAACCGAGATCCAAACCAAGACTTAAGCTTTGTCTCCCCGCAAGATCTTGTTGGATCTGTTTTGGCAGCAGCAGCCGGAGATTCCGATCTTACCTTGAATATCAATATCCCAACCTTTTTTTCTCAGAATGTAGGAATAGGAACAGCAACACCTGACGCATCCGCGATATTAGATTTAGTTTCAGAAGAGAAGGGTTTCCTGGCTCCGAGAATGACGCAAGTAGGAATAGAAGCAATACCTACCCCCGCAGCAGGCCTATTTGTATATAACACTGATACAAACCATTACAATATGTATAATGGTACAAAGTGGCAGGGAGTTTTCACTTCGATTGGAGATTCTACAACTGGAGAAGCGTTTACAGAGACGGGTACTAGCGGAACAGCTTTATATTTCTATGACGCGGATGGGCGGGGAAAATTAACAACCGCAAATTTGTCAGGAACAAGAACATATACTCTTCCCGATGCAACGGGGGAGATATCTCTTTTGGGACAAACAATCTCAAATTCAGAGCTTGTTAATGCAAAAGTAACAGTGTCCCCTGGGACTAACATGACAGGAGGAGGAGAAGTAGCTCTGGGATCATCAGTGACATTAACTCTCAAAGATTCTATTGCCCTTGCGGGAACGCTAGATGTATCAGGAGCAACAACCTTAAACAGCACGATTGGACTGGGAGATTCCACAGCAGATGCCATTACATTTACAGGAAGAATTGCGCAAGGTTCAAGTATCATTCCAATCACAGCGACTGGCACAAATGATTTGGGGTCATCCTCTTTGCCTTGGGATAATCTTTATGCCAACAATGTATTTCCCGCATCAAGCGGCACTTCAGGCTATTGGCAGAGAAATAGCAGCGCGCTTTCTCCTACAAATATAACAGACGATATCTTACTAGGCGCAACCAGTACAGCATCAGCTAAGTTTGCTTTCATAAATGTAGCAAGCGATACTCCGACTGCTACTATATCTGCGAATTCTGGCAACAACGCCACATTCCTAACAGGAGCAGGGAATCTTGCCACAAGGAATATGCAAACCCTAACCATTGGTGGAACAACAACAGGGAATATTGTAATAGATAGCGGATCTTCAGCAATTACACTCTCTGATACAGTATCTCCAACCACAAGTGATGGAGCAGCCTTAGGAACAACCTCTCTTATGTGGAGCGATCTATTCTTAGCATCTGGAGGAGTTATCAATTTCAACAATGGAGATGTAACTCTAACACATGCTAGTAATGCTTTAACTTTTGCTGGTGGTAATGTAGGTCTTGGTGGTCAAACAACTCCATTAACAGAACTAGATGTAACAGGAAGTGCATCCTTATCTGCAAACCTATCTTTAAGAGGTGCAGGAACTGCCCATACATTTAATATCCTAGACAATGGAACACTAAACTTCCAGAGGAGTCCTTCTGGAGATGCAGGAGCAGCAACAGTGATGTATCTTGGGAGTAATGGCAATGTGGGATTGGGAACAACCGCACCTCTTACCCTTTTGGATGTCAGAGGAGCAGCCTCTGCCTCTGGAGCGTTAACCCTGACAACAACACCAACAATACAGTCAA
>Ga0213870_1000070_pt1 | contig 49200 bp, 50 predicted proteins | sample WICALVC2017_Meta_FD_160119 | JGI IMG/M metagenome (GOLD analysis project Ga0213870, IMG submission 160119) | Freshwater microbial communities from subterranean cave lake in Wind Cave National Park, South Dakota, United States - WICALVC2017 | ecosystem: Environmental > Aquatic > Deep subsurface >...
ATATACTGTCAAAAATCCTTTTACCCCCGTGTACTTACAGTGAATTTTGTGAAAAAACGGCATACTATGCTGGCCTCAAGGAGTCCAGGATGTATGTGAGGTTATGCAAATTTTTGCAAAAAAAAATGGCGCTGGAAGTGTTGTCTTTACAGACAAACTTCCAGCGCCCTGTTAGTAAATGCCATACTGAATTTGGACTTTCATCCGAATTCAATCGGCTTATTGCTCCGGTTCTCCCTCCTTGAAGAACTTAAAGTCTTGGCCGAGCATGAACTGCACGGCCTTCGGCGCCTCCGGCCACTTCTTTGTGTCCGGGAACTCCAGGAAAGTTGGGATTCCGTCCCCACTGTCCGCCCAATCCCAGTTGACTTCGGCTCCGCTGATCCCGAGGATCTGGGCGACCTCATCACTGGAGGTCTTTTCGAGGTAGATGACGAATCCGTTGTCACCCTTCATCTTCCTTGAAAGATGAACCGTCGCATCTTGCAATACCTCGAATCTCGAGGTTTCGCCCACCTCGTTTTTGTGGTCGTAGTAGAACCCTCTCCTCACTTTAAGGAGGTAGCTACCCATCCACCCACTATAGAACTCTTGGGAAGTCATCAGTTGCCCGGCTGGCTTGACTGGCCGCTTTTTGGCCCCTTGGGTAGCCATCTTCTCCCGATCCTCCGGGAGGAGCCTCTTGGGCAGACAGTAAGACAGGGCTGTTCTGATCCATCGGGTCATCTGTAACCCGATGTCAACTCGACCGTTGAACAGGTACCTGTCCTTCTCCCCGCCTTTGGTGGGGCAGAGGTGTTCGCCATCCTTGGCGATGATGTGGCGGAGCAGGACGTACGGACCGTCCTCCTCAGACCAGTCCAAGCCATCTCCGAGATGGCTTTTCAGAGCCACCAGTTCATCCATGAGCTCCTCCATGCCTCTGATGTCTCCAACCACCACGTCTGTGATGTAGAGGCGCTCCTCGCCGTCCACATCAACTCGACGGCCCTTGATGACGTTCTCGGTACCGTAGAACTTCCACGGCAGGACAAACTCGTCCTCCATGCCGCCGAAGAAGACGTCATCCAGGGAAGCTCCTTGCCTCTCCTGGTTTAATCCAGAAGAAGCTTCTTGCCCCTCCTGATTCCCTTGAGCCACCACATTGCTGACCCTCTCCTTGGCCTCTTCCTTGCTCTCTTCCTTGATCCGATTGACCTGGTTCTCGATGGCGGTCTTCACGAGACCTTCCAACTCTGCTTTGACGATCTCTTGGAGATCGTCAAAGCGTTGGGCCAGAGAGAACCTTTTCCTGTCGGTGCCGACGATGGCGCCGGCGTTGTTCCGACAGAGGATGTCCTTCTTGACGAGAAGCTCCAGCTTCTCGGACATCTTTTGTCGCGAGAAGTCTTTGGACGAAATCCAGAAGACTTCCTCTGCCACTGTCAGGTAGAGGCTGATGGTCGAATCCGGGTTTGACTGTGCCTTCCGGATCTCATCTTCGTACTCCTTGATCTGCTGACCGATCGTGACCTCTTCCCTTCCAGGAAGCTCTGAAGAGAGGAACGCCTCGGCGTCCCTCTTGTCCATCACAGACATCGCCCGCTCGGCGTCGTGGATGAACTTAAGCGAAACGTTCATCCACTCATCCACGAACCTGTGGATGGATTTCAGTTGCCCCGCTCGAGCAACATCCTCCGCTTCCCTCTGTTTTTTGATTTTTTCGGCCACCAGCTGCAAGCCTGTCTTGCCGTCGGTGTCCGAGAGAACGACTCTCGGAATTTCCAACGGCTTGATGACCGGCGGTCCCTGCGGTTCGTCTCTTCTTTTCTCGACGGGCCCTTTTGAAGTAGCCGCCTTTCTCGGCTTCTCATACTGAACATCAGCTCCCAAAATTTTCAAAGAACTCATTTTTTTTCTCCTGTCGTTATTAGCGACGGAAAAATTTTGTCTCCACAATTGCGCCCAAATGGGTACAGAAGTTAAATTGCAGAGAACTGCTTCCATTATATCACGTGTCCAATTCTAATGTCAAGGCCCGCTGGTGCGTTTTTGGCATTTTTATGTAAACTAAAACTTATTTGTTGTTAAATACTTATATATTTTAACAATTGATTTTTTGCAAAAAAAAGCAGCTAAATTTTTTGCTGCTTAGTTGCTCTCTATTGTTGGTGAAAAAAAGTGCAACATTTTTTGTCCTGCCTTTGGATGACCAAGAGGGTATTCGTCTGCCATTTCTTTAATGTAACGAGATAATGCTCTTTCACTGCTGTACGCAATCGCAACTTTAATGCCTTTTCTTTTAGCTGCTTCTAAAATTACTCTGAAATGGGAATCTCCGCTACCTACACACAGATATTGCATATCGTAGTTTGTTATAAGATCCAAGACATCCCTTATTAGCTTTGAATCTGTAGTGTCCTGAGATGTTAAAGCCACTAATGGACATAAAACAATTGTGAACCCATGATCTCTCAAAAACTCAAAGTGCCCATAGACATCGTGGAAAGGGGTGTACATATATAACCTTGTTACTTCTCCAATTCCCGCAAGAAACTCTTTAAGCTTTCTAAAACCAGCTTCTTTATCATACTCTCCAACCTTATAATCATTATCCCTTTGCCCCCTATCAAGATTGGACCAATCGCCCACAAACACGATATTGTTGGACATTTTACTCTCCAGAAGATTGTAAATGAGCCTTATTAGTTTACCTTACCTTATTTTTAATATATTATGTCATAAATGTCAAATTTAAAAGGCGCTGGAAGGTTCCAACGCCTTGGCGTTCCGTCGTTAGGCGCGCCCTGATTAGCAATTTTCTATTCCTTGCCGCACAATTTCCCCAATACGATTCAGGGGAACTTTGGTTGGCGTATTTGGATTAGTCAAGCTTCCGTTTAGGAGAATTCGGCCATTGAGCAAGAACCACTCTTCTGCTCCAGCCACTTTGCCTTCAGTTTGCAATTGCTCTTTGTCTGTTGTGATCTGCCTATTGTTGACCCTTGCCTCTTCCGTACGAAGCAGAGACGCCACTCCGTAAAGATTCAGGCCTTCAACTCTATTATCAATAAATACTTGGACGTTGCCGGATGGTTGCTGCTGAATTACAACAGCAAACCCTTTACTGCGGGCGGCTTTGTTAAAGTTCGGATTTTCTGTGACGGCAGTGATCATTCTTATAACCCTGCCATCTTTGAGTCTAATGTTCTCTCCGGCCACGTTTTTTTCCAATTCTTCAGCTGCCGACAAGAATCCTAATTGTGATCTGTACTTGGCCTCCAATGCCAACAGAGCCCAGTCAAAGACCTTTTGCGGATCTTCTGGAAATGCCTGATGCATATCCTTAATCAGCTGAGCTAAATCAAAAGGTCTTCCCCCGGCTTTGAGATCGCTGTATTTAACAAACTCAATAATTTTTTCCCAAACCGGCTCTCTTTCAATACCTAGGGTTTTAGCCACTAAAGTCGTGGCGCATTCATCCTCTTTTTTTGAGACTCCTGGACCAGGATGCTCATCAAATCTTCCGCCGCCGACGCCAACACAAAGAACTCCTTGCTCTTCCCATTCTCTTGCGGAACATCCGTGCAGTTTTTCCCCACCAGAGCCATCGAAGGTAACTTTTGCCTCACTAATGCCAGGGAATTTCTTCTCTCCCGCTTTAAGGAACATAAAGATGGCACAAATTTCATCTAAGTGCGAATTCTTATGCGTCACGATAGTGTGAAACATTTCTTCTCCCTAAGACAAATTGTCAAAAATCTCTTGGCAAGAACACTCCTGCCACCTTTCATCATACTATAATATTAATATAATTTTGTCAAATCAAAACGGGCTTTTAGCCCGCCTTTTCTCCTTTTTTCAAAAATTACCTTTCAGATTTATTGACGAGCTTCAAACTCATTCAGTGTTCTTTGGGGTCTACCAACAGTACGGTAAAGTCGTTATATTTTTAATTTATCCTTGGCAAGTTTAATGGCCTGATTTTGGAAAAATTTCTTAACTTCTTTCCATGAAACAGGGATTAACATTTTAGGAGAATCTTGGGATTCCGCATCCACAAAATAACTAAGACTTTTTATAATATGATAAATATTATTTGAAAGTACACGGTACTTTTTGTCATAAAATTCGAGAATTTCCTCTAAAGAAAATGTCTCTTTAATTAAAAAATACAAATCAATAAAATCACGTTTTGTCCCCCTATCACAAATAGCCGCGATTTTCATAGCCGCAATATCTTCTAAAGACGCTATATTAATTTTAGAAAATAAAGATGTTTTTTTTATCAACGGATATGAATAATAAAAATAACTAAACTTGACCTTTGGAAAACTGCCCAAGATAGTCCATTATTCAGTCCTATCCAGTTTGAATCCAGGCATTTTAGATAATTGGCTTAAAACAAAATCTGTAGAGAATTCCTGATCTGTGAAAAAATCAAGGTCTAAAGACACGCGATGGCCCAGTTGAAGGGCGCATGCGGTTCCTCCGGCAAGATAGGCATCGTTAAAAACATCGGACTCGCCTAATATGGCCATAGCTGTTGATGCATTTTTAGATAAGGTTTTTGTAAACATACAACTTTACTTTTATTGATACCCAATAAAAGTACCCAAAAATTAGCAGTTTTTTGCGAGAATCCTCTATGAGTGGTAATTACCTTTTTAATAAGATCTTTTGAATAATTTTTAAAAAGCCAACGAATTGCTTTATCGTCACCACGATCCAAAAGTCTGACAATCACATATTCAGCAGATTTTTGCGAATCTACTTTATCAAAATCCACGTCCCAAAAATATTTTTTTAGAAAAATAGGTAACTTCACTGTAACCTTATTGTACCATAAAAATTGACTAATTGCAAAACCATCTCTAAGCAAAAACGGGCCTTCTGCCCGTTTACTGTTAAAATTCTTACTTTGCTAATTTCAAGCTCATTCTGTATTCTTTCGGTTCTATGAGTAAGATTTTAAAATCGTAAGTTTCTCCAATTTTCAAAGATTCTTCCATTTCTTTTTGAGATTTAAATTCAGAAATGTGGCACAATCCCCTTATCTGGGGTAAAACTTCCACAAATACGCCAAATGGGTTGAAAGAGGTTACTTTACCTTTAATAATATCACCTTTCTTATATTCTTTTTCAATTTTTTCCCAAGGATTTTCTTTTAAACTCTTTAGGGAAAGGAAAACTTGGTTATTATTAATATCTATAACTTGAACTTTTACCACTTGACCGACTTTTACAATTTCATTGGGATTCTCTACCAGCTGCCAATCTAATTCTGAGATATGAATTAATCCTTCAATGCTTGAGTCCGTGTTTTTAGTTGTTGTAATTGTTATATGGCTCGCTTGCTGACTCGTTTGTTCGTTTTCATTTACAACCGTTTCTAGGGGGAATTTTACAAAAACACCGAAGTCTGCAATGCCAGTTATTTTTCCCTCTACCACATCGCTCTTTTTATAATTTTTAAGTATTGCTTTAAGTTCTTGCTCTGTTTTAGTTTTTTCAGATAAGATTAATTTATTCTCTTTTGCAAATAAATCCAATACTTTTACCTCTAATGTTTTACCAATGAATTTTTGTAATTCCTTCAATATTTTTTGCTTGTCTGCGCCATCAACCCTTGGATAATTCTCGCTTGATAACTGAGAAACAGGCAGAAAAGCCGCTATGCCATTAATATCAGTTAAAAGCCCTCCTTTATTGACTCCAGTTATTTTGACCATTATCACTTCCTCTTTTTCTTTCATTTCCTTGAGTTTTTGCCAATTTATTTCTTTTGTGGCGTCTCCCAAAGAGAGTTCTATGTATCCTTCTTCATTTTCTAATTCAACTATTTTAGCATAAACTTTATCTCCTATGTTTAGATTTTTAATCGCTTCTTTTGCCTCATAAAATTCCTTACCAAAAATTATTCCCGTGCCTTGCGGACCCAAATCAATAAACAAAGACGATCTGTCTCTTGCAACAACTGTCCCCCAAACTAAAGATCCCATCGAAAGCGAACCCACTATTTCCTTTAATTTTTCTGCGGTATTTTTTTTTGTTATATTATGTAACATATGGTGAATAGTACATTATTATAAATTTTTTGCAACCCTCTTAATGTTGTACAACAATAAGAGAAGGTTGAAGTAAAAAATTAGTTGTGATAAAATTAAACGAAAGAGATAATAACTAAACAAATTTCAAAATCAAAATTTTAATATACTATAAATTTGAAACGTTTCAAATTTATAGTATATTTTTATCGGATGCTTTTTTATGGCTAAGATAACTTGGGCAGGTCAAGCCTGCTTTCAAATTTCAGTTTCAAATTCAAAAGACCATCAGGCAAATATTGTCATTGACCCTTTTGATGAAAAAATAGGATTAAAAGTCCCTCATTTTGAAGCCGACATTTTATTAGTAACCCATAATCACGATGACCATAATAATGTAAAAGCGGTGAGGGGCAATCCATTTTTGATAGAGGGCCCAGGCGAATACGAAATAAAAGGAGTGTTTATCAAAGGTACTAATTCTTTTCATGACGATAAAGAAGGCAAGGAGAGGGGTTTAAATACCATTTATACTATTGAGGTGGAAAATATAAGGTTTTGCCACTTGGGAGACTTGGGACAAAAACAACTAACCGATGAACAACTTGAAAAAATTGGGTCAGTTGATATTTTAATGATTCCTGTTGGCGGAGTGTATACTATTTCTTCTGTAGAGGCTATAAAAATAATAAGTCAAATAGAACCTAAAATGGTAATCCCGATGCACTATGCCTTGCCAAAATTAACTTTAAAATTAGACGAGGTGGCTAAGTTTTTGAAAGCAATGGGTAAAAACTCTATTGAACCACAAGATAAACTAACTGTTAAAGCCAGTGCTTTGCCAAAAGAAGGAGAGATGGAGATAGTAGTACTTAAGCCGTAAAATTAACTCAAAATGCAAAGCGCAAAAGTCAAAACCACAACTCAAAATTCAAAAATTTAAAGTGTAGATTTGGGCTTTGAATTGTGGATTTGCGATTTGATTTTTGAGATTTGAGTTTTTTATTATGTACGAAAAAATTAGGAATTTAATAGTGAAACTGCAAGTATTACCAGAAAACCAAAAGAAAATTATTTTTTTTACCATCATTATAATATCGGCTTTAGTGATGGCTACTTTTGGAATTATGGCCACAAGAAATAATATTTCAAAAATAGGAGATTCAATAAAATCAATGGATATATCTCAATTTAAAATACCAGAAAATCAGCCACCTAATAATCAGGAAAAAGATTTTAATAACACTGATATAGTTAAAGAAATAAATAATACGATAGATGAGATAAAAAAAGAGAATAATCAAAATTCAGATTGGCAAACCTATAAAAATGAACCCTATGATTTTACTATAAATTACCCAAAAGACTGGGGCATTAAAAATCACACCACAGATTTAGATATTTGGCTTGAAAAAGAGGATTCAAAAGAAGTGGCGAGTATTCATATTGAAGTGGTAAGCCAAACAAAGAATATTAAATCAGCTAAAGAGGGAACAGATTACATCGTTTCTCAAATGAAAAATATTATCAAGCCAGAAGAAAATATTAGTATAGGGACATATGAAGGATATGAAGTAATTGGCGCTATTTGCATTAGTATTTGCAAGGAATCTTTAAATGATGGCTACTTCCCTTTTTCGGTCATCTATTTTTCCAATAATGATACTGTTATTAAAATTAAATATAGTGAGGGAACATTGGGTATTGGATGGAAAAACACTGTAAAAGATTGGAAATACTACGAGGAATACAAAAAAATAATTTCAACCATTACATTCAAATAATATGGCTAAAGAAAAAGAAGAACAAAAAACTAATGCAGTTGGGAGAGTGAATAAAAGGGAAATCGTTGACGAACTTAAAGAATCTTACATTGACTACGCTATGTCGGTTATTATTGCCCGCGCTTTGCCCGATGTGAGAGATGGTTTAAAACCGGTTCACAGAAAAATTTTATATGCAATGAACGAACTGGGATTAGGGTCTCAGTCAAAATTCCGAAAATGCGCGGCAATTACCGGCGATACTATGGCCAAATTTCACCCGCATGGAGACACGGCTATTTATGATTCGCTAGTCCGAATGGCGCAGGATTTTAATTTGCGATATCCGCTGGTAAGCGGACAAGGAAATTTTGGCAGCGTTGATGGCGATTCTGCTGCGAGCATGCGTTATACAGAAGCCAAATTGTCAAGGATAGGCGAAGAGCTTTTAAAAGATATTGATAAAGATACGGTCAATTTTACGGACAATTATGATGGGACACGGCAAGAACCCATTGTCCTACCCTCGCCCTTGCCACAGTTACTTTTAAACGGATCTTTGGGTATTGCCGTTGGCATGGCAACTAACATACCGCCCCATAATTTAACTGAATTGATAGATGCTACGGTTCACTTATTAGATCATCCTAAAGCTGATATGCCTGATTTATTTCAATTTATACAAGGTCCTGATTTTCCAACAGGCGGAATGATTTATGACCAAAAAGAGATTATTTCGGCTTACTCTCAGGGCAAAGGTTCAATTGTAATGAGGGGCAAGGCTGAAATTGTGGAAAAAAAAGACGGATCCGATCAAATTATAATTACAGAAATTCCTTATCAGGTGTTAAAATCCAGTTTAGTTGAAGAAATGGCCAATCTGGTTTCAGAAAAGAAAATTGAAGGCATAAGAGATATTAAGGATTTATCAGATAGGGAGGGAATGAGCATTCTTATTGATATCAAAAAAGGATTTGAGCCAAATAGAGTGTTAAATAGATTATACAAATTCACTAATTTAGAGAAAACTTTTCATTTAAATTTATTGGCTTTGGTTGATGGCATTCAGCCAGAAATACTTTCAATTTCCGATGTTCTTAGATATTTTATTGCTCATCGCACAGAGGTTGTCACAAGGCGAACTAAGTTTGATTTAGAAAAAGCCAAAGAGAGGGCTCATATATTAGAAGGATTAATGATTGCCCTTAAGAATATTGACGCTGTCATAGCCGTTATAAAAAAATCAGAAGACCGCGAAGATGCCAAAATTAATTTAATTAAAAAATTTAAATTAACTGAAAGACAAGCGATAGCTATTTTGGAAATGAAGCTTCAGACATTGGCGGGATTAGAACAGAAAAAAATAGCCGATGAATTAAAAGAAATTTTAGAAAAAATTAAAGAATTGACGACAATTTTAAAAAGCCCTGAAAAATTAAAGGTTATTATTAAGAAAGAATTAGAGATTTTAAAAGAAAAATTTGGCGATAAAAGAAGGACAAAAGTCATAAAACAAAAACTTGGCGAAATAACCGAAATTGATTTAGTCCCTTTAGAAGAAACTATCGTAACTTTAACTACTGGCGGATATATAAAAAGAATTAATCCGGCCACCTATAAAATCCAGAAGCGCGGCGGCAAAGGCATTATGGGTATGAAAACCATGCAAGATGATATTGTTGAGCATTTTATTACAGCCTCAACCCATGATAATTTATTATTTTTCACCGATTCAGGAAAAGTCTTTCAGACACAAGTATATGAAATTCCAGAAGGAACAAGAGTGGCAAGGGGTCGGGGATTATTAAATTTTTTAGATCTTTTTGTAAGTGAAAAAGTTCTATCTTTAGTTCCCCTATCAAAACTGCAAGTGGGCGACACAAGACCAGAAAAGTATTTAGTAATGATTACTAAAAATGGTAGAATAAAGAAGACATCGCTAGATGAGTTTGACAATGTAAGAAAAAGTGGAATCATCGCCATTAAATTAGAAAGTGGCGATTTGTTAAAAAAGGTGGTAAAGACCAGCGGCCAAGATGACATTATATTAGTAACAAAGAGCGGTCTCTCAATTAGGTTTAAAGAAAAAGACATTAGACCAATGGGCAGATCAGCTGCCGGAGTAAGAGGGATAAGATTAAAAAAGGGAGATGAGGTTATTGGAATGGACGTAATACAAATGCAAAATGCAAATCTCAAACCTCAAAATGGCAAAACCGAAAAAGTGAAGCAATACCTACTAGTGGTAATGGAAAACGGCTATGGAAAAAGAACTGATATTTCTCAATACAAAATACAAGGCCGCGGCGGATCTGGAGTTAAAACCGCAAACATCACCGTAAAAACTGGCGCGATAGTTCTTTCTTCTATTTTGGAAGATTCAGCCAAAGATGAAGATTTAATAGTAATATCACAAAAAGGACAAGTTATTAGAACTGCCACAAAATCGATTTCTGTGCTTTTGAGGGCAACTCAGGGAATTAGAATAATGAAACTGGATTCTGGAGACAAAGTGGCTTCAGGAACCTGTTTGGGAGAATAGAATAACCACTAGAAAATAGAAAGTAGAAAATAGAAAATAGAATTCGGCGCGAGACGTTCGTATTCTAGATTCTACTTTCTAGATTCTAGATTCTAAAATTGTGGCTGATTTTCTAAAAATAGATGAAGTTTTAAATAATCTTGATTTAAAGGAAGATATGTTAGGGGCTGAGTTCGGTTGCGGTTCTGCTATGTTTGCCATTGCTCTGGCAAGAAAATTAAGTAAGGGAAGAGTATACGGTTTAGATATTCAAGAAGAAAAATTATCGGCTATAAAAGGTAAATTATCTATAGAAAAAATTAATAATATACATACCATTCTTTGTGATTTAGAAAATGATAAAGGATCAACCTTAGAAGATAGTTCTTTAGATATAGTTTTAATCCCCAATATTTTATTTCAATCAGAAAATAAATATGCTATAATAAAAGAAGCTAAAAGAGTCTTAAAATCGGGTGGGCAACTTTTAGTAATAGATTGGTCAAAATCAAGCCCTTTCGTTCAAAAAGAAAACTTGGCAAACCCTGACGAAGTTAAAAAAATAGCAGAAACACTTTCGCTTTCATTAAAAAAAGAATTTGCAACAGGGGATTATCATTATGCGTTACTATTTGTTAAGTAGCTACAAAATAAGAAAAAAATACGGATATACGAAAAACGATAATGAAAACACTTTCGTATATTCGTAATAAATTCGTATTTCGTAGTTAAATTATGAATAAGAATTTAATTTTACTACTTACTTTTTTAACATTTTTTAGTTCAGCAGGTTTGGTTTTAGCTCAAATATTTCTTCCCAACCCCCTATCGCCGGTTAATGACTTTGCCGCTCTTATATTAAATATTACTGACTATATAACTGGATTCATTGGAGCACTGGCGGTCTTAATGTTTATTTGGGCTGGAATTCTTTATTTGACCTCCGGCATGAATCCGTCAAATGTCCAAAAAGCAAATAAAGCTTTACTGTATGCCGTAATAGGTTTAGCCATCGCTATGGCAGGAAGCGGATTGATTACACTAATAAGAAAAATTATTAGTGGGTAGAGAGGCAATTGAAAAGCGGGAGCGCCTATATTGCGCTAATAAAAAGATTAAAAGGATAAGAGTTGACTCTTCACCCAAAATAACATTTGAGACATAAGCTTAAAGCACGAATTTATTTGAGGGTTAATAAAATTTTATAAAGTAAATAATATCAGAAGTTATTTTGGGTGAAGAGTTGAAAAATATTTTAAAAAGATTATTATTAAATAAGGAGTAAAGGTCGAAGTTCATTCTCTATTAAATATAGTGGAAAATAAAAAACTTAATTAAGATTATATAAATGAATAAAAAAATAGTTGTTTTACCTGCGTCGGCTGTTTTACTGGCGCTACCTACTCTCATTTTAGCTTTTAATCCTGGTCCCATACCAAACGCCGTACCCACTCTTACTGTCAACGCTCTTATTGATATAATATTTAGTATTCTATGGCCAATAGCTGTTGCCTTCTTTATCATAATGTTTATTCTGGCTGCCTTTATATTCGCCACCGCCCAGGGTGATCCAGAAAAGATAAATAAAGCAAGAAGCGCTGTTATTTGGGGCGTAGTTGGAGTACTGGTAGCTTTGGTGGCATTCTCAATTGTATTCATAATTAGAAATATGATTCCAGGCGTTTAGCGCTTAAAAATAAACTAACTCCGTTAAGAAAACTATTGATATATCTCTTAATAGGGTTAGCCCCGTTAGAAGTTTGGATAATATAGAAAAACTTCAGTTGGCTAAATAAAAATTTGACAAGAAGTGACAAGAAGTGATTAGCGAGGTTGCAAAATTATTTTTTATAAAAAATAATTTTGCCCATAGCTTCTAACGGGGTTGGTTATAGGAAAAATATTAATATTATGTTTTTTGTTATGAAAAAAATTTAAAAAATGAACAAAAAAATAGTTGTTTTATTTTCTGCGCCGGTTTTGGCGGTTTTATTGCTAGCGCCTTTTGCTGTCTTAGCTCAGCCGTGGCCGCGCACTCTTACTGTTCCCATTACTACTGTTGTTGTTAACCTCATTAATATAACACTAATTATTGTATGGAATATAGCTATCGCATTTACTATTATAATGTTTGTCCTTGCCGGTTTTAAATTTATGACGGCTCAAGGCGATCCTGCCAAAGTATCTGAAGCAAAGCTTGCCGTCATATGGGGTCTAGTTGGAGTAGCGGTAATTGTATTAGCCTGGTCAGCGATATCAATAGTAAGATTTCAATTCGGTGTTTGATAGACCAGTTGTTTAATAAAAATTATTAAAATAATAAATGAAGAGGAGATTAATTTTATTATTTGTTTTAGCGATTTTACTGGTGTTGACTATTGCGCCCCAGGTTCAGGCGTCCACGTCCCGGCAAATAGATATTGAGGCAATTCTAAATAGAATTAAAAATCTTATATTGTGGCCCATCTTTAGTGGACTTGTTGTTATAATATTCATATGGGCTGGGATATTGTATCTAACGGCCCGAGGCGAGCCTGGCAAGATACAAGCGGCAAATAAGGCTCTTATATGGGGTATGGTTGGAGTGGCTGTCGGAATACTGGCATATTCTGCTTATAATATCGTATATTGGCTTATTTACGGCGTTGTTTTACAACAATAAAAACTTTTTTACAATAAAACATTTAAAACTCCGCATTATCTCCATAGAATACGGGAAATGCGGTTTTTGTAATATGCGGACGTGACGAAATTGGCAAACGTTTACGGCTTAGGACCGTATGCCGCAAGGCTTGTGGGTTCGACTCCCACCGTCCGCACCACGCGATGCCTCGCCCCGTCCGTGGCGGGGCTCAGCGACTAAATCGTATGGATTTTTCGGGGCAAAAAGAAATTCCCGATTTCGTTAGAAGCAGAAAAGAAAAATTTTCAAACAATCTAAGGAGGCGGCACTTGCCGCCTCTTGACTTTTATGGTATAAAATGCTAAGCTTGGGTATTATCGAAATTGGTGGATTGTACCCTCAAGTGCAACACTGAATGATAATATTTTTAATGAATTGATAGGGAGTTATCGGTTTTACGGATCGTTCTTGGAAAACTTCTTTGGGCGTTCTCCAACCGAGGCATTTCCTGGGAGTGTGGTTCATGATATCACAAATATCAGCAATCTCCTGTCTGAGTAATCCTGCAAGAGTGCCTTCTTTTTAATCTCGTGACCTATTGAAGGTGGACTTCTTCTCAACACCGTAGCAATACTGCGCTGGGAGTAGTCCTTCTTCAAGAGGATCGAGGGCTCGTTGCGCTCGTTCTTCGTAAAGTGATTGTATTGTGTAGGCATATGCCTCATAGTATGAGGTGTTGCACTTCAAAATATAATTCAGGTGATGGTTAGTTCTTTGTAAAAACAGCTTCCTTACTCCTTGCGACACAATAGTTCAGAGAACTTTCCGAATTGTTGTGTCGCAAGGAAACCAGGCCCACAAACCAACCAAAAAGGAGGAACAGTCATGAGTATCATTAAGCGAGTGAAAGCGATGTTCGCCAAGCCAGAGCGCAATCTCACTATGCTGAAGCCGGAACTCCGGCAACTCCGCCAGGCCCTTCAGCGAGCGTCCAAGACGAGAGACCCGCTCACCGAAATCGTCCACTTTTTCGACACGGTGTCGAAGTGGCACGACCGCGGGATCGGCGACCTCATCGCGACGTTCGAGGAAGTCAACTACGGCCAGTACGACGAGGTGCTCGAGAAGCTGCGAACGCTTCAGAAGCACTTCGAGACAGCCGGCCGATACGAGCACGGCTGGAACCGCACGAAGCGCGGCGAGACGGTCACGGCTGACATGGTCTTTCTGGGCAACATCTACGGTCTTTTGACTCACCCCGTCTCCTCCTGGAAACAGACGAAGGACGAACCGAAGGATCACTGGAAGGACACCGTGTGGGAAGATACCCTCAAGGGTAAGAATACCTACGATGTTGTCTCGGAGCAGGCCCGAAAGTTCATGGCCTCGCACACCGGCCCGATGACCGCCATCCTCAACGACCTGGAAGCTGTCGCGGCGTAAGCACTCGCCGCACCAGTCCAACGACCCGCCTAGTAGCTAACGCGAACGGTGGGTCTTTTCTTTTTTGAATTTGAAAGAACAAAGAATTTGCCGCCAAAGAAAAATTTGTCACCGCTTTTAGCGGGATCCCGCCTTCCAAAGTTTTAAATATGTGGCGGGAAAATTGTCAGCGGTGCGGCTCCCCGCCTGCGCCGAGGCTTCGGCGGGCAGGCGCCGCCTTTCCGAATTTTTCACGGGGGGCTTTTTTCGCAGGGTACAGGACTGTACCCTGCGAAATGCGTTCGGACTAATTCAAGAATACTGCACCAAACAAAACAAAAACGCACCCTAAGGCGCGTTTTTGTTTTGTTTTTAATTATTAGGATAATTTTACTAAATTTTTTGCTTCTGTAATTTTTGGTATTTTGATCGTTAATACTCCTTTATATATTTTAGCTTCTGTAGATTTTGTATCTATACCTTCTGGTAAAACTATTTTTTTTGAAAAGGGACCCCAATAGCATTCTTGATAGAAATATTTTTTCTCAAGGTTGTTGTCGGGATTTACCCTCTGACCTTTTATAACCATCATATCTTTTTCCACGGCAATATCTAAATCCTTTATCTCGACGCCAGCGATAGCGGTTAACACCACAAATTCTGAATTGGTCTCAAAAACATCAACCACCAACTCACCTTCCGGATTAAATATGCTATTTTTATTTTCTATGTTTTTTTCCTGAATAGTTTCTTTTGGAACGTTAACAAAAGCATGCTCTTGATTTAATTTTGTTTTTTTAACCATAAATATCATAAGCACGAAATCCAAAATACTAAATTCTAAACAAATTCAAAAAGCAAATTATTAAAATCCAAAACACGTTTTAAAAATTTGAACATTTTAATTTTGATATTGTTTGGGATTTAGGACTTTGAATTTCACAGTTTACATATACTTTTTACTTTTTTAATTTTATCAAAATCATAAATCATAAATACAGTTAGCCCTAAAATTATAATAACAGGAATTATAAAATTCATAGGAGTTTGCAATGTTATTATAGAAAAATTATAAAGCCCGTGCAATATAGTGGCTAATGATATGCCGATAATAGTTAATCTTAACTTTTTTTTAGGATTAAAGAAAGAAATAGCTAAAAAATAACCGATCAAAGCTGAGGAAAGAGTGTGTAAAAAAGTTGCTCCTATGAAGCGGATAAAACTTATTATGAGAGTTGTTTTTATAATTATGTTAAAAGATACGTTGTCTATGGGTGAAAAAAGATAGAGGATATTTTCTAATGCCGCAAATCCTAAAGCAACCACCACCATATAAAGCATTATATCTAACGGTTCATCTAATTCATAACTCTTCAAAATTATTAGTTTGACTACTAAATATTTAAACACCTCTTCAATTAAAGCTATTGCCAGAAACCATTTTAATATATCTATTATTATTGGAAAAGAAGCAAAAAATGAGAAGCTTTGAAGTTGTTTTAGCAGTTCAGAAAGTCCTATCTCAATTAAAAATACTGGTATGGTAACTATAACTCCATACAAAAAAACTTTCAAAATCATTCTTTTTGGTTCGGGATGTAAATCTTTTCTTAAATAATAAAAAAGCCAAGCCAAGCTAGGTAAAATTCCAAATAAAACATAGAGGGGTAAGCGATAGTATTCCAAAATAAGTGTTGGGTGTTAGGTTTTTGGTGTTAGTTCGTCGTTTTGCTCGACTCTAATATCTAACACCTAATATCTAGCGCCTAAATTATGGCCATTCTTCAATCATAAGGCACAGTTTTTTATTTTTTAAAGGAAGTTGCCGGTAGATTTCTTCGGTAATAAAAGGCATAAATGGATGTAAAAGTTTTAATGAGTTGAAAAGTATTTTAAATAGCATGTATTGGGTCGTTGCGCGAGTTTTTTTATTAGACAAAGCTTCTTTGCTTTCCTCTATAATTTTATCACAAAATGTATGCCAGAAGTAGTGGTAAATTTTTTCTCCAGCAATATAAAACTTAAAAGAATCCATTAGTTTGGTAACTTCCTTGATAAGTTTTTGCAGTTCTTTGAGATGTTGTTTTTGTTGCAAAGAAAGCATAATCTTTTTTCCGCGCGATTCCGCGTTAATTTCCGCGTGATTCTGCGGTAAATTTGTCAAAACAAATTTAGAGGCATTCCAAATCTTGTTGGCAAAGTTACGGTAGCCTTTAATTCTGTTTTCGTCTAATGCTAAAGATTGTCCGGGAGTATTTCCTATCACTAAACCTATTCTTAGGGCATCTGTGCCATATTTTTCTGTAATTATAAGAGGATCTATAACATTTCCTATACTTTTTGACATCTTTTGACCATTTCTGTCTAAAACTAAACCATGCAGATACACATTTTTAAAAGGAATTTTTTTGGTTATATATAAAGAAAGCATTATCATCCTTGCTACCCAAAAAAATATAATTTCTCCTGCTGTTTCCATCACATCAGTGGGGTAAAAAGTTTTAAAATCATTCGTTGTCCAAGATAATTTTGATTCTTGATTTTTGATTTTTGAGCTATGAGACGCGAGGAGCGTGGCGAATGGCCATTGTCCGGATGAAAACCATGTGTCAAATGTATCGGTATCTTTTAACATACCTGAATCGCATTTTTCGCATTTGGTTATTTTATTATTTATATCAACTGTTGCATATTGACATTTCTCGCAAATTTTTGCGGGAATGGGTATGCCCCATACGATCTGACGGCTTAATGGCCAGTCTATTATGTTTTTTAACCAGTTAAGGGATATTTTTTTATAATGATCTGGTATGAATTTAATTTTATTTTTTTCAATAATTTTTATTGCTGGTTTGGATAGTTTCTGCATTTTTAAAAACCATTGGTCTTTTATTTGCGGCTCAATGAGCGTATTGCACTTATAGCAGGTTTTAACTATATGTTTGTAATTTTCTTCAATTTTTTCTACTAATCCTTTTGACCTCAATTTTTCTACTATTTTTTCGCGAGCTTCAGTAATTTTCATTCCGGCAAATTCTCCGGCAATTTTTAATAACCTTCCTTGAAAATCTATTATTTGTTCTTTTTCTAAATTGTGCCTTTGAGCTATTTCAAAATCAATCGCATCGTGCCAAGGAGTTATGGTCATCACTCCAGTGCCAAATTGCATATCTATAGCGTCATCTTTTACCACAGTAGCTTCAATATGGCCATTTATCCATTCTACGGCTATTTTTTGTCCTTCTTTATAATTTTTATACCTTTTATCTTTTGGATGGATTACTACATATTTATCACCAAACTTTGTCTCTGGTCTTGCCGTAACAATAATAAAGGGTCCGTATTTTAAATAATAGAGCTTGTTTGTTTTTTCTATATTTTCTGTTTCAAGATCCGAAAGAGATGTTTGGTGCTTTGAGCACCAATTTATTATTTTTTTGCCGCGATAAACCAAGCCATCCTTATAAAGTTTTTCAAAGGTATTATAAACAGTTTTTATAATATTGGGGTCTAATGTGAATTTTTCTCTTGACCAGTCGCAAGATGCCCCCATTTTTCTTGTTTGAGATTCAATATTCTCTTTGTTTTCTAAAGTAAAATTTAATATTTCTTTATAAAGTTCTTCGGGCTGTATTTTAAAACGACTGCGACCTTCTTTTTCAAGTTTTTTTTCATAAACAACCTGAGTTTCAAAGCCGGCATGATCTAAACCCGGAAGCCATAATGCTTTAAATCCTTTCATCCTTTTATAGCGCGTCATTATATCTTCAATTGTTAAAACTAAAGCATGGCCGGCATGCAAAGAACCATTAGCGTTTATTGGAGGCATTATTATAGTAAAAGGTTTTTTGTGGCTTTTCGGCAAATTATCAGGATTAAAAAAACCGCTGTCTTCCCACAGCTTGTAGATCCTGTCTTCAATTTTTTTGGCGTCATAAGGTCCTGATATTTCCATATTTTTCAATTTTATCACAATTTATCCTATTCGTAAATTTGCATTGGCCTTCGATTTCTGCCAAGCAATCTTTTTATCTTTATTAAAATATCCCGTGATTGCAATCATTAGCGCGTTGTCGGTTGATAGATTTTTTTCTGGGAAGATAATATTAATTTTTGGTATTTGGTTTTTGGTTTTTGATTTAAACTGCGAACGAAGTTCGCTGTTTGCAGATACTCCGCCGCCAAAAATTATTGTCTCTACTTTGTAATTTTTAGCCGCATTTATAGTTTTTTTAATTAAAACATCAATGATTGCCTGTTGAATCTTAACACACATTTCTTGTATAAATTTTTGACTCAGTCCCGTGGTACGAACCACGGGACTGACTTGTTGATCCCTTACGCTATACAACACTGCGGTTTTTAATCCCGAAAAACTAAAATCATAATCTTTAGTGTGTATCATCGGTCTTGGCAACATCATAGAGTCATCCGAGGCCCGACCTCGGATATCCGAGGTCGGGCCTCGGATGACTTTTGGATTTTGGATTTTTAGATTTATTTGGGATTTGAAATTTATGGTTTTCGATTTCCATTGCGAAGCAATCTTCGCAATGGCTGGACCCCCCGGATATTCTAATCCTAAAATTTTGGCGCATTTATCAAAGCATTCTCCGGCGGCATCATCTCGTGTTTCCCCAATTATTTTATAACTACCGATTTTTTTCACTAAAATTAGTTGTGTATGTCCCCCGCTGACCACTAAAGAAATTGCGGGAAAATTAACTTTTTTGTTTTCTAGAAAATTAACAAGGATATGGGCTTCAATATGATTTACCGAAACAATTGGAATATCCCAAAAATAAGAAAGGGCTTTGGCAAAATTTATTCCGACCCATAAACAGGGCTCAAGCCCCGGCCCATTTGTCACGGCAATTAAATCTATTTCCGGCTTTTTATATTTTTCTAAAAACTTTGTTAGATATTTGTAAAGATTATCTTCTTTTTTTAAAATTTCTTTAATCTGCAATAATCGACGGTCATCTATTTTTTGAGATTTGTTTTTTTGGGTTTTAAGAATTTTTACTTCTTTTAATGCTTGCATTAAAACAGGAGTCAGATTATTTTGATGTTCTCTTTTTGCCATCATGGGGAAAACTCCTCCATATTTTTTATGGATCTCAACCTGGGAAGAAACAATATTTGATAAAACCCTAAAATCAGGATTTTTTAATCCCTTAATTTCTAAAATTGCTATTCCAGTATCATCGCACGATGTTTCAATAGCTAGTATACGCATAATCTAATTTATATAACAAACCTTGATTTTTTTCAATTTTTGAAGTAAAATAAACTAAATATGGTCCTATCGTCTAGCCTGGTCTAGGACATTTGGCTTTCATCCAAAAAACCCGGGTTCAAATCCCGGTAGGACCGCCACATGAGACATTTAGATCACCAAGAAGCCATCAGATTGAGAATGCTTGGGAAAAGCTATAATGAAATAGCAAAAGATTTAGATGTGGGCAAAAGTATGTTAAGTTACTGGCTCAAAGACTTACAACTTCCTTTAGAAGCTAAGAAAATTCTTGAATTAAAAAGTAATTATTCAAAAGAAAAATTCGTAGCATATAATCACAAAAGACATGAAATTGTAGAAAAAGATAATAAAGAAATAAAAGATTTAAATTCAAAGAAAATTAAGGCGATTGATAATTATAATTTACTTTTATTGGGAGCTACTCTTTATTGGGGAGAAGGTCAAAAAAGACATGCTGGCAAGCGTCCTTATCCCTGTGTTTCATTTTCTAATTCAGACCCTGACATGATTAGATTTTTTCTTCGCTTCTTAAGAGAAATATTAAAAGTTCCAGAAGAAAAAATAAGACCTTCGATTCACTTTTACCCAAGTACCGATAAAGAAAGTGCCATCAACTTTTGGTCAGAAATTACCCAAATTTCAAATAATAAGTTGTTAACTACAATAGCTATTAGCAGGGCAAGCCAAGGTAAAAGACCTAAAAATTTATTACCTTATGGGACGTTGCAAGTAAGAGTGCATAGTCGCAAAAAGTTTTTTGAAATCATGGGTTTAATAGATGGCTTAATAAAGCAATCAATTTAAACATGCATAAAAAAGATTATTTAGATATCTCAAAAGCCAGCGATATTAAAAATAAAAAAGAGAGGATACTCTATCGTTTCTTAGAAATGATTCCCGGTATTCTAAGTCTGGGAACTCTTTTAGGAGTCTTTGTTTTTTCGTGGATTTTACCTTCATGGGTAGCTATTTTTATAATTTGTTTTTGTTTCTACTATTTATTAAAAGTTTTTTATTTTTCTTTACATCAAATTACAGGGTATTTTAAGATGAGAAACCATATGAAGACAGATTGGTTAAATAAGCTAAAGACTATAAAGAACAAAAGCTGGAAGAAAATTTATCATCTGGTGATTCTACCTCATTATAGGGAAGGTTTTAAGATAATAAAAGAAAGTTTAGAATCTATATTTAATTCAGATTATCCAAAAGAAAATTTAATTATTGTCTTAACTACAGAAGAAAAAGCTGGAGAAGAGTTTAAAGAGATGGCTAAAAAAATAAATAATCAGTATGCTGATAAATTTTATAAATTTTTAACAGTGGCGCATCCAGATAATATTCAAGGAGAGATTGCTGGCAAAGGATCTAATATTGCTTACGCCGGCAAAGAAGCTAAAAAAGTTATAGAGGAATTAAAAATTCCTTACGAAAATATTTTAGTTTCTACTTTTGATATTGATACAAAAATTTATCCTCAATATTTTTCTTGCTTGACTTGGTATTACCTAAAAGAAGAAAACCCAGAAAGAGCCAGTTATCAGCCTATCCCTGTTTATAATAATAATATTTGGACGTCTTCTTTTTTTACCAGAATTGTTTCTACTTCCAATACTTTCTGGCAAATGATTCAACAGGAAAGATCGGAGAAACTGACAACCTATTCTTCTCACGCCATTCCCGCAAAAGTATTTTTTGAAGTTGGCTATCCTCACAATGTGGTTTGCGACGATAGCAGGATTTTTTGGCGGGCTTACCTTTATTACAATGGAGATTATAGGGTCGTTCCTATGTATTATTTAGTTTCAATGGATGCAGTGGACTCGCCAGATATTTTCAAAACAATCATTAACCAATATCGCCAACAAAGACGTTGGGCCTGGGGATGCGCTGAAATTCCTTATGTAATTTTTATTTTTTTACATAATAAAAAAATATCTTTTATAAAAAAAATTTCTTCTGTCTACGTATTAATAAGTGGTTATTGGTCATGGGCAACCGCTGCCCTTTTGCTCTTTGTTTTAGGATGGTTGCCATTATTCTTAGGCGGAAATAAATTTAATTTTACTGTTTTATCATTCAATTTACCTGTCTTTACAAGTGTAATTATGACCATTGCTCTATTCGGCGTTATGATTTCTGCCATTTTAAGTATGATGCTTTTACCCGCCCCTCCCAGAGACACAAAAAGTATAAAAAAAATAGCTATTTTTTTACAATGGATATTTCTACCAGCAATTTTAATTATTTTTGGCGCCTTTCCGGCGCTTGATGCCCAAATTAGACTGATGTTTGGCAAGTATATGGGTTTTTGGGTTACTGAAAAAGTGCGCAAGTAGTTTTTCTTGTCGAATAGGCGGAATTTTACACAGAAATACGCAAAAGCAAAAATTGACAATTATTAAGTAATTTTGTAACATTTAAACGACTTGTGAGTTTAGATATCGCCTAGCCGAAAAGATTGCTTTTAATTTTAAAGAACTGCCTGGAAATAGAAATAGACAAATAGAGGTTTTTGTCAAAAGATTTAATCCAGACAAAGATGGATTTGCCTGTGTCCTTCCATAGTTTAATTATGGCCATTCGGGAAACCGGTGGTTTTTTTTATTGACGAATTAAGAGACAATAGAATCGGCCTCGACCCCAAACTTTTGCAATTGCAAAAGTTTGGGGTAAGATTCTTTTTATAATAATCAGGAATTTTGTTTTAAAAGTTTGGGGTCAGAGTTTTTTATAATCTTATAATAATTAGGAATTTTATTGGAAACTGGGAATTAGAAATTAGAAATTTTACTCAAAGTGTATCTTTTTGTTAAAATGTTCCAATCTATCTTTCAATAACGGATGATTTTTTAATTCCGGATCTTTTTCTAAAATTTCTTTAGCCGCCGCGCGAGTTTTTTCAACTAAAAATATATTTGACAGACCTTGCATTGCCATATCCGGAATCCCCCACTGTTGAATTCCGTAAAGTTGGCCTGGGCCCCTGATTTCCAAATCTTTTTGAGCCAGTTCAAAGCCATTATTTGAATCAACCAAGGCTTTCAATCTTTTTCGGTTTAACTGGTCGGGCAAAGTGGTAAATAAAAAACAATACGATTGCATATCCGATCTGCCAACCCTTCCTCGAAATTGGTGCAGTTGCGCCAAGCCAAATCTTTCAGCTCCCTCAATCATCATTATGGTTGCTCTCGGCACATCAACGCCAACTTCAACAACAGAACTTGAAACCAAAATGTCAATTTCGCCTCTTTTAAAATCAAGCATTATCCTTTCTTTTTCCTTTGGCTTCATTTTTCCGTGCAGCATGGTAATTCTTAAATCAGGAAAAACTTCTTTTGACAATTTTTCATACTCTTCTTTAACCGCTTTAACATCGTTTAAAAATCCAACTTCTAACTCCAATTTTCTCACTTCTATTCTTGGGCATATAACAAAAACCCCCCTTCCTTCTTTGGCTTCTTTTTTTATAAATTGGTAAGATTTTTCTCTGTCTTTTGGTTCAATAATCAATGTTTTCACCTTTTTTCTATTTTTTGGCATTTCTTTTATTAAAGACAAATCTAAGTCTCCATAGATGGTTAAGGCAAGGGTTCTTGGAATTGGGGTGGCTGTCATTGACAACAAATGCGGCACCTGCTGTGTTTGCCTTCGGTTCAACGTCGCGCGTTGATCGACTCCGAAGCGGTGTTGTTCATCAAGAATCACTAAAACCAAATTTTTAAATTCAATTCCTTTTCTTATTAAAGAATGTGTGCCTATCACAATATTAAGTTGACCATTTTTTAAATCTTCTAATAAACTCTGTTTATTTGGTTCATAGATTTTTTTATCTTTAAATATTTTGCTTTCCTTGCTAGTGAGTAATCCGATGACAACGTTAAAGTCTGAAAGTAAATTTGCAATACTTTGAAAATGCTGTTTTGCCAAAATTTCTGTTGGCGCCATAAAGGCAACTTGCCTGCTAGTTGACGAAACAATTTTAACTACATTTAATGCCGCCATGGCTGCCACCACTGTTTTACCAGAACCAACATCGCCTTCAAGGAGTCTAGACATCGGCGTTGATTTTTCTAAATCTTTTAAAATCTGGTAGCTGCATTGCTTTTGAGAATCAGTGAGCTGAAAGGGCAAGGATTTTGTGAATTTTTTCATTAAAGAAACATCCATCGGACAAGCAAATGCTTTTGTTTGCATTAATCTAAATCTCTCTTTTAATACAGAAAGTTGCAGTAATAATAATTCTTCGAAGGAAAATCTTGATTTGGCGGCATCAGCTGATTCAAATGAATCGGGAAAATGAACCTGCCAAATCGCTTTTTTAATCGGCAAAAACTTATATTTTTTAATCACTTCTGGTGGAAGAATTTCAGGTATTTTATTATAAAAATTTGAAAGAAGGGGTTTTATTATGTATCTCAACCAGCGCGATGTTAAGCCTCTTGTTTCAGAATAGACAGGAATTATCCTGCCCGTATGGGTTAGGTTAGGTGTTAGGTGTTGGATATTAGATATTTTTTCATAAGCAGGGTTGTTTAAATAAATTCCATCTTTGCCTAAGCTCGCCTTACCAGCCAAATAAATAAAATCATTTTCTTTCAATGAATTAGATAGATACGGCTGGTTAAACCACAAAGCTTTAACCGAACCGGTCTCGTCTTCTATGGTTATTTCTGTGATGTCCATCCATTTTCTAAATGTTTTATAATGCTTTTTTATAATAATTTTTCCCTGTACGCAAACCGTATAACCTAATTTTACATTTTTAATAGGTATAATATTTGAAAAATCTTCGTATCTGTAGGGAAAATAAAAAAGTAAATCCCGTACTGTCTTAATCCCTAATTTCTTCAATCTTTTTTGGTAAGTTAATCCAATTTTAGGAATTTCTTCAATTGGAGTTAATAGCGTAATCATGAATTTATATTACCAAAATTCGTAATTTAGACAATAAAAAACCCCTGCTGCGGGATTTTTTGGTAATTTTTAGTACTAGACTTGCTGCGTAATAAGCTTCGTGACGAAATGAAGTAATTTTTAACCAAAATTTGATAGAATTTTGAAGTTTATGCTTGCCATAAGCTGAAAAATTGTAGCAAATTTGCAGTAAAAATTACAAAATTGCAGCAGAAGCTTATTGCGCAACAAGCCTAATGATTCTTAAATCTTTTCTAATTTTTTTTCCGTATGGCCTGAATCAACTTCATATTTTGTGTTCTGTTGTTCAAAAAAGTTTACCAGTTCAAGCACATCGGTGGCAGTTGACATCCATTTTGCCGGATTGGTCGCATTATATTGCTTTGGCAGCCCCAATTCCTGCAACCTCCTGTCTGCGACATACTGCACATATTGGTTGACATAATCAGCATTCAATCCCAAAATTCCATTAGGAAATAAATCTTTATTGTAAGCGATCTCCCTGTCAACGCCGTCAATAATAATAGCCCTTATTTCATTGGCAAAATCTTCAGTCAAAAGTTCGATATTTTCCTCTAAAATAGTTTGTATTAGGTTTATACCAAATTTTAAGTGCAGGCTCTCATCCCTTAATACCCAGTCAATCATTGATCCAAAATTCCTTAATTGATTCCTTTGCCTAAAAGATAGGGCAACCATAAACCCAGAGTAAAACCAAATCCCTTCCATCACAATATTTGTTGCCACAAGATTGCGGATAAAATCTTTTTTGCCATCTCCGGTCTCAATATCCAGCTTGTCCTCTGTCATTCTTTTTAAATAGGTCATTACATACTTTTCTTTCTCCTGCATTGAAGGGGTTTCTATGTGAATATTAAATATTTTTTCCCTGTCAAAAGGAAAGGTTTCTAAAACATATTCAAAACTAACGCAGTGATTTGCCTCTTCCCACATTTGTTTTGCCAAATATAAATGGCATTCGGGAGATTTTAAATAAGGATAAATTCCCAAGGCAATTGACCGATTTACAATCAATTCGGCTGGATTAAAAAAAGCCATGGTAAATTTTACCGCATGCCTTTCGTCTTCTGTCATTTTGGCCCAATCCTCTAAATCTTCTTTTAAGGCTATCTCGTGAGGAAACCAAGTGTTTCTCACCGCTTGCTGATATAAATCATAAGCCCACTCATATTTTAGTGGATGAAGATTCATATCTTCCGGCGAAGCCTTTCCTAAAATCATGTTTTTATTTTTATAATTTACAGTAAGTTTTTTTCTTAATTGCTTAGGCAACTAAGAAAAAAACTTACTGATAAAATTGTATCAAATTACTGGCGGCTGTCGCAGGTGAAGTTTTCCTGCGAGTCAATGGGCACGTAGACTTTATTATTTTTTAATTGGCGATATTCCCAAATCTTGGCAAATCTTTTTTGCTAAATGATTATCAATTTCGATATGCCTTGGTACAGTAGAAGACCTTCTGGTTAAAGGATTAAAAAAGACGCTGTGACGTGCGCCTTCTCTTAAGAATACACATCCTTCACTATTGATGTGCCTAATTAAATTCTTCCGGTTCATTGGGTACTAATAGAAAGTGGCTCTTTTATAATTTTTCCTTTTGAAAGTTCTTTTTTGTTAATTAATTTATTTATTTCTAGTATCAACAAAAGCGCCTCTTTTAGATTTTCTTTTGCCTCTTTAAGAGTTGCTCCCTGAGTATTTACCCCTGGGATTTCTTCAACCCAGCCTAAATACCACTTTCCACTTTTTTTATATACCGCCGTAAATTCTCTGGTCATAAATTAAATATACTTCTTTTATTTTTAATGTCAACTTTTAAGTCGGCGCGCCGTAGAGCAAATATTGCGGCTTTTTCTTTTTTAAAAAGCCGTTCTATTATTCTCTACGAACAAGTTTGTACTTGTAAATTTACACGTTCGTTAATTTTGATGGTATACCATAAATCTTAAATCATAAGTCTTAAATCAAGCTACTGGCAGCTGTCGCAGGTGAAGTTTTCCTGCGGATCAGATGGCATATGTATCTTATAAACTTTCCCGTTAAGAATTTTTATTGTTACTTGATTGGCTAAATTTATCTGCGTTTGAACTTTAGAAAAAATCTGCTTTGATGTTTGATCTACGGGTATTAAAACTGGTTTTTGATTAACAACTTCCTCTTTAAAAAGAGTATTAACGACCAAATCATCTGAAGTCTTAACTAAAGAAGATTCTTCTGTTCTTTGCTCAACAATCTGGTTTTGCCTTTCTTCAATTTTTCTAAAAACTGAAGCAAAACCTATTTTTCCAATCTTTGCCGATTTATTAACGGCAACTGTGCTTTGTTCTGCGCTATGTCTTGGCTTCATATGTAAATAATAAGTTGATTTTAACCCTTTTCTCCAGGCAGTAAAATAGACATCCATGGTTTTTTCTATGTCACGATCTTCTAAATACATATTCCTGCTTAATGCCTGATCAACCCATTTTTGCGCTCTGGCCGCCACTTCTATAAAGGCATATGGTGAAATGGAAAAAGAGGTTTTATAAATTTCTTTTATATGGTTCGGAATTTCTTCTATGGTTGATATATCGCCCTGCAACTCAATTATTTTTTCTTTCAACTTATCCCAAAGATTCATATTTTTTAATTCGGTGACTAAATTACGATTAATATCAAGATATTTCCCTGATATTTTATTTCTTGAAAAAACTTGGGCAAATCTTGGATCAATTCCCGGCGTGGTTCCGGCAACCAATCCAATATTTGCATTTGGGGCAACTGCCATTAATGTAGCGTTCCTAATCCCCTTTTTTACTTTTGATCTTAAGGTTTCCCAATCCAACCAATTCTGTTTTGATTTTCTATCAATATCAACGGCAAGACCCCTTTCTTGTTCTAGTTTTTCAATTGTATCAATTGGTACCCTACCTTTGGACCATTCAGATCCATGAAAATTTTTATAACCCCCTCTTTCTTTTGCTAGATTTGCCGACTCATCAATTGCCATATAACTTATGAATTCAAAAATTTTGTCGGTAAAGTCATAAGAATGGGAACTACCGTAAGGAATCCCCAGTTGCTCGATGGCATCGGAGAATCCCATAACCCCTAAACCAACGGCGCGATTTTCCTTATCTGATTTTTCGGCTTCTGGAATTGGTAATTTGTTTATGTCAATTAAATTATCTAATTGCCTCACCGCTAACCTTGCCGATTCTTCAAGCTTCTGCCAGTCTATTTGCTTCTTTTTTAAATGAGCGGCGATATTTATTGAAGCTAAATTACAAACTGCGATATTTTCTTTATCTTCGGGCAAGCATATTTCAGTGCAGAGATTTGACATATGAATTGTGCCAGTATTATTATTCAAAGCCCTTAAATTGATTGGATCTTTGAATGTCAGCCAAGGATGAGAAGTGGTTTGCAGGGCAATGAGAATTTTCCTATATTGCTCAGTAGCTGGAATTTTTTTAAAAACCCTTAATTTTTTTTCTTCAGCCATTTTGACATATTCGTTGTAACGTTTTGAAAATTCTTTTCCGTACAACTCGTTTAAATCGGGAGTTTCTTTTGGATCAAACATATACCAATCTATTTTTTGTTCTACCCGTTTCATAAATTCGTCAGAAATAAAAACTGCGGTATTTGCGGTTCTCATCCTTAAATAATCATCTCCCGCATTATGCTTCCATTCAATAAATTCAGGAAAATCCAAATGCCAATTTTCCATGTAAAAACACAAAGCTCCCACTTTTTTTCCTCCTCGTTGAATAGCCCTTATCGCAGTATCAATAATCTTTGCAAATGGCGTCGGACCAGATGAAGTGGCATTATTTGAAGACAAAGGCGAACCGGCGGCTCTTAATTTAGTAATGGATGCCCCAAGTCCGCCTGAGGCTTTTGATAAAAGCATTATGTCTGCGATGGATTTTGAAATATGGTCCATATCATCATGGATTTCTAATAGAAAACAGTTGGAAAGAGAAGGGGTGGCAGTCCCAGAATAAATATTAGTTGATCCTCCGGCGATGTATTCATGATTGGACATTTTTTCATAAAATTTTATAGCCCATTCAGTTGGTTCTTTTTCATTATAGGAAAGCCCCATTGCCACTCTCATAAAAAAATATTGTGGAGTTTCGGCAGATTTTTGGTTTTTATCTTTCATCGAGTATCTACTAAGCAAGCTAGACAATCCAGCGTAAATAAATAATTCATCTCTTTCAATATCCAAAGTATTCGCTAATTTTTCTAAATTAAAATTTTTCTCCATTCTTTGGTCAAGAAATTCATGAGCAACTCCTTCCTTTATGTATTTTAGAAAATTTTCTCTGTGCAGTTTTTTTAGTAGTTCATTGTCCCTGCCATAATCTCCTAATACATGTTTATAAACCGTTTTCAATAATAAACGAGTTGCAATCTTGTCATAATCGGGGTCGTCTTTAATATTTTGAACCGCAGCGTTGATCGTTGCCAAATCTAATTCCTCTTCTGTGATTCCGTCATATAAAATGAGTTTTGTGTCTGTTGCCACCTGGGTAACCTTGGCAATTGGATCTATTAAACCAAAACAAGCCCTTTCAATTGAGCGGTTAATACGGTCTGCGTTGAATAATTCTTTTATTCCATTGCGTTTTGTGATAGTGAGTTCCATGCTCTTAATCTGAAATTTATCTACCTTTGCCATTTCTCCATATTTTAAAAGCTTTCAAAATATGGAGAAATGGTAAATGACTTAAAGCTACGAAATGCTTTTTGAAATAGCTAAATTCTAGATCTTTTTACAAATTATTCCATTATAAAAAAAAATAAATAAAATAACAACTGTCTGTCAACGAATAAAATAGTGGATAACTTACAAACAAAAAATCAGCAATCTTGCTGATTTTTTGTTTTGTGCCCTCGGCAGGAATCGAACCTGCATTGCAAAATCCGCAATTTTGCGTCCTGTCCATTGAACGACGAGGACAAATCTCTTAATCTGATTTTTTAAAAAAATCAGATTAAGAAATAGAACAATTATATTGTTAGCAATCACACTGCGTTTCTGATTTTTTGCAACCAGAGCACTTGACTACGCAATGGTCGCCCCCGCAACTATGTTCTGAATCGTGGTTTTCTGCTTCGGCTCCGCACATATCGCATTTGTATGCCATTGGAGAGTCGGCTGGCATATTACATTTTTTACAATTAGAATTTTCCATAGTTTTAGATATTTATTATTGATAGTCGACTTTGAATTACATTATATAATTTAAAGTTGAAAGTATAAAGATGCCATCTATGATTTTTTCTCAACCCCGTCAGAAAGCGGTGTATTCTTGAAATAGCTCGAACGGAATTTGCTCCTCGCCGCGCTGTGCGCGGTTCGGAATGGGCGGGCGGGCAATCCGTCGGCTGACGGAGAAAGGCGAAGCCGAGAGCATTAACAATTCCAAGTTTTTAATTGAGTTAAGTATAACTCAATTTAGCTAATTTTTCAATTTGAAATTATTGAAAAATTCACTGGCTTTGGCGGCAAATTCTCGCTCTTTGAATTATGAAAAAAAAGGGGGTCTGTAGAGTGTTGAACCCACAGACCCCACCGCGACTTGATGATCGCCTTAGACAAATCGCATCTGCATCTTGCCGACGATTTGCAAGTCCTTTGGCTCAACCATGCAGGTGGAGCGGCCGCTCATGTAGAAACAGATGACCTCACCTTCCGGGTTGTAGCTTTCGTCTTTGTTAAGACGGCGAGCCTGTACATGCCAGCCATCGGGATAGGTGTCTCCGAGCCCATGCCCGGTCCCGCCACCTTGCATGTTAGCGTCTTCGACGACGAATTTCGCAGTGGCGCGACTTGAATCATAAGCGCCGAGTTCCACGGTTCCCGTCTTAGGTGGAACCTTGCCACTCTTCGCGGCAACAGCCAGTCGCTCGTCTTCGTCCGCATAGGACATGACGGGGTGCTTCCTCGTTGTCCCATCGACGGTAATGAACTTCTTGTCCTCATCGTTGTAGTAGCCGAAGGCGAACTTCGACGACACAATGACGTCTCCCTTACTGGGTAGATTCTTTGCTGTCATGACCACATCTCCTTTCAAGGAACGGTTTGGTTACTTCTGGACACTATATCCAGGTTGCCATTTATCCTAGCATAATTAACCTAATACGTCAAGAAGCGGCGGTAATATATACAGACATATGGCGGTTTTTACCGAGTAGCGATAGTATCTCGGTATGTGTACCAAAATGCCAAAAAATGTAGTTGAGGAGCGATTGAGATGGGTACTTCCCATCATCAACAAAAAGATAAAGCTCGTGAATGCAGCAAAGGTGTGTCCTCATGGAAAACGAACGCTGGAACGATGGGTGGCCGCCTACCGAAGGTCTGGAGAAGAAGGACTGGAGCCTCAATCAACCAGGCCGTTCACTAACCCGAATGAAACACCGATTCGGATTAAAGAACGAGTGATTGAGTTTCGAAAATCAAAGAAACAGTGTGCCCTGAAAATGATGTGGGATTTGGAAGAGGAAGGAATTGATTTACACTTCCAGACCATCCAGAAAATCATCAAGAAGGAAGGATTAACCAAGAAATACCGAACGAGGAAAATTAATTACGACTATGTGAGAAAACCATTTAACAAAGGTGATATGGTGGAAATTGATGCTAAATTTGTGCCAGATAGGATAGAGGGACAACGGTATTATCAATTTACGGCCATTGATTCGGCTTCGAGGTGGCGGTATATGCAGGCCTACGATAACATTGATACGGTAAGTGCGATGGAATTTCTGAAAGAACTGATGGCAGTGGCAGGTTTCAAAATCAAAGCGATTAAAACCGATAATGGCTCCTGCTTTACCAACCGGTACCAAGGATACTACAAAAGTGATTTGCCATTTCCACGGCCCCACGCGTTCAGTAAGCTTTGCGAGGAGTTCGGAGCAACCCATTACTTGATTGACCCCGGTAAACCACAGCAGAATAGCTTTGTGGAACGTTCACACCGGACTGATCAGGAGAAGTTCTACGACGAACTTGAATTTGCATCCTTTGAAGAATTGCGATACAAATTAAGATTGTGGAATATGTACTACAACGATACCAAACATTGCTCACTGAACAAGAAAACGCCCAATCAAATGTTAAAAATACTAACCTAACGCACCCGCCAAAAGTGTGTATCTAAAACAAACGGCCATTTAGCCGCTTCTTGAAAAAAATTAAGATGAAAAAATTTCTTTTGCCCTTCCAAAATATGGTTCGAGCCGATTTGTTTTCGGGTTCTTTGGCGGTTTAGAATGTTCTCGGCTTCGCCCTTCATTTTGCCCGCCCGCTCATTCCGAGCCACACGAAGCGCGGCGAGGACAAAATTCAGTTCGAGCTATTTTAAGAATACACCGCTAGTTAGGATTTCGCAAGTGAAAACAGTCGCCTCGCGGTGCGTTCCGCGCCGCGAGGCGACCTCTGCAAATTTGCATTTTCCCAACTGGCGGTGTTTATTTGAGAATATCCGAACCAAACTGGCTGGGCGAGGCGGGCGGAAGGGCAAAGACCACACCCCGTTCCCCGTCCGTAGCTCTGCGAAGGAGGGCCTTCCGCCCGCCTCGCCTTGCCTGCCCGACCGAAACTCTTGAGTGAAGGCGGGAACCGGAGCGGAAAGGACGATTTTCACCCTACGGGTGATCTGCCGTAGGCATGACAAGTTTTTCTTTGGCGGCAAATTCTTTTAATAATTCTTTCCAAAAGAAGAACGCGATGAATGGAAAGGCGATTGCGGTTATTGCGCCGGGGTAATAACTCCACGATTCAAGTGCTTTCCAGAGATGATGCAATTCAAAGACATAAATTATTCCCGGAAGTATGAGCAACCGCAATCGCCATTTCTCGCTCGCAATCAAAAATGCAAAAACTATAAACGCAAGCCACAGCATAATTTGGAAAACTAAAAAAGTGGCTTGCGGCACAGACATTGTTTCTAAAAATCCGAAAACAAACTTAAAACTCCAATCAACATTGTAGAAGCCATTAAAAAATTCCTCCAATCCGTGAGCAATAAAAACTGGTATAGAGATGTAAAATATAGTTTTAAGTTTTTGAGAAATCATAATGGTTATTTTATCCCGCTTTAATAAAACTGTATTTCCACATTGGCGGGAAACCCCTACCCCAATCTCTAAGAATTTCTGCGTAGGTTCTTTTTGTATTACCTATCGGAATCGTTTTGTCATGTCTTTTCAGAGAAACATAGGAATCATAAACATAAAAAACTTTCTCATCAGCATTATAACCCCAAAGTGTTATCCAATGTCCCATGAAAGATGCAACGAAAGAACTGTATTTCCCACTTTTTGAATATCCATTGCCAATTCTAAGCATTACCACCTTATCTTCATCAATCAATTTCTTTAACAGTTCTATTCGTTGCTCATCAGACAAATTTTTTGTTTCACCTCTTTGTACGGGGATGCCGTAGGACTGTAAAACTCTAGGCCACAAAATAAGTCTGAGATTAATACCTGTATATTTCGCTAAGAAATTTGGCTGATAATCACGAGGATGCTTTTTATCATCTTTCCCGTAAGCACCGAGTATCGCTTTAACAGAAAAAGCTCCGCATTGGGAAAGGCCTTGCTCTAAGTATTCTTTTGGCCGATGAGACAATGTTTTTTCCATAATTACTTTACCAAATCTTCCATTGGAATTCCCAACGCTTTGGCAATTTTTGCGACCGTTTGCACGCTTGGCTTGATAACAACACTACTCTCAATTTTGGTGAGGGTCGTATGCTTAACGCCGGATTTTCTCACTAAATCGTCTTGGGTTAAGCCAAGTTTATTGCGTACCTTTTTGATGTTCTCGCCAATCGTTGCCATAGTTTCAATACTTTGATATCATTACTTGTGTTATACTGATTACAGTACTATGATAGCAAAATTATTTCCTTCTTTCAAGAAAAGCCCGCTTTTGGCCTTACTGAATTCAAAACGGCTTGAAATTTCGCCGAAAAAGGCTGGCGAGCCCTCGCAGAGGGCGAGCCAATGACTTCATTTCCTAACTGGCGGAGGGTACAGGACTCGAACCTGTAAGCCCCGAAAGGCACTGGTTTTCGAAACCAGCCGAATACCATTATCGCAACCCTCCTTTTCTATTATGTATCTTACTATAGAAACGAATTTTAGCAAAAAACGGGCCATACAGTCCGTTTTTTGCTAAACATTTTGATTAAACTTAAACTATAGCATTACTTCGAGAATCATTGTTCTTTAAAATAACCTTATACCAATCGTTATAATCATAAATATCCTGCATAATTACCCCACAAACAACGCCTGCAAAAAAAGCAGGCAGATATAGATAGTCTATCACCCAAACTATGGCTAATATCATAATACCCATAATCCAATGGTGTAAATGTATTTTCCATCTTCCATAATCTATAAATACGGAGTCTATTTTGCCATTTTTTACAAAAATATTGCAGAATAATTTACAAAGAACATACCCAATCACTATCCCCATTGTAAATAGAATAGAATAATAGAGAGAAGTAGTCAGTACGATTGCTGGCAAAAACATTTTAACTTTCGAACTTTTATTTTCGGCCATATTTTTACTTAATTTGATTTAATTTAAGCTCTAAATGCGACCAATATTGCTATCAATATTACGGATATTTAGTTATTCACAACTGTCTTAATTGTAGCCTTTTTAAGACCCTCCTGTCAATGTATTGCGCTGGTTCATATGATAACCTACAGTTAGGTCTTTGAAAAATATGAAAGGACGGTATAGTGGACGCCATATGACAATCTATACTCGTAAATCTATCGGGCTTTTGGGTATTCCCGACCTCTCCTTTCCCCGTGGGAAGTAGATAACTGAAAATCGGTCTTTTCCCTTGATGAATTTACCTTTCTTTTTTAGAAATAGTCTTAATTGATCAAACTTTTTCTTGATTAATACTCCCCGGTGTTCAACTTCAATTTTTGGCATAGCTTACTACATAATTAACTTATTTTCCTCTTTTATAAAAAACTATAATCCTTTTTCAATATATGCTTCAACAATAGCTTTACTACTTGGGATTAATTCAAACTTTTGCCATTCACTTTTAGACATCCATACAAAATCCGTATGTTCTTTACTTAAAACAACATCTCCTTTTGTTAGTCCACCTAAAAATCCATAGATATCAACTGGTGTATCCGTACGATGGAAAACAGTAAAATAATCTTCTTTAATTTCTATTTCTAAGCCACACTCTTCCCTCGCTTCTCTTATTGCAGTAGTTTTAAGAGTTTCACCTTCATCCATACCTCCTCCAGGAACATCCCAAAGACCAGGATAATGTCCCTCCGAGAGATTTCTTCTTAAGATGAGGATTTTTCCTTCACTGTTGAGAATAATGACCCTGGCAATTTTCACCCTACTTAATATGTTGAGTTTGGTAAAATCTTCCTTTAATTGATCAAGATTGATGTATAACACTCCCTTAATTCCAAGCTCATTGGCGGCGTCAACATTTGCCTTAAGATCATCAACAAAAACGCATTCTTCGGGTTTGGCATTGATTTTTTCCAAAACGTGCAAAAACGCCTCTTTATTGGGTTTTCGATGGCCAATTTCAAACGATCGGAAAATATTATGGAAATACTTAGTGGCAGAATTATATGAATCTGATTTATCGTTAAGATCAATATTATTAGTAAGCACATGAATTTGATAACTATCTTTTAATTTTTCCACATATTCCACCAGTCCCCAGTTAATTAGATTCTTTTGTATACTATTAAGCGATAACCATGATTTGTGAGTTTTAATTGGATCAAGCGAAACACCCAAAATTGTATTTATCTTTGCGAGGAATTCTTTTGGCGTTTCTTGGCCTAATAACAATTTTTCTTTGTGTTCTTTCCAAATCTCTACCGCCTTTTCTTCGGGTATATCAAAAATCTTATCAATATTATAGTGAACGGCTTTATTCTCGCCAAGATCTAAAAATACTCCTCCAAAATCGAAAATAATATGTCGTATCATGGCGTTATTATATCAGAAAAATTCTAAATAAAAAGAGGTTTTGTGCATCATGCACTCCACCCCCATTATGCTGTCTTTTGTGCTAAAATCAATCCCTTGATTTCATCGACGGCATTTTGAGCGAAATCTTCTTTGTCTGAATCAGCATAACCCAAATCTCTCGCAGGCACATCCTCAATAAGTTCTGCAAATGTTTTATATGCAAGTAAATTAATAACTTCCACTTTTACTTTTTCAATAAGATCGGGGAGTTTTAAAAATTCAACCTTAATATCCTTTATGTTTGAAAAAATTGCGGTATAGAGATCAACCAGTTGTTGATCATCCTCAACCCAGAGTATATGTTTTTATTTTTTCTTGATTGTAGTTTTTGTTTTTGGCATATTTTTAGTTTAGTAACTTAACCTTGTTTGATTATACCACCGGCGGTTCAATGTATTGCGCTGGTTCATATGATAAGTATTTGTAATACTTTTTAAATTTGTTTATAATTATAGTATGTTTAAATCTCCAATTGTAAAAATAGCTAAAAAGGTTTGTCCTGCCGTAATCACGGTTATTGTTTCAAAAGACCTGCCCAAGGTTGAAGATTTTTATAGTTTCCCTTACGGCGGCAAAGAATATATTTTACCAATGACCAGAAAAGACGGTAAAGAAACGAAGGTTGAAAAAACCCAGATTGGCGGCGGTTCAGGATTTATTATTTCTGCCGACGGCTATGTACTCACTTCAAACCATGTGGTATCTGACACCACAGCAGATTATACCGTTATTTCAGATCCAAAACACAAACACTCTGCTAAGGTTCTATCAAGAAATCCCATAAATGACATTGCTGTTTTAAAAATTGAAGGCAAAAACTTTTCCTACATTGATTTAGCAGATTCTAATAAAATACAACTGGGTGAAGAGGTGGTAGCGGTTGGAAACGCGCTCGGCGAATTTCACGATACCTTGTCAGCCGGAATCGTATCGGGGCTTTCGCGCTACATTACTGCTTTTGGTGGCATAGACCATCAAATGCAAAATTTAAGAGGGCTGATACAAACCGATGCCGCTATAAACCCGGGAAATTCTGGGGGACCTTTGGTAAATATGGAAGGAAAAGTCATTGGGATAAATACTGCCATGATAATGGGAGCGCAAAATATAGGATTTGCCATTCCCATAAATTATGCCAAAAAAGATTTGGATGAAGTAAAAAAATACGGTAAAATTGTAGTGCCGTTTTTGGGCGTAAAGTATGTTTTGTTGTCTAAAGAAATGGCAAAGGCAAATAAATTGCCAGTTGAAGACGGCGCGCTGGTAGTCAGAGAAATGTTGGGAGAAACGCCGGTAATTAAAAACTCTGCGGCAGACAAAGCCGGCATTAAAGAGTTTGACATTATTTTGGAGTGCAATGACCAAAAAATTACTTTGAAAAACCCTCTTGCTAATATTATGCAAAAATGCAAAATCGGTCAAGAAACCAGTTTCAAAGTCCTGCGCGACGGCAAAGAATTAACACTCAAAGCCACGCTTTCAGAGAAAGAGTAATAATTTGACATGCAAATTTGAAATAAAAAAAACAGCCCGGCCGAAAGGTTAGGGTTATTTTTTTCAAATTTCAAGCTTATTTCAAGATTAACTTTTCTCCAAATTCTGAAAGCTTTCAGAATTTGGAGAAAAGTATTTTAGTATAATAAATCCATCGACACGCAAATTTGCAAAAGTATATAATAGAAAGCGCATAATAATTACAATAATTCATTCCCCATACTAATTACTAAGCGAGAAAGGAGAATCGAACCCTTGTGCTTGAAAATTAGACGGCCGTCTAATTTTCAAGCACAAAACCAATGGGCGGCACTTCGTGCCGCCCACCGATTCGTCGGTCAAAAATCGGGAAGTCTAATCTTGGAGTACATTTACGACCACGCTCGAACTTACTTTATGGAAAATTGCTGACGAACGACGACCGCGCGCCCGCGGGCGCGCGGAAAACGGGGGTAAGGCGACGAACTGACGACGGCAAACATTTTCTCCCCCAGCCCAGAAAATTTTTGCCTATTCGCCGTTGGAAAAAACTTGACTTGCGTGTTTGTTTTACTGACATCAATATAGCATTTTATTGAATTAAAAATCAATGACTAAAAGCAAAGAAAAAGCCCTGAACCTTTCGGTCGGGCTGTTTTTTCGTTAAATCTTCGGCGCTTTTCTAGCTGTGCATTTTTCGGTAAGTGTCGTAATCTGGCATGGACGAGTCACCATCTGGCTTCCCGTAGTTCGGATTGGGGTCACCTTTCATCTTCTCGCCGTGACCTTCAAGAATTTCCCATTTTACGATTCGGCCGTTGGGCGTCGTTTGTTCCTCTACCGCCTTTACGTGCGTCCTCACTCCAAAATATCCTCCCATATCTTGGCGGAATGCACGCTCAACCTCATCAGACACAGTGCCTACTTCGGTATCGGCAAAAGTCCAGTAATACGTTTTTCCATTTTCCTCAAACCGCTCTCCCTTATTAGGGACTACTTCGTAAGGGTTGTCCTTTTCCGGTTCGTGCTCCAAATGTTCTGACATAGTTTTTCTCCTTTTTGATTGGTAATGGGCTAGGTTTAATCTAGCACAAATTTTCAAAAAAGCAATTATTTTTTATTTAAATTCTTTTTAAAATTTCGAGGTATTCCGTGGTGTCAATTTTTAAAACTCTCAAATTGTTTCTGATAATAAATACTGGCAACTCATTTTCTCTTGGAATAACCACTGGCCTTTTTAAATCTTTTCTCTTGTAAATTCTGTGGTCGCCTTTTTCCCGTTCAAAATTACATCCCGTAAAAAGAAGAAACTTTTCAAACTTCTTCCAATGGATAGGTTTTATACCTGCCATACTAATAAGATAGTTTCACTATTTGCGATTCATTGGAGATCACAATCGGTGGACTCCATTTTGCATGAACTTTTTTCCATCCTAAATCTGTTAATACATCCTCTATGGTATTTTCTTTGGTAATTTCTTCGAAAAAAATATTTACAATTTCTTCAAATCTTTTTTTAGCCTGGTCAAAGGTGTTACCCGAAGTAGACAAATCCAGCGCCGGTGTATAGGCGATATATTTTTTACCTTCCCGTAGAATAGATACCGGAAGACTAAATTCTAACATGGTTTTTTTCATGAGTTAATCATAGCAAAACATACTTACAAGTCAAGTTTTTTCCAACGGTGTTTGGGCAAAAAATTTCCTGCTACCAGCCCCAGGAAATTTTTTGCGGTCGTTGCCATTCGTTCGTCGTTTTTGCCCCGCGCGCCCCGCGGGGCGCGCGGCTTCATCACTCGTTCTCCATAAAATGAGTTCGAGCTTCGTTGTAAATGTACTCCAAGATTAGACTTTCAGTTTTTTGAACGCCATTTCGTGGGTGGCCGTTGCGGCCGCCCACGAAATGGCGTTCAAAAAATCAAATAGTTTTATATTGGAGCGGGTGAGGGGAGTCGAACCCCTCTCATGGGCTTGGAAAGCCCAGGTAATACCGATATACGACACCCGCAAAACTAATTTTAATTTCTAATTTCAAATTTTTAACATGATACTATTTCAAATTTCAAAATTCAATAATGTCGGGCTGCTGGGATTTGAACCCAGACTAAATCGTCCCAAACGACTCGTGCTACCGTTACACTACAGCCCGCGATATTTTTCATAATATAAGAAAAAATACAGCTTGTCAAAGAGAAAATTTTATGATACGATTTCAATTAAGTTTGCGCTATACAATAAAGTTTACGCTGAATAATAATGAGGCGCCCTCGTAGTTCAATGGATAGAACGAAAGGTTTCTAACCTTTTAATGTAGGTCCGATTCCTACCGAGGGCACAGGTAACGGCGGGCAGGTAGGGCTAAGACTAGAGGTTCAACTCCTATCGGGGGCACCGTTTTTTAGAACCTTAACAACAAAAAGAGAGAAACATGAACATCAGAGCCACTACCCCATGTTTTGTTGGTCTTCTGTTGGGAATAACTTTTACCAGTCTCTTTTGGTTTAATTTTTATTCTGACAAACAAAAAGAAATAGAACAGCAATATGGTAGAAAACTGGCAGACGAAAAAGAATTAACAAATAAGGAATTACAAGAAAAATTATATAGCCTCCATAATTTTGATAATAATACAATATTCTGGAACATCAAAACAAATTTAGACGGTGTTTTGGAAATTAAAGACTGTAAAGCGAGAACTTTCCTTCACAATAAAGTTGCCATCGATGGTGGTTACAGACAAAAGGAGATTCCCCATGGAAGATATGATTATTTTACTTTTGTCCCTTGTCCTGAAAGTGATTGTTGTTTGGCGGTGGCTATTAGACCTGATACGCAGTGTTTTCTCATCCACTTCACCGGAAACCTTCCGGATAGAAGAAAAGGAATAAAAATTAATGAAGACAATAGCGTCTCTTTTTATTAAAAGAGGCGAGCAGGGTTGGTCATAAAATATGAACAACCTTTTTTTATTGAAAAATTCACTATAATGGGTTATAATTAAATCGGTTAAAAAAAATACATACGGTGGCCGTAGTGTAATGGTTTAGCACAAGAATCTGTGGCATTCTTAGAGGGAGTTCGAATCTCCTCGGCTACCCAATTAAAACCAAAAACCTATAAATAAAAATTCTCCTAATTCTCACGATCGTTAAAAAAAGAAGAATTTTAACGAAAAAACTGCCCCGAACGAAGTAGAAGGGCAGTTTTTGATTTGACTAAATTCATAAATTTTATTACCTTGAATTACTATGGAAAAAATTGCCCCAAAAAAAGTTGTTGATCTTTATTCTAATCTAAGTATTTCTACTTTAGCGGGAATTTTTGACTATACCGAAGGTATTTATAATGGAGACAGTTTAACCTCTTATCAAGTTGCGCAAAAAAATCAGCATAATTATTTACTTAATGAATTGGGCGCAAAAAAAAGATTCAGACTTTTAGATGTTGGCTGTGGTCTTGGAACGCTTTTAGAAACTGCCAAAGAAAGAGACGTTATTGGCACAGGAATAACCATTTCAGAGGATCAGGTTCAAAAATGCCAAGCTAAAGGATTAGATGTTCAATTGTTTAATTATAAGTCGCTTCCTTATAGTTGGAATGGAAAATTTGACGGGATAATTGCCAATGGATCATTGGAACATTTTTGCCAGCCAGAACAAGCTTTAGCCGGCATTCAAGACAATATTTATAAAGAAATGTTTCAAATTTTCCATAGACTTTTAAGTCCAAATTCGCAAAGCAAAAAAGTGGCGACAACAGCCATTCATTTTGCTGGTCAGCAATTGCATCCCAAAAGACTTTTAAGAAATCCTTTTTTGCAGTTATTACATAATAAAGGATTTCATTTTTCAATAATTCACAAAGGTTATGGGGGATATTATCCAAATAAAGGTCAGCTTGAACGGAGCGCAAGTAATTTATTTACGTTAACAAAAGAAGTTGACGGCACAGAAGATTATAGGTTAACTTCAGAATACTGGTGCAAAGCAATAAAATCCGCGCTTTGGCACAAAAAAGAACTTAGAAGACAGTTATTTTGCCTCTTTTTTAAAAAACCAATACCTACTTTTTGGATTACATTAAGTATGACTGGGACAGAAGCTTGGCCGTGGCAATTCAGGGGGAAAAACCCTCCAACCAGATTATATAGACAAACTTGGCAAATGATTTAATAACCTTCGATTGCGAAATGCAAGTTTTAGTCCTTAACGTGGGGTGGAAGAGAGTAGGGGTCCATCCTCTATTAGAACATAGCATACTCTCTGCGATAGCAGAGAGTATGCTATTATAAGTAGTGGTATAAGCTAACCTAAAGCTAATAAATGAAACCAAAAACCGTGCCCTGCACGGTTTTTAAATTCTATAAACTATACTCACTACCAACTACAAACTAACGCGCGTATTCCACAATTCTGTTTTCCCTAATAACTGTCACCTTAATTTCTCCCGGATATTTTAATTCTTCTTCAATATTTTGGGCAATTTGTTTTGCCATTTTTTGGGCTCCTAAATCATCAACCTTATCTGTCTTAACAAACACGCGGATTTCCCTACCTGCTTGAATGGCATAAGATTTTTCAACTCCTTCAAATTTATTGGCAATATCTTCCAATGCTTTCAATCTTTGTAAATAATTTTCCAAAGTATCTTTTCTGGCGCCTGGACGCGATCCGGAAATAGCATCTGCTACTGTCACAATCACGGCTTCCAAGGTATCGGCCGGATAATCATTGTGATGTGAACGCATAGCTTTAATTACTTCTTGTGACTCCCCAAACTTTTCTAAAATTTTTATTCCAATTTCAATATGAGAACCCTGAATCTGCTGGTCAAGAGCCTTGCCAATATCATGAAAAAGGGCAGCCCGTTTTGCCACTTGACTATTAGCTTTCAATTCATCGGCGATGGTCTCGGCGATTTGAGCCATTTCCATTGAATGCAGTAAAACATTCTGACCATAGCTGGTCCGGTAATACAATCTTCCTAATATTTGGACTAGCTTTTCGTTCACGCCCACGATTCCTAATTCATACAGCGCTTTTTCTCCAGCTTTTTTTATCACTTCAGAAATTTCGGCAGTTGCCTCTGCTACTTTTTCCTCAATCTTTGCCGGCTGAATCCTACCGTCTTGAATTAACTTCTCTAAAGCAATTTTGGCGATCTGGCGACGCACAGGGTTAAAACAAGAAATCACCACTGAGTCCGGGCTATCATCAAGAATCAACTCAACCCCAGTTAATTTTTCAAAAGCTTTTATATTTCTGCCTTCTTTACCGATAATTCTTCCTTTGATATCTTCATTTTCAAGTATAATGGTACTGGTGCTTATTTCTTGGGTGTGGGGAATGGCGCATTTTTGGATAGCTAAGGTAATTATTTCTCTTGCCTTTGTTTCTAAAACTTCTCTACCACTCTGTTCTATTTTTCTAATTCTTTCTAAAATATCTTTCTGGTAATCTGTCTCTACCAAAACCAAAAGTTCTTTTTTAGCTTCTTCTCTTGAAAGGTTAGCAACTTTTTCTAGCTTTGTTTCGGCTTCTAATCTTAACTTGTCTACTTCTTCTTTTAATTTTTTTAGTTTTTCAACTTTATCCTGAAACTCTGATTCATTTTTATCTAATGCTGATAGCTTACTACTAAAAAGTTTCTCTCTGTCTAACAGTATCTGCTCAGCTTTTAAAAACTCTCTTCTTCTTTGATCAATGTCTTTTTGAGCTTTTTCAACAATTTCAGCCGCCTGTACTTCCGATTTCTTAATTAAGTCCGCAGTTTCTTCTTTGACTTGTGCTACGCGCTTTTGCAATTTTGCTTCTAATGTCCCCGCTCTTCTTTTGGCTAATGACTGGCGGGTATAGTAACCTATCACACATCCTAACGACAGAGACAAAAAAATTCCCAATACCGTTACAATTATTTGATTCATGTTTTTTCGCGGAATGACGCGGAATCTTACGCGGAATTATGCGGAAACGTTTCTCTGTTATTCTGCGTTAATTTCTGCGGAGTTCTGCGGTATTATTTTACAAACAAACAAAACCCACCAACATAGTGAGTTTGACATATTTTAAAAACTTTCAGATTAAAACTATAATTGGCAGAGTGAAACGACCAATTATATAAATTGCTTTAGCAATTTCTACTTTGCAGTTTCTATTACCTCATCAATAAGTCCGTACCCCTTAGCCTCTTTGGCTGTCATATAAAAATCTCTGTCGGTATCTCGCTCAACTCTTTCTATGGGCTGACCTGTATGTTGCGACAAAATCTGGTTTATAGATGCTTTTATTTTTATAATCTGTTTTGCGGTAATTTCAATTTCTGTTGCTTGCCCTTGGGCTCCGCCAGCCACTTGGTGCAATAATATTTCAGCATTAGGAAGGGCAAATCGTTTCCCCCTGGTTCCTGCTGCCAGAATAATTGCCGCCATTGAAGCAGTTAACCCAATGCAAATAGTAGAAACAGGACACCTTAAATACTGCATAGTGTCGTAAACCGCTAATCCAGCCGTAACTGAACCTCCAGGACTATTAATGTAAAGCTTTATGTCTTTTTTAGGGTTCTTTGACACTAAATAAAGCATCTGGGCAATAACTATATTGGCATTCAAATCAGTAATGGGACCGGCTAAAAAAACAATCCGTTCTTCTAAAAGCCTTGAAAATATATCATAGACGCGCTCACCGCGTTGTGATTTTTCTACAATAGTTGGCACTATCGGCACTACAATAAAATCAAAAATCAAAATGCAAAAATCAAAAATCGGGTATCGCGCTTAGCGCGATGAATTTATATTTTTAATTTTTAATATGTGTTTTTGATATTTTATTTTTAATTTTTTATTTTTGGGAAAATTTTTCAGGAAATTGAAAAATTTTCTCATTATGCATCGTATCTTCAGTGTACTCTTTTAACCGTTCAATGTCAAACCCGTGTAATATTATCTATTTTTGCCGCCAGTATAAAATCATTTTCTGATAATCCGCCAATCTTGTGAGTCCAAATAATGATATCAACCTTACTATAGTTTATTATAATATCTGGGTGATGGCCTTCGCTTTCCGCCAACTCTGCAACATTATTCACAAAAGCCATTGCCTCTTTAAAATCTTCGAACTTGAACAGTTTTTTTATTTTTTCGTCACCTAAAACTTGCCACCCTTTTTTAAGTTGTGATAAGTATTTTTTAATTTCTTCTGGTCCAAACGGAGGCACCCCACCTTCACAGGGAACGCATTTTTTTTGAATTAAATCAGTCATTTATAATTAGTTAATTTTTTTTGTAAAATTTATCAATCCACCACTTTTTTATAAACGGTAAAGATTGAGTAGACAAGTAAAAACCTACCGCAGGAATTAAGGCATTAAGTAGAAAATTATTGATACCTATAAAATAAAAAACAACGGCAGTAATAATATAGGTCATTATCAAAACAAAAACAATACGAAATATGCTTGTTTCCCACGCCTTATCTATTTCAACTCTTTGATTTCTTTCCTTTATTAAATTAATTTCTCTTTTAATTTCTTCTATTTCTGACATAATTTTATTTTTCCATTTTTAACCTCCGCCAAAATATCGCGATCGCGAGATTTAGGGTATAGGTTATTTTAGAGCCGTGGGGTTAATTTCCGTTTTCATTAGATTACTCAAGAACAGTTCTGATACTAAAATCTTTATTTTTTAGAACCAACCAGAAAATTCAAGAAAATAAATTATTACTGCGCTTTTATTGTAAATTTCAAATTTCAAATTAAACCAGGAAGGCAACTATGAGCAAGGCCACTATATTCAGAACCTTAATCATTGGATTTATGGCCGGACCAGCAGTATCTTTGTTAGGGTCGCCGACGGTGTCGCCGGTGACTGCGGCTTGATGGGCAAATGAGCCTTTGCCGCCGAGGTTTCCTTCTTCTATGTACTTTTTAGCGTTGTCCCAAGCGGCGCCTCCGGTGGTCATAGAAATGCCTACAAATAAACCTGTAACAGTTGCTCCAATTAACAATCCCCCAAGTGCATGGACCCCTAAAATCCAACCAACTAAAATTGGGGCAACGACTGGAATTAATGCCGGAACCATCATTTCTTTAATTGCCGCTTTGGTAACAATATCAACGCATTTTCCGTATTCCGGTTTTGCCGTACCCTCCATTAACCCTTTAATATCACGAAATTGCCTGCGCACTTCTTCAACAACTTTGCCGGCGGTTTTTCCGACCGCACCCATTAAAAAGCTTGCAAATAAATAGGGGAGCAGACCGCCAATTAACAAACCGGCGATCACTTTCGGATCAGATAAAATAAAAGTTGCGGCATTTTGATTTCCCGCTAAGTCAATGACCTGCTGGCTATATGCTGAAAACAAAACTAATGCCGCTAATCCCGCAGAAGCAATGGCATATCCTTTGGTTACCGCTTTTGTGGTGTTGCCAACCGCGTCTAACGCATCGGTGATTTTTCTAATGTCCTCTGGCATTCCTGACATTTCTGCTATTCCGCCAGCATTATCGGTAATAGGACCATAGGCGTCAACCCCAACCACAATCCCAGAAATTGAAAGCATAGATGTTACCGCCAATGCAACGCCATAAATTCCAGCCAGCCAATAGCTTATAATAGTTCCAAAGGCAATGAGCAACACGGGAAAGGCTGTTGATTGCATCCCTAATCCAATTCCTCTAATAATATTTGTGGCGTGCCCGGTTTCTGATGCCTTAGCAATTGACCTTACTGGGCCATATTTTTTTGAAGTGTAGTATTCGGTGATAATAAACATTCCAACAGCAATCACTAACCCAACCAAAGTAGCTCCATATAAATTATTTACTGGAATATCCTGGCCCGCCATCATTTTAGAAATTAAAGGATAAAAAGCAGCCGCAGATAATACTACAGACACGGCCAGACCTTTGTACATTGCTCCCATAATTCCATGCCCTTTTCCGAGTTTCACAAAAAAGCTTCCAACGATTGAAGTTAAAATTGAAATGCTCCCTAAAAACAGCGGCAGTAAAACAAATTGCGGAACATAGGGATACAACAAAGCCCCCAAAATCATTGTGGCAACAGTAGTAACAGAATATGTTTCAAAAATATCGGCTGCCATTCCGGCGCAATCACCCACATTATCTCCTACCTGGTCGGCTATTACTCCTGGATTACGCGGATCATCCTCTGGAATTCCTTTTTCAACTTTTCCAACTAAATCAGCGCCGACATCGGCTGCTTTGGTATAAATTCCTCCGCCAACTCTGGCAAAAACAGAAATCAAACTAGCTCCGAATCCCAGAGCAATCAACGCCTGCAAATCATTAATCAAAAAATAAAAACCGGATACTGATAATAACCCTAAACTGACAACTAAAAGACCTGTTACTAATCCTCCTTTAAACGATAAATCCAATGCGTGCGCCAATCCCCTTTTTGCTCCTTCGGCAACTCTGGTGTTAGTTTGAGTTGAAACATACATCCCAATAAATCCTGATAATCCAGATAAAACAGCTCCGATTAAAAACCCAAGAGCCATTTTCCACGACCCAGAGGGCGCCCCGAAAATCCATAAAACCAAAAATAAAACAATGGCAACGATGCTGACTGTTTTATACTGGCGCTTTAAATAAGAAATTGCGCCTTCTTGAATTGCCTGAGTTATGGCAATAGCATTGTTTTTTGCCACCGGAGCTTTCTTAATTTGCGAAATCAAAAAAAAGACAAAGGCAATGGCAAAAAGCGAAACTATGATGGGAAAATAAGTTATGAGCATGCCAAAGAATTTTCAATTTTCAATTCCCAATTTTCAATAAATATTCAATTCTTGAATTACCAATGGAAAACGTCGCTGTTTGATAATTTATAAATTTAGCAATTGATTGATAATTGATACTTGATAATTGATAATTTAATTTAAATTTGGACTTTTGTTTTGAAATTTGAAATAAATTTTTACCCCGTTAAATAATTTCGCTTCGGCGAAATTAAAATCTGAAATATTTTATTTAACCGAGTGAATGACTAAAAATCTTAAATTAAAAATTTAATTTTAAAATTGACTTTTATTATACTATTTTTAAATAAATTTTCAACTAAAAATTATAAAAACGTGACTTCTTTTGTTAATTGATATAACATTACCTTGAATTACGAAATGCGCTCCACTGCGTCATTGCGAGCCGCAGCGAAGCAATCTTTCTTTCATAATGGATGCAGAGATTGCTTCGCCGCGGCTCGCAATGACGGGAAAAATGGCATTTCGTAATTCAATGAAATTAATGAAATTTTGGGTGTAGGAAATGATAAAATTTCAAGAGTGAATAAATGTTTGCAACAAGACGATAGCGGATATAACATAATTGTGAAAAGATTAATTGAAAATCGTAAAGCGAGGCTGAGGAAAATTAAAAAATCAGAAAAAGATTCAGCATCGTCACTAGGAGTTATAAAGAAAAAATATAAAAGTCATTTTCTCTTGGTTAACTTGCTTGATACGGCAATAGAGAAGTTGAGCGAAAATGAAAAAGAATTAGAAAAAGAAGCGTTGTTATTTACACCATCCGCGTCGTTTTTTAAAAACAAAAAAAGATAAACACACCATACTCCTACGCTCCGACGCGTAGGAGTGAGGAGAAAACAATATGCCAGAAAAACTTTCAAACAGGGGCGGAGAAGAACAAGAAAGAAGTTTTCTTGAAGATTACAGGATTCAGGACAAACCCGAAGTCCATAAAGCCGCCAAAAAGAAAGAGCGCCTCACCGGAGAAAAAGGAGTTTTTGCCGATAAGTCAAAAAGAATCGGAGCCTATTTAGAACGGCTTGAAAAAGTATTTTTAAATGAAGACGAACAAACCAGGAGAAGGAATATTAATTTGATAAAACCAGCTCTTTACGAGAATACCCAAATTAAAAAAGAAAACTTTCCGGAAAGCTACTTTGACCATCAGAAAATATTAGCCAGAGAAGCGGGCATGGGAGAAGTTTCTTTTGACCAAAAACAAAAACAAGAAGATATTGAAAAAGTCCAACAAGCCCAAAGAGACAGCTTGGATGCTTGGATAGAATACCTAACCGGCGAGGAATGTCGTCAGTATTCAAGCGATGTAAGATTCTTTGTTATGAGAGGGGTGTTATTATTGGGCGATTACGACCCGGACAAACATAATTTTTCCAAAAGAAGGCCGGAAACCACCAGTCCTTTTGCCACTATTAACCACCTCGCTGTCTCAAAAGTAATGGGGGCGCTGGAAGCAAAGCACCACAACAAAGAAGACGGAAGCCACTCTCAACAAGTTCTTGATTTAATAGACAAGAAAAAATCCTTTGGAGATATGTATGAAGCTGTTTTGAAAGAAATAGACGAGTCGGTTGGTGAGCGGGAATACCAAATAACCGATGGCCAGTGGGTAACATTCAAACAAGGTTCTGATCCCAAAAAGATGGTAGATTTTCTTCAGGGAAAGGCAAAATACATCTGTATTGCCGAGTCGGGGCATGCTCATAGATATCTATCGTCTGGAGACGTGCATATTTACATTTCTCAGGGAAAAGATGGAAACCTAAAAACAGCCAGAATGGCCATCGCCGCCAAAGACGATAGGATATATGAAATCAGGGGCGACCATAATGCCAATGAGGACATAGATGAAATTATTTCTCAAACGGATAAATTAAGCCAAAAATCCACCGAATTTTCCAATGGACAAGAGTATTTGAAAAAAGACTCCGATATGAAAAAACTGACCGAGATTGACCGAAAGTGTTTTAAAAGAGACAGAAAAACAGGAGAGGCTGTCTCTGTTTTAGAAGGAAAACTCAACCAAGAAGAACTCAAATTCCTTTATGAAATTGATAGTAAAATTGAAGGTTTTGGGTATGAAGAGGACCCAAGAATAGAAGAAATCACAAACACAAGGGACAAGCGAAGCGATATTACTTTAGCAATAGGTTACAAACCAGAAGAAATCAGCTTAACAGAAAAAGAAGCTCTTCAGGGGAACATCAAATACCATTATGGATACCTTGACCTCAGAGACCTGACTTCAGCTGAAGGATTAAAACTTCCTGAAACCGTTGGAGGATACCTTGACCTCAGAGACCTGACTTCAGCTGAAGGATTAAAACTTCCTGAAA